>Ga0307378_10000386_pt1 | contig 77266 bp, 81 predicted proteins | sample UN1MG_FD_202238 | JGI IMG/M metagenome (GOLD analysis project Ga0307378, IMG submission 202238) | Soil microbial communities from Risofladan, Vaasa, Finland - UN-1 | ecosystem: Environmental > Terrestrial > Soil > Coastal area > Acid sulfate soil | place: Finland: Risofladan, Vaasa | collected... | reverse complement strand
TTGGTAACCGGTGCATCGGGATACGTGGGAGGAAGACTTGTTCCGGAACTCCTGGCTCGGGGATATACAGTGAGAGCCATGATCCGGGGGGACCTACCTCAGTACCAGGAGCGCTGGCCTCAGGCGGAGCTATGTGTGGCCGATGCCCTGAAGATAGATGAGTTGCGAGAAGCCTTGCGAGGTATCGATACGGCCTACTACTTGATGCATTCTCTCATGAAGGGCCCTCGAGCATTTGAGGCAGCCGATTTGAGGTCGGCCATGAATTTCAGAAGGGCCGCCGCAGATTGCAAAATAAAGCGGATCATCTATCTGGGTGGTCTGGGCGACAGAAAGAGTTCTCGCTCGCATCACCTTCAAAGCCGTATGGCAGTTGCCGAAGAACTGAAGAGCGGTGAGGTTCCCGCCACCATCGTGCGGGCCGGCATTATTATTGGCTCGGGCAGTGCATCTTATGAGATCATGTACCACCTAGTAGACAATCTTGCTATCATACCTTTACCCAATTGGGGCCATCATCGGTGTCATCCTGTCGCCATCAGGGACGTGATCAAATACCTGGTGGGAATCATGGAACTTCCTAAGACCGCGGGCAAGGAATTCGATATTGGGGGAAGCCCTGATGCAACCTACAGGGAGGTGCTCGGGAGTTTTGCCGAACACCTCTGCAAAAAGAGGTTCTTTTTCCGTGTACCTTTTCCTAATATCTCGCTTTCTGCTTATGTGGCCAGCCTCCTGACCCCTGTCCCGGCGCCCATAATACACTGTCTAGTTGAGGGGGTCAAAGACGATGTCACATGTCGCGATGCTCAGATAAAGGCCGTTTTGCCTTTTGAGATCTTGGGCTACCGGGAAGCTATTTCAAGGGCCATTTCCCGTGAAGAGCTAGATGCGGTGGATACGCGGTGGTCCGATGCATACCCGAGAGTCCAAAAGCTGGTCATCAGACTTCATGAATTGCGCGGGAGGCCCCGATTTAGTGCACACCACTCTCTGCTGACAACGAAAGAGCCTTCCCGCATCTTTGCTTCGATCTGCAAGATTGGGGGCAAAGAGGGATGGTTTCAGAGTAACTGGATGTGGCGGGCACGGGGTATGGTAGATCGCTTGCTCATGGGGGTTGGGACTGCTCGTGCGAGAAAGCGGCACCCCAGGTTAGCTGTGGGAGACGTGATAGATTTCTGGCGGATCGAAGACCTCCAGTTAAACCAGCGACTGCTGTTGCGAGCCGAAATGAAAATGCCTGGTTCGGCTTGGTTGGAGTTTCGGATCGATAACGTTAATCGGTCCAAGAGGCTCTCAGTAACCGCTTATTATCACACCACGAGTGTCTGGGGAAAGATTTACTGGTGTAGCTTCTTACCACTCCACCGCTTCATATTCCAACGCCTTATCGAGCAAATTGAGGCAAGAAGTTAATGTTTCGTATCACACACTGACATACCAAATGTGATCTGAGGTCTTTGATGATGAGCGGATCCGTATGCCGATCCATTGACCGGTAAATGCCGCAAACCATATCTGATGTGTTAGTTTATGATTTGCGGCACTAGTTTAGTGCTTCAGAAAGCATCAACGGAAATAATGATTATCACCACTGAAGACGGGAAGTCCGTCGATACGGAAAAAGACCTGAGCGCTCCTGAAAGACACATACTTCAGAAACTGTTTGCGTGGGAATCCCTGGCCAACAGCGTAGAGCAGTTCAATGAGAAAAAGGATGAGGCTTTTCGGAAGGGCTGGAACAATTCGGGGCCTGTAGGTGAAGGTGATACACTCAAATCGATTATAAGGGATCTTGAAAAGAAACTGATAGCCCGTTTAGCCAGGATTGATTCTTAGGGAGCTTTTAGGTGGGCGCTGGTAGAGAGGTGGGCGGGGTGTTACTTCCCGCTTTCATCTTAAGAAATTAAAGAGGGTTCAAAGAAGCTGGTACGGTGGTTATCGCAGCTTCAACTAAGGAGAAAGAGCGGTCAAAACCATTGACTGCGCTCAGGAGCTCTGATAGAAAGAGGGACTATTCTCAAAGAGGGCTCCAGAGGCGTTGCCTGATTTTAAGGAATGGCGGCAGGTACGCTGGAGCCGGGTTTTGGGTAGGAGAATCAATACAAGTGGATCGCTGAAATGACTCATTGATTGGAGTATGCTGAATGAGTTGTAAGATTGTTAGTCAAGAAAGGATAGCCCTTGCAATATAAGGCAGTAAAAGGGTTTAAAGATATACTTCCTTCCCAGGTGGAAACCTGGAACAGGGTCGAGTCCGAGGGTAAGCGGGTTTTCGAACTCTTTGGATACCGGGAGATAAGAGTCCCCATGCTCGAGAAGGCCGAGCTATTTGCACGGGGCATCGGCCAAGATACGGATATCGTCTCAAAGGAGATGTATACGCTTACCGACAGAAGGGGAACCCAATTGGCAATGAGACCGGAGGCGACGGCCTCGATTCTGAGGGCGTATATAGAGAATAAGCTCTATGATGGTTATCCGGTGCAAAAATTGTTTACCATAGGGCCAATGTTCAGATATGAGAGGCCCCAGAAGGGGAGGAGGAGGCAATTTCATCAGATCGATGTTGAAATTATAGGTGACCCCGGGCCACGATCAGACAGCGAACTGATGTACATGATTATGCAGTTTTTCTCTTGCCTCGGCCTCGATGGGCTGGCCCTTCACGTTAATTCCCTTGGTTGTATGGAGTGCAGAAGGCCGTTCCGAGCTGAACTGAAGGGTTACCTGCAGGAGTATGCAGAACGACTCTGTCCTGACTGTCAGATGAGGATGGAGACAAATCCTCTCAGGGTTTTCGACTGTAAGGTTGAGCGCTGTATGCAGGTGATGAAGGATGCGCCGACTATGCTCGATTTCTTGTGCGGCGACTGCAGGGATCATTTTGATGCAGTGATGATCTATCTCAGAGAATTGAGCGTTGAGTTTGTGGTGAATTCACATTTGATGAGGGGGCTCGATTACTATACCAGGACCACCTTCGAGGTTCAGACCCGGGAGCTGGGGGCTCAGAATGCCGTGGCAGGGGGAGGCAGGTACGACCTCCTGATGAAGGAACTCGGTGGGCCGGACAGCCCGGCAATAGGATTTGCGATTGGAGAAGAAAGGGTCGTAGAACTCTTGGAAGAACAGGGCCGTCCCGAGGCCGATGGGCCTGATATCTTTCTGGCCCCACTCGGCAGAGAGGCGGAGGAGAAGGCATTCATTTGGCTACAGGAACTCCGGAAAGCTGGCCTCAGGTGTGAGATGGATTACCGGCCCTCAGGGTTAAAGGCTCAAATGAAGCACGGAGACCAACTGAGGGCAAGGAAGGTGCTGATTGTCGGCGAAGATGAATTGACAAAAGGCAAGGGCATTCTGAGGGACATGTTCACAAAAGGTCAAATGGAAATATCCCTCGAGAATCCGGTGAGCGAAATCATACGATTGAAAGAAGAAAGTTGAAAATAGATACACTCAACGATTGGAAAAGGACAAACGATTGCGGCAGTCTCAGAAGAGATGACATCGGCCGCGAGGTCGTCCTCATGGGATGGGTCAACAGGAGGAGAGATCTGGGGAAGGTGACCTTTATCGATCTCAGGGATCGGTTTGGGATGACACAGATTGTGCTTGATCTGGAATTCGATGAAATGAGCCATAAGAAGGCACGTATCCTGAGGAATGAATGGGTCATCGCCGTGAAGGGGACCGTCAGTCCGCGGCTGGCCGGCCAGGAGAATCCTGAACTCCCGACCGGAGATATTGAAGTAAAGGTAAGTGAACTGAGGATACTAAATGAGACGGACGTGCCCCCCTTTCAGGTTGACGGGAAAATCGACGCATCGGAGAGCCTGCGTCTCAAATATCGATATTTGGAACTGAGGAGGCCGACCCTGTTCCATAACATCGCAATGAGGCACAGGATAGCCTTGCAAATACGAAACCTCTTGAGCGGGGAAGGATTCGTAGAAGTAGAAACCCCCTTTCTCACCAAGAGCACGCCTGAAGGGGCTCGGGACTATCTTGTGCCGAGCCGCATCAGTAAAGGTTGCTTCTATGCATTGCCCCAATCCCCGCAACTATTTAAACAGCTGTTGATGGTGGCCGGCTTCGATCGCTATTTTCAAATCGTTCGATGCTTCCGGGATGAAGACCTCAGGGCCGATAGACAACCCGAGTTTACCCAAGTGGACATGGAGATGTCTTTCATAAAAGAGGAAGGCGTTATGGATATCGTCGAGCTCCTTGTGGTGGGTCTATTCTCGACCACGCTCGGGTACACCCTTTCAAGGCCCTTTCCCAGGCTTGAATATCAGAGAGCCATGGATCTCTATGGCTCGGACAAACCGGACATCAGATTCGGTATGGAATTAACTGATGTCTCGGATACCTTACTATCGTGTGGCTTCAAGGTTTTTACCGATGTAATAAAGGCCGGAGGGGTCGTTAAGGCCATAAACGTGAAGGGGGGAGCATCGTTTTCCCGGAAGGATTTGGATGAGTTGAACCGTATGGTTGTTGAGTTCGGCGCAAGGGGTCTGTTCTGGACAAAGATTAGACCCGATGATTGGCAGTCGCCATTGGCCAAATTTCTAGCAGCGAATACGAGGCGCGCCGTTGAGGAAAAACTCGGTGCCGCTGAAGGAGATCTCATTATCATTGTGTCGGATATGCCCCAGATAACAAATGAGGCGCTCGGTTCGCTCAGGGTTGAGATCGGTAAGAGACTCGATTTGGTGAAGCCTGGCACATATTCATTTGTCTGGATTACTCGATTTCCCCTGTTAGAATACAGAAGCGAGGAAGAACGATTCGTGGCTGTCCACCATCCGTTTACCGCTCCGCTCGAGGAGGACCTGCCGTTCCTTGCTGAAGAACCACAGAGGGTAAGAGCTCGGTCATACGATCTGGTTTTGAATGGCCAAGAAATAGGAGGAGGGAGCGTCCGAATCCATACCCGTGATTTGCAAAACCGGATCTTTCGAGCACTGGGTTTGGGGGAGGAAGAGGTCAGAGAGAAATTTGGGTTCTTCCTCGATGCACTCAGCTACGGAACACCTCCCCATGCTGGCATTGCGCTTGGTTTCGACAGGCTCGTGGCCATAATGGTTGGTGCAGAGTCCCTGCGAGATGTAATTGCCTTTCCGAAGACCCAACGGGCAACATGTGCCGTTACCGATGCCCCTTCAGAGGTCGGTGAAGATCAGCTTGCAGAGTTGGGGCTTACGCTCAAAGACCTCTAAGTGGGTTCAAAGCAGGACGCGGCCCCCATGTTTAAGAGGTAAGGTTATCTCTCTAGTTCAGAGACGGTGACAGGCAGTCCGCTTCCGGAGCTCAGGATGTAAAACCACAAGGAATTAGGTGTTTCGCCCTACTGTCGATGGGGAGCACGGTCAAAACAAAAGAACCCCTATCCTAGAATGGGTGGGGATTTGATGCTTTTGAGTGGATTACCTGATTGAATAAGTCCGGGTCTTTCAACTAAAAAGAGTGCATGAAATCCAGGCCTCCAGGCAGGTCACGTTTTTGTCTTGACAACGGGTCTGCGCCAAAGTATCAGAATAAATCTAAGAAAAACGAGTCCGAGACAAAGGTGAAAGCAATACGGCCTTTGGCTCCAGGATTGGTGCTTATCTAAAATAAGAGGAGGTATTAAAAGTGAGTGACGTAACAGCTCCCATGGCGGGAAAGGTAATCGAGGTGAAGGTTCAGGTGGGCGACTCGGTCAATGAGAATGATGAGGTTCTTATCCTTGAGGCAATGAAGATGGAAATGCCTATCGTAGCTCCAACATCCGGAAAGGTAAGTGAGGTCAAGTGCCAGAAAGGAGATTCAGTCGCGGCTGATGATGTCCTGATGGTGATCGAATAGAAGTATGGCAGTGCTCCATGGCCAGAAAAAAGTGCCCTGTCCGGTCATCGACAGGGCACTTTTTTCACGGCCTCTAAACACTGGTTCAGCTGTTTATGTTATCCGTCAGCCGATCGCAATCACTGAACGGAGATCGTAAGAATATTTCATGCAGTGAGGGGGTGAATTGGTATGGTCGATTGGAACCTCGCATTGAGGATATTCGCCTTTGGTCTGCTCGCTGTCTTCTGCTCGCTTGGAATACTGATAGCGGCCATTTATGCCTTTGGGAAGGCCTTAAAGTCTTTTGAAAAAGGCCAATGAGAGAGGTGAACTATGCTTGATCTGATTGTAACCACGGGTGTTGCACACCTGACGATTGGCAACCTGGTCATGTGGCTAATTGCCTTTCTATTTATCTATCTGGCAATAATGAAGAATTATGAACCGCTCCTTTTGGTACCTATCGGTTTCGGTATTTTGGTTGTTAATCTGCCCCTCACCTTTTTGATGGAAGAAGGGCAGGGGTTGCTGTGGAAGTTTTACCACTACGGGCTGGAATGGGAAATAATTCCACCGCTTATCTTCTTGGGACTCGGTGCCCTCACCGATTTCGGGCCTATGATTGCTAATCCAAAAACCCTCATACTAGGTGCCGGGGCCCAGTTTGGGGTTTACGTCTCGTTTTTCGGAGCGCTGTTCCTGGGCTTTAACATACCTGAGGCCTGCTCAATCGGTATTATCGGCGGTGCTGATGGACCGACGACTATTTACACGACCGTGCATCTTGCACCCCATTTGTTAGGCGCCACGGCTGTAGCGGCGTATTCATATATGTCCCTTGTACCCATTATTCAGCCGCCTATCATGAGGCTGCTTACCACCGAGGGTGAGAGAAAGATCAAGATGAGGCAGTTAAGGCCTGTTTCAAAGCGGGAGAAGATCCTCTTTCCCCTGGTAACGGTCGTGGTTATCTGTCTCATTGTTCCGGCCTCAGCCCCACTCATGGCCATGTTTATGCTGGGAAACCTTTTCAAGGAATGCGGAGTTGTGAAAAGGCTTTCAGATACAGCGGCCAATGAACTCATGAATATTGTTACCATCCTCTTAGGGATAAGCGTTGGTGCAACCATGTCTGCCGAGAATTTCCTGAAGCCTCAGGTTATTCTTGTGTTCATCATGGGTCTCGTGGCATTTGCTTTTTCGACTGCTGCCGGTATAATGTTAGCAAAATTCATAAATCTTTTTGCCAAGGAAAAGATAAACCCACTGATCGGTTCCGCAGGTGTTTCCGCCGTTCCAATGGCCGCACGGGTGAGCCAGTTAGAGGGTGCGAAAGCAGATCCGAAGAATTTCTTGCTCATGCATGCCATGGGGCCTAATGTGGCTGGCGTGATCGGGACCGTCGTTGCTGCAGGTGTATTTCTTGCACTGGCTGGATGAGGGATGAAAGGGGTTGGAGAAGATGTTTGAAAAGGCAAAGATCAAAAAAATAGATGAGGAATATCGAAAGTGGTCCGAAAAGATCGGGCATACCCTCGCCAAGCGACCTGAGAGAAAGGCTGACTTTATTAACACGTCCGGTATTCCGGTAAAGAGGGCATTTACGCCTCTGGATGTAGATGATCTTGATTATATGGATGACCTCGGCATGCCCGGGGAATATCCGTTCACCAGGGGGGTTCAGACCACCATGTACCGAGGCAGGTTCTGGACTATGAGACAGTATGCCGGTTTCGCCACGGCAGAGGACACTAATCGGCGTTACCGGTTCCTCCTGGAACAGGGCCAGACAGGCCTTTCAGTTGCTTTTGATCTCCCCACCCAGATCGGATACGACTCGGATCATCCGCTGGCCCAGGGAGAAGTGGGAAAGGTTGGAGTTGCTATTGATTCACTGAAAGATATGGAAATTCTCTTTGACCAGATCCCGCTCGATAAGGTTAGCACCTCCATGACTATAAACGCTCCGGCGGCAGTGCTCCTGGCAATGTATATGGGAGTGGCGGAAGAACAAGGCGTGCCCCCGAAAGACTTACGTGGCACCATTCAAAATGATATTCTCAAGGAATACTCTGCTCGCGGGACCTATATATTTCCCCCTCAACCCTCTATGAGGATTATTACAGACATCTTTTCTTTCTGTGCTGGAGAGGTCCCCCAGTGGAACACCATAAGCATCAGCGGCTATCACATCAGGGAGGCGGGCTCCACAGCAGTGCAGGAGGTGGCCTTTACCTTGGCTGACGGTATTGCCTATGTAGAGGCAGCCATAAGGGCAGGGCTTGATGTAGATGAGTTTGCTCCACGCCTGTCCTTCTTTTTCAATGCCCACCTTGATTTTTTCGAAGAGGTTGCCAAGTTTAGGGCAGCACGAAAGCTTTGGGCAAAGATAATGCGAGAGAGATTCAAGGCCGAGGATCCGCGATCAATGATGATGAGGTTTCATACCCAGACTGCCGGGTGTACCCTTACCGCGAAGCAGCCGAAGAACAATATAGTTCGTGTTGGCCTTCAGGCGCTCTCGGCGGTCCTCGGCGGAACCCAATCGCTTCATACGAATTCCATGGATGAGGCCTATTGTCTGCCAAGTGAAGAGGCGGTTCAGGTTGCCCTGAGAACTCAACAGCTCATCGCCTTTGAATCCGGTGTCGCAGACACGGTTGACCCTCTGGGTGGGTCATACTACGTAGAGGCACTGACAGAAGAGATTCTCAAGAGGGTTCAGGAGTATATTGACAAAATCGATGAGCTTGGTGGGGCAACATCCGCCATTGAAAAAGGCTTCATACAGAGGGAAATCCAGGATAGTGCCTATCGATACCAGAAAGAGATTGAGAAGGGCGAAAGAGTTGTGGTGGGTGTGAACAAGTTCCAGGTCGACGAACAACCTCCCATGGATCTCCTGAGGGTAGACCCAGCCGTGAGGGTTTCTCAAATAGAGAGGCTGAAAACGCTTAAATCGGAGCGCGACAGCAATAAGGTGAAGAACATGCTGCGTGATTTAAGGAAGGCCGCCGAAGGGGATGATAACCTCATGCCGTTTATTTTGGATGCGGTGAAGGCTTATGCCACCTTGGGGGAGATTTGCGACGAATTGAGGGGTGTTTTCGGTGAATATCAACCAGTCAGTACGATTGGATAAGCATAGTCTTCATTAGTCGTGCGCTGAGCGCCTAAAGCGCAGTGAAGTTCAGGGGTTGAGTTGACATGGATACAAATAGAAAAATACGGGTATTGGCCACGAAACCGGGCCTTGACGGCCATGACAGGGGTATAAAGGTCATTGCCAATGCATTAATGGACGCAGGGATGGAGGTAATCTATACGGGGCTACGGCAGACTCCGGAGCAAATCGTAGAATCATCCATCCAGGAAGACGTGGATGTCATCGCTTTGAGTATCTTATCAGGGGCCCATGACTTTCTCTTGCCGCGAGTCATGGAGTTGTTGGAGGAAAAAGGTGTACGGGACGTTCTCGTTATTGCAGGCGGCATTATCCCCGAGGAGGATGTAGCGGATCTGAAAAAAATAGGTATTGCCGAAATCTTTGGGCCCGGCACATATACCCAAGATATTATCACGTACATCAAAAACAACTTGAGGCGTTAAATCAGTCCCTTATTGGCACTATCGAAATGATTGCTCTGAGAGCAGATACCTTTCCGCGTGTGCCTTACCCTCTGCACCTGTGGCATTGAGTTGCTCTGAATCGAGAGCTCGGCAAAACCTCATTCGATCGAGCTTCCGCTTTCCCCTCTTTAGTGAAAACGCCAGAATTCCCGGCACGGAGAAAGGGCGTCGAGCTTCACGCGTCCCGTGGTGGAATGCGATTTTTTCGCCACAGGAGCCAATGTTCTTTTGACAAAATACCTTCAATAGTATACGTTCAATGCCTTTACAGATCCAGCTATCGGCTTGTGACGACACGAGACTTTAGGTGCGGGATAGGAACGCAAGGATGCTGTAAGAAAGGCTTCCTTTTGTGGGTTTTCAACTCTTCTTGGCAACATAGAGAAATGTGATGACGATGCTTTTCGCTGCTGGCCTCTTGGTTTCATTCAATAAAAAGGGCTTGCAGGAGATAAGGAATTCTAAAAGGGTAGTGACTCTTTTCTTAAGGTAGAGGAGGTCTTGTTAGATGACAATGGATGACTTAACCGAAGAGCAGAGAATTATCTTAGATAATGTAAGGAAGGTGGTGAAGGATCGGATTGCACCTATCGCCGCTGAGATGGACCGGGAGGGCGTCTTTCGATGGGATGTAGCCCGGCTCTTCGCGGAAATGGGCCTGCTGCAGATATTTCTACCTCCGGCTTACGGGGGACTTGACGAGGATAAAACACTCATGTATTGCCTCTGCGTTGAGGAGATTGCAAAGGTGTGTGCCTCTTCGGCATTGCTCCTTATTATTCAGGCCGTCGGCAGTTTTCCCATAATAGCAGCAGGAAACCAGAGTCAAAAAGACCGCTTTTTCCCGCGCCTTGCAAAGGGTGATGAGCTCGTAGGCTACCTCGTAACAGAACCATACGCAGGGTCTGATGTAGCGGGGATACAAGCGAAGGCGCAAAAGGAAAATGGTGATTATATTCTGAACGGACACAAATGTTTCTCCACTAATGGGGGAGTGGCATCTCTGTATACGGTTTTGGCAAAAACCGGCGGAAAGAAGTTCACATTCTTTGTGGTGGAAAGGGATCAGGACGGTGTGTCTGTCGGCAAAGAAGAGGATAAACTCGGGTTCAGGGCCAGTAATACGACAGAGGTTATTCTGGAAGACGTCAAGGTTAGCCGTGATAACCGGCTGGGCAAGGAAGGAGAGGGATTTCGCATTGCAATGGAAGACTTCTATATGTCCAGACCCAGCATCGGAGCCTTGGCTTTGGGGATAGCAGAGACGGCGCTTGATCTCTCTTTCAAATATGCATGCGAGAGAAGGACATTTGGAAAGCCGATAGTCAGGCACCAGGCTATAAGCTTCATGCTGGCCGACGCGGCCATACAGATTGAAGCGGGCAGAGGGTTAATGATACAGGCTGCCAGACAACACGACCGAAAGAAATCGAACATAAAACTTGCATCAATGTCGAAATGTTTTTGCAGCGATATTGCCATGAAGATTACGACAGATGCCGTCCAGATCTTTGGGGGTTACGGGTATATGAAGGAATATCCCGTGGAAAGGCTCTTTCGGGATGCAAAGCTTACTCAAATTTTCGAAGGCACCAACCAGATTCAGCGGCTGATTATTACCACGGAAATGCTTAAGGAGAAGCTGTAAAAGGATATTCACCTATCGTAGATCCCCACTATTGTCGAACGTATTATAGGTGTTTTCCCCTGGCAAAAATGAGTGCCAGACGCAAATAAAGGCCACACCTATTCGTGAGTAGGTGTGGCTTCTTTGTTTTTGAGTGAAGTAACCCATTGATCTGACTGTCTTCATCCAAAAAAGACGTTGACAGACTAATGTAACTATGATGTAGTTATATTGTAGCTACAAAAGCTGGATAAAGGTGTATAACGTCATAGGGAGGGCAACGTGAGACTCAAAGGAAAGGTTGCATTGGTAACGGGAAGCAGTAGGGGGGTCGGTAGAGCCATTGCTTTGGCCTATGCAAAGGAAGGTGCCAGTGTTGTAGTTAATTATACAGCAAATCAGGCGGCAGGTGAGGAGGTCATTGCAGCGATCAAGAAAATGGGGCGAAAGGCAGCTCTTGTTAAGGCAGACGTGTCTAAAATAGCTGATGCTGAGGCGCTTGTTCAGAAGGGAATTGATGAGTTCGGTGGCCTCGACATCCTCGTCAACAATGCCGGACTGAGCCGGCCGGCAATGTTACTTAAGATGAGCGAGGAGCAATGGGATGAGGTAGTAGATATTCATCTGAAGGGTGCCTTTCTCTGTACACAGTTTGCGGCGCGGTATATGACAGAACAGAAGAAGGGAAAGATCATTAACGTTACATCGGTGGCAGGTCTCGTGGGAACTGTAGGGCAAATCAATTATAGTGCCGCTAAGGGCGGACTCCTCAGTTTCACTAAATCGGCCGCAAGGGAACTGGCTCGGTATGATATATGTGTCAACGTCATCTGCCTCGGTATTGTGGCTACCGATATGACCGAAAAGATCCGGACTGACGAGAAGCTTAAAGAGATATACATGAACAGGATACTACTGAAACGCTTTGCTGAACCCGATGACATATCTCCGGCATTTGTGTTTCTGAGCTCTGACGAAAGCAGTTACATCACCGGTCAGCTCCTGTGCGTTGACGGTGGTTACGGGATGATCTAACACTCGTCACTCGTTGCTGGTTACCTGTTAAAAAAGAGACAAATACTGACTAATCGCGGGTAAGCGGTAGAGAGTGAATATCAATGATGATAAAAAAGGAGGGTCAACATGGCAGAAATACCTGAAAAGATCCAAACATGGCAGATGGTTCAACCAACGGCAAGGGATAAAGAAACAGGAGAGGTAACTCCGGGAAAATTGGAAAAGACCGAGATACCGGTACCCGAGCTAAAACCAGGTGAGGTTTTAGTTGAAATCGCGGGATGTGGGGTTTGTCATACAGACCTTGGTTACTTCTATGATGGAGTACCCACGGTTTCGAAACCCCCGCTCACCTTGGGGCACGAGATTGCCGGTACGGTGGTGGCGGGAGTTGAAAAGTGGGTTGGAAAAGAGGTGATTATCCCTGCGGTCATGCCGTGCCGTCAGTGCATACTCTGTAAAACGGGGAGGGGAAACCGTTGCCTCAATCAACTCATGCCCGGTAACAGCCTGGGGCTCTACGGTGGTTTCTCGAGTCATATTCCGGTGCCGAGTGTAGACCTTTGTGAGGTTAAGGATAAGAAGGGCCTGCCGTTAGCACATCTTGCGGTGATTGCTGATGCTGCAACGACACCGTATCAGGCTGCTGTAAGAGCAGACCTCAGGCCGGGAGATTATGCCGTTATCATAGGTATTACCGGCGGAGTAGGGCAGTATATGGGCCAGGTTGCCAAGGCATTGGGCGCCAAAGCGGTCATTGGCATTGCCAGAAACCCGGAAAAGCTCAAGAGGGCCCTCTCGTACGGTGCTGATTTTGTAATCAGCTCTGCCGATAAAGAGGTCAAGGATGTTGTCAAGGAGTTCAGGGGGCTGTCAAAGGAGCAGGGCTTCCCGAATTACGGTTGGAAGATCTTCGAGGTTTCAGGAGTCAGGCCAGGTCAGGAGATTGCGCTGTCCCTGCTTGGCTTTACCGGAAAGCTAATCGTGGTTGGATATGGGCTGGCCAAAACAGAATACATGATTGGTCGCCTTATGGCCTTTGATGCCGAGGTCATCGGAACCTGGGGCTGCCTCCCCGAATACTACCCGATAGTCCTTGACATGGTCTTGGACAAGAAGATCGATATTGGGCCGTTTGTGGAGACGCGCCCCATGAGCACTATTGCCGAAACCTTTGATGAGGTCCACAAAGCAGGTTCACCTGCCAAAAGAATAGTACTCACGCCCGATTTTTAGGCCAAACAAACAAAACGTTAACCATAGAAAAGGAGGAACATTATGACGTTAGAATGGATACCACGGGCACCTAAGGATAAAAAAGTAGATCATCAGATGTACGATGAAAAGTACCTCAATGCACCGGAGCCACCCAGGACCACACTTGAGAAAAAACCTTTGTTGGATCCTCAAGGCAACGAGGTTGCGGACCTCTATGTAGGCTGGGTTACCCTCGACAACGAGAAACAGTACAATTCATACACCTTTGAGATGCTTCACGCGTGTGCTGCTGCCTTTGACAAGGCTTCTCATGACCCCAGTATTGTCTGCGTGGTGTTGACTGGGGCGGGGGCAAGGGCATTCTGTACTGGAGGAAATGTGCCTGAGTACAGTGAGTATTATGTTATGAGGCCTCTGGATTGCCAGGAATATATGTCTGTTTACTGGAGGGCCTTTGACACGGTCTGGACATCAACGAAGCCTTTTATCCGCTGCTGCAATGGGATGAGCATTGGGGGAGGAGAGGAGATTGGTGGTGTGTGCGATTTGACTGTTGCCTCTGACTGTGCGACATTCGGTCAGGTGGGCCCGCTCCACGGCTCGACAGCTATGGGAGGAGCCTGTCAGTTCAAGCCTATCGAGATGACGATGCAGGACGCCATGTGGAATGCCGTTTCCTGCGAGCAGTGGAGTGCCTACAAGATGCTCCGTAAGAACTATGTTTATAAGGTGGTGCCGGTGCTCAAGAAGGATGGTGAGTTTATCAAGAATCCCGCGGTTATTACCGATAAGTGGGTTGAGGATGGTGAGATAGTATATGGTGAATTCAAGACCGGGGAGGAAGGGAAGGAAGCTAAGGCACTGCTCAAGGAGCTCCCAAGAGACCGATCCCTCCTGGATAAGGCATGTATGGATATGGCCTGGACCTTTGCCAACCTTTTCCCGCAGCAGGTTGCCATGTCGTATCAGATGATACGGGCGACAAAGAAGGTTGCGTGGGAGAGAACCAAGGCGGAATCCATCATGTGGTGGGCGGCAAACGCCTCTGCATACGGTGAATTCGATATGGGAATGAGCGCCTTTAATACCAAGAGGATTACCGGGACTACTGACGTGGATATTATCAAGCTGAGGCAGATGATTGCCAGGGGCCATGCTTACGATGAGGAGATGTTCGAGGCTGTACTTGGAAAGCCCCAGAAGTAAGCTGCACCATCGGCAGGAAGGTTATTAAAAAGAAAAAATCCAGAAGGTTCCTTCTGGATTTTTTCTTTTTTGGATCGGAGGCAGGCCGAAATAAGAGAACTATTTGAAGATGGAGTTGATCAAGGCTAGAATTTTAGGTATAAAGATAATTGTTTTGCCCCTCTTCGGGGAATCAAAGGGAAAATTGTCAATAGTGCGCGTTAAGGAAAGAGAGTATCAGGAGAAAGGAGGGAATGATGAAACATATCGGCGTCCACATTGACGGAGGGCTCGGCACTATCACCCTACGGAAACCTCCCGTTAATGTGTTCAACATTGAGATGATGGATGAAATCAACGACACTCTGCGCGATTGGATCGAACAAAAGGACCTCAAGGTCGTTCTTTTTAATGCCGAGGGGAAATGCTTCTCGGCAGGTGTTGACGTGGGAGAACACATGGGCGACCTTGCGCCCAAGATGATCGAAAGCTTTCACGGGATGTTTCGACTGATGGAGGCCTTAGGTGCTGTTACAGTGGCGTCGGTGTTCGGATCGTGCTTAGGCGGCGGATGTGAGGTGGCCATCTTCTGTGACCTGGTGATCGCAGATGAGACGGCCAAATTCGGCCAGCCGGAAATACAGGTAGGGGTGTTGCCGCCTATTGCTGCTCAGGTGATGCCGAGGATTATCGGGAGAAAGGCGGCGAACGATCTGATTCTATCGGGGCGCATTATCTCAGCCCAGGAGGCCCTGGAGATGGGGCTCATCAACAAGACGGTAGCCAAAGGTGATTTGCCCCAGGAAACTGAAAGCTTCATAAGGCCCTATCTGTCTCTGAGTGCCGAAGTCCTCAGGATTGCCAAGAAGACGATCAAGGCGGGTCTCATGGATGAATTTGAGCCTTCGCTCAAGGCTATTGAGGATATATACCTGAATGAATTGATGAAGACTGCAGATGCCCAAGAAGGGCTACAGGCATTCTTGGACAAGCGGAGGCCGGAGTGGAAGAACTGTTGATCGACTGTGCGGTTGATGGCGCCGGTTGATCTGCTGCAGGTTCCATAGTCAGTCCTGATGAGCAATATTAATAATCAAATCAGAAAGTTATTCCGGTCTCTCAAGAAGAGAAACGCATTTACCATCCTGGGTGTGACCTCGGGTATGATCCTTTTTGGCGGTTTCGGCCTGTATATCCTCGACGGGCACTACAGGGCGCAAGGTGCATCCGGCATAGTGGACACCTTTTGGTGGGCGCTTGTCACCATAACTACAGTGGGGTACGGGGATGTGGTACCCCACTCCATATGGGGCAGGATAATCGGGCTGATCATCATGTTGAGTGGGGTTGTACTCGTATCTCTATTTACGGCAACGATTGCCTCCATTTTTATTGAAAGGAAAATAAAGGAGGGGGAGGGTTTGGACTTATCAAAGGAGAAAGACCACATTGTAATCTGTGGTTGGAACGAGAATGGTGAAAGAGCTATCCAAGGGATAGTGATCCATGACAAACCCGGTAGTCATCCCATTGTGCTTGTTAATGAACTCGAAAAAGACGACGTAGATTCCCTCCAGTACCGGTACAAGGAGCGGGATATCCATTTCGTCAGGGGCAATTTCGTTAAGGAGGATGTTTTAGCGAAGGCCAATATCTTTAAGGCCAAGGCGGCCATAATCATGGCCGACATCTCCAATGATCATACCCTTGGAAAGGCCGATGAAAGGGCTATTTTTGGGGCAATGGCCATAAAATCCATGGCACCCAAGGTAAGAGTATGTGCGGAATTGATAAACCCAGAGAACAGGGAATATCTCATGCGGGCAAAGGTAGATGAGATAGTCATCAGGGGAGAATCTCATGGATCTCTCCTTGCGAGTGCATCAATGGCACCGGGTTTCCTCAATATGATAAAGGCACTGATCCAAAATCAAGACGAAAACAAGGTGTGGGGTTGTGGGATACCAGCCAAATTCGTCGGAAGGCCTTATGGGGAGCTGAGCCTTTATTTCAAGGAGAGGTGCCAAGGCTTGTTGATTGCAGTCCTCAGGGAAAAGAAAGGTATTCAATTGGAGGATATGCTCTCTGATAATCTTACCGGCGTTGATGAATTCATAAAGCGAAAGTTTGAAGAGTCGGGCAAGAATTTTTTCGATGGCAGAGAAACGATAGGCTTCATTATCAATCCTCTGGATGATATGTTGATTACTGCCCATGATAGGGCTGTGGTAATTGCAAGGGAGAACCCAGCAGATATCTCTTTTATCGATAAGTTGGTAGGCCCGAGATGAACGCCTCAGAGGTGATAAGGAAAACCTTCATTTTCAACGATCTCGAAGACCAAGAGGTTCAAGAGATCCTCAAGATTAGCCAGGAGAGAGGGTTTTCAAAGGGTGAGGTGATTACCCGGGAAGGCGAACAGGGAGATAGCATGTTCATCCTTGTTGAGGGGAATGTCGAGGTTTCGAAGACGCTTACGATGAAGCTGGAGCACGGTGATTTCACTGAAAGAGAAAAGATCTTAACGCGGTTTAAGCCAGAAGACAACCTCGTTTTCGGAGAAATAGCAGTGATTGATCGGGAGAAAAGATCCGCTTCCGTGGTGACAACCACCGACTGTATCCTCTTGGAGATTAAGAGGGATGATTTTCTGGAACTGTTGGATAGAAGACCCGAGATGGGGGTGAAGGTCTTGAGAAGGCTTGCAAGGTTATTAGCCACCAGATTGAGACAATCAAGTCAAGACGTGATAAGGCTTACCACTGCCTTGTCCGTTGCATTGAGCAGTTGATGCCGGAAGAAATACGAACAGCAGGGGTCTGAGTACTGTTTGAATGCCGGAACACAGTGAACATGAATAAATTGCTGATTGTCCTATTTGTGTCTCTTGCTCTTTGTAGTTGCGCTGGGAGCAAGCAGCGGCTGCCGAGTACCACATACACAAAGCAGGCGATAGTTCTGCCGGAAACCACGAAACCCTATTCGGTTGATGGGGTATCCTACTACCCGCTTCCCAGCGGAGAAGGTTTTGTTCAGGAAGGCGTCGCTTCTTGGTATGGCAGGAAATTCCATGGCAACAAGACCTCTAGCGGCGAGATTTACAATATGCATGATGATACTGCTGCCCACAAGACCTTGCCCTTCGGTACACGTGTAAGAGTGGAAAATCTGTCTAATTCAAAGGAGGTTGTCGTAAGGATTAATGATCGGGGCCCCTTTCTTAAGCAGAGGATTATTGACCTCTCCTATGGGGCGGCAAAAAAGATCGGGTTGGCCGGTCCCGGAACAGCACGGGTGCGCCTGACTGCTTTGTCAAAGAAGGTTGGCACCATGAGGGCGGGTACTACTCGTAAGCCCCTTGTGGAGGCAACGGATTTCAGTAAGGGAAGATTTACCATACAGGTTGGCGCCTTTCAGGAAAGAGAAAATGCGGAGCGCTTGGCAGCCCGCCTCAGAGTGATATTTGATTATGTTTCGATAACACCGCACGTGCCGCTGAATTCGAAAACCTTTTACCGGGTTAGAGTTTCACTCTCTGAAAGCTTGACAGAGGCAGGCCGAATAGTGAGGGAATTGGAATACCTTGGTTTTTCAGAGACCTTTATTGTGGCTCTCTAGCCCTTTTGGTTGATTTTTTTCCTGAGAACCCCCGAGGTTCTGAAAACCACTACTCTGCGGGCCTTTAGTTGGAGGTCTTCCTTGGTCTGAGGATTTCTACCCCTTCGGGCAGCCTTGCTTTTTACTAAGAATTTCCCGAAGCCGCTAAGAAGAAGATCCTCTCCTCTTTCCAGCGTTTGCTTCATGATATCTAAGAGACTCTCGACAACCCTTCTGGATTGAGTTTTGCTGAGACCAACCTGGTTGTAAATACTGTCCGTGATCTTCTCTTTGGTTAAGGCCATGTCTCTATCCTCCTTAGTGCTTCTATTCGAAAATTCTGTGATGCATCTTGGGAACCTGCTTGGCCAATGTTGGACACTCCAGTCGGCTCGAGCCATTCGGCAGTGAGCTCAGGTCGAAAGCTCAAGCCGAAGGGCTCGTCGACACGTCTCAACTCTAAGGCTCATGGCAGAGGGCAGTACTGAGCCAACAGTAGCAAGCTCGTTACAGAACCTATGAATCAAAGGATCTGGTCTGCGGATTCAGAATTCGTAACCAAACTTCTCTTTGAGCTTTTGGCAGACGATATCGGGCACGAGACCCTTAATGGCTCCTCCATAGCTGGCAGCCTCTTTTATTATAGTGGAACTGGTATAAAACCATTTATAATCGGTCATCATGAAAATCGTTTGAATATTTCTGTTTAACCTTCTGTTCATCAAAGACATCTGAAACTCATACTCAAAGTCTGAGAGAGCCCTCATCCCTCTCAAGATGATGTTGGTTCCCTTATCCGCTACATAATCAACGAGCAAGCCATGAAATGAGTCGATGAATACCCTCTCATCATTTTTGGTTGATTCCTTGATCATTTCCATCCTCTCCTCCAGGGTGAAGAGGGTATTCTTCCTGGGATTGGAGGCGACAGCGACGGTGACGGCGCCGAATATGGTAAGGCCCCTTCTCAGAATACTGAGATGACCGTTGGTAATAGGATCAAAGGAACCGGGATAGATTACCATTTTGCCCATGTTATTCTTCCTTATGACTGGAAAAACCGTAGAAGCCTATCATAGTTGATCCGTAAGTTTTGGTTTGCTTGAGCCGGAGATCTTGAATCCTTGAGGGAAATGAATCGGTTGGCCTGGTCGATAGTTCTACAACTGCTACACCGTCCTGATTCAGCAGGTTTTCCTCAACAAGTTGGATCATTGTAGACTCAACATAACCGCTCCCATAGGGTGGGTCCATAAAGACCAGATCGAATTGATCATACCCGTAATCTTTGACATGGGTCAGGCCTTTGGGTAACTCTGCTCTAATCATAATCGAGTTTTCCCCAAAACCGCACATGCTGACATTCTTCTTAATGATTGCAATGGACCTCCTTGAACTATCCATAAACACGCCTCTTTTGGCCCCTCTGCTCAGAGATTCTATTCCCAGGCTCCCGGTACCTGCAAAGAGATCCAACACGAGGAGGCCGCTCAGGGTCTGGCCCAAGATGTTGAAGATAGAACCCCTCACCATATCTGCAGTAGGTCTGATATCGGGCCACCTGACCTTTGCAAGTCGCTGGCCTCTAACCGTACCGCCTGTTATTCTCATGATTGCATCGGGCAACACTACCCTCTGTCCCCGGCCTTAGAAAAAGGTTCAGTGTCCTTATGAAGATGCACTACGTCAGGGCGCACGGGCAATGCAGTCAGACCTGACACCGCATTCGCGTGATACGGTTGATCACGAACGACTTCCTTCCCGTTGCAACAAAAGCCAGTATGGCCAGGGGCAATTCAATTGCAATGCTATTGAGTGCCACGCTCTTTTTCATGATTTGCCTTCCAGGCCTTCTTCGCTGCGATCTGGTGAGGAACTGATCAGGGGCCGTGTCTTCTTTGCTTGTTTATGAAACAGCCGATACAAGCTTTGTGCAGGGCCTGAAAAAATATACAGACTCGATAAAAGGAACAGCATCAAGGGCGGCTTATATGCCACAACAATAAAAACCAGGATAGTGGCGACCAGCACGTTAAAGGGCTTTCGCCTAAACAAATCCATGCCCTTAAAGCTGAGATAATCGATCGTGCTGACCATGAGAAATGACAGCACGTACATGGCGCTTATGAAAAGGATTGGTTGACGCTCGGAAGGGTCGCCTAAGGAATTGATGAAAAGAATGGCAGCGGCAATAAAAACAGCTGCCCCCGGTATAGGCAAGCCTTTAAAGTGACGGGATTCAAGATTGCCTTTATGAGTATTGAATCGAGCAAGCCTCAGAGCGCCGCACGTAACATACAGAAACACTGCAAGCCAGCCAAATCTTCCGAAGGGTTTTAAGGACCACTCAAAAACCAACAATCCAGGGGCCACACCGAAGGCGACCAGATCTGACAGAGAATCATATTCGATGCCAAACTGACTGGTTGTGTTAGTGAAGCGGGCAATCTTACCATCTAACCCATCGAGTAAGGAAGATATGAGGATGGCAACAGCAGCGGCATCATACCTTCCTTGCGTCGCAGCAATAATGGCATAGCATCCACAGAAGAGGCTGCAGGAGGTAAACAGGTTAGGCAGGATGTATATTCCTTTCTTATTCCTTTTCCTTGATCTATTTACTGTTTTCACGTTAGCTCAGATACCCCAGTACCGTTTGTCCGGCCTTGACCTTTTGCCCGATGGAAACCAAGATAGCCGTGTCAGGCGGAAGATAGACCTCGAGTCTTGAGCCGAATCGAATCAGGCCGAACCTCTGACCGGTATACACATAATCTCCTGTTTTCACCCAGCAGACAATCCTTCTTGCAATGAGGCCGGCGATCTGAACAAGGATTATCCTTTTCCTGTTATCCGTTTCCAAAGTCACCACATTGTTTTCATTATGAAGGGAGGCCTTGTCCAAGTTGGCTGAAAAGAATCTACCGGGATGATAGGCTAACCGACTGACCCTCCCTGTAACGGGGATTCGGTTTATATGCGCATTAAAGACCGACATAAAGATGCTTATCTTTATCGATTTATCTTCTAAACGATTGTCCCCGGTTTCAAGGTTCCGTATTGCTATTATCTTGCCGTCTGCTGGTGTCAGTACCGCTTTCTCCTGATCCACAAGGTTTCTGTCAGGATCTCGAAAAAAATAAGCGGTAAAGAGGGTTAGCAGGGCTAAAGCAATGGCAAGGAATTGCAGATCCAAAATGAAAAAAAGCGCGGTGAGAGTTGCTCCAGCGAGCACAAAGGGAATTCCCTCCCAAGCGATCGGCAGTTTGTTGTTTACTTTTCGTGTGTCCAACCTAAGTCCTTCCATTCATAAGCTCGATGACCAACCTATTGAGACTTCGGCTGAGCGACTCGACGTGAGCTTTCGACCTGAGCTCAAGCTGAAGGGCTCGCCGACACGTCTCAGTCGAAGCCCTCAGGACTCAGTGCTGCCCCCGGCCATGAGCCTCTCGGCCATGAGCTCGAGGCCGAATGGCTCGAGGCCGAATGGAGTGAGCGGCATTTCTCAAACAAGTGGACAAAATACATCACCGTATTCACGGATCGAAGCACTAAGTCCCTGGAAAGTTTAGTTTTCTCTCCATGTAGCGTTTAATATAAATTTACGTGTTTGTCAATACAGCATATGTAACTCTGATAAAATGTCGTTGATTGGAACAAAACAAAACCGGATTAGTCCTCGTGATCACAAAGGCGCTTCAAATAGGACTGGCGAAGTTCCGGCTCAAACCGATCCACCCTCCGTAGCGGGCCACTGCGGACACCGTCGGCCATAGCCTTTGGCGTCGGACGAGGACGGGCGAGTTGAGAAAAACCATAGTCCATTATGTGAGGCAAAGCGATGTTGGTTTCGTCTAAGGTTATACGGTTGCGCCGCTGGTTTCGTATGACGTTGACCGTTAACCGTTTCTAGCCCGCCCTGGCGCTATGAACTTGAACAAGACTACTAAACCTATAAGCCAGGACTGGGCCAGGGCTGCGCAACCGCAACCGTTCTACGATCCCAATTATCCTTTGCACCTTAGTGGTATTACAAAAACTTGATATTAATCCGCCCGAAGTCTGGCGGATAAATCTTAAGATGTTTGCTTATATAGACATCTAGTAGTCCAGGTTCTTCATTACAGTTTCTTTATGGGTGGACGTATATCGGCTTCTCGGAAATAGGTTGGTACAAGCTCGCTTGAATTGTCCGAGTCACCTTTTCGAAGTCGTCTTAATCCCACTATGCCAACAGATGAGGCTCTGAGAGTCCAGAGATTTGATGGTGCCAATAGAGTATTTGCCCCTAACTGCTGTTTCAAGACGGGCCCTTGCTGAGCCAGGTTGTTTCCTATGAAAACTGTCTTGGTTTCAAGTATGGTAACGATTTCGGTTATCTTTACACAGGTATCTTCTTTGACCCTCAGTAGCTCGCCATGTTTACTCCACCGAAACAAGGCAGTAAACACCTCTCCTCTCCGTGAAGCCACCAAGGGACATATATCTTCATTCAGGAAGGAAAGCTGGCTGGCCATAGCTTCTAAGGTTGGAACCCCAACTATTGGTATAGCAAGGGATTCGGAGAGCCCCTTGATTATCGATAAACCTATGCGAATACCGGTAAAGCTGCCTGGTCCTACGGCAACCGTTAAGCCGTCAAGTTTTTGAGGCATAAGGCCTGCCTTGGCAAGCAGGTCATCCAGCGACGGCATGAGACCGCTATACCGACTAGACCCTGACGGTAAGATGTATTCGGCCAAAAGGAATTCATCCTTCATTACTGCTAGGCTGTACTGGCCGGTTGAGGTATTTATGGAAAGGATATTCAATTGTCGATTTTCGGTTGACTATTTTCTATTGAAGATCTTAAACCTTCAATCTTCAATTTTCAATCTTCACTTACTTAGTGAATATCCGTGCAAGGTCATTGTAAAAAACAAAGGCCATCAAGACCAAGAGAATGAAGAAACCTATTTTCTGGGCCATTTCCCTTTTTCTAATGCTGATGGGCTTCCTAAAGATAAGCTCTATGATGAGAAAAAGGATCATGCCGCCATCTAAAACCGGCACGGGAATAAGGTTTAATATGGCAAGGTTGATACTTATGACAGCCATGAATGGAAGGAGGTAGCTTAAATTCTCTCTGGCAATATCGCCGGTCAGCTGCCCGATTAGGATAGGCCCTCCAACTGTTTTCAATGGTACAATACCTTGGATTAGTTTGACCACGGTCAAGATGGTGAGCGCGGTTACCTCCCAGGTCTTTTCTGCCCCCTTTTGAATTGCACTAAAAGGGGTTAATCTCAGTTTTTCAATGGTGCCACTCGCCACAATTCCTATGAGGGGGGATTTAATCTCTTCGCCAAAGATGTTTTTTATTGTCTCCTCTTCCGGAAAGACCGTGGTCGAGATTCTTTCATCTCCCCTTTTCACTCCAATGGCTAGTCCCTGCCCAGAGCTTTTTTCGATAAACCTTTTGATGTCACTCCATTCGTCGATTTTCTTATCCTCTATGTATTCAATGACATCGCCCTTAAGGAGCCCAGCCTTATCGGCCGGTGAGTTGGGTCGCACCTGGCCGACTTCCGGAGCCATGGCGGGGTAACCTGATATCAGGTAAAGCCCGGTAAAAAGAAGGAAAGCCAAGAGGAAATTGAACACAGGCCCGGCAGCTGCGATGGCTATTCTGTTGATTGGGGGCTGCGCAGCGAAAGAACGATGGGCCTCTTCAGGGGTAACTTCTTCCTCATCGCTCTCGCCCAACATCTTGACGTACCCGCCGAGGGGAAAGGCAGAAATCACATACTCAGTTTCGCCTATCCTTTTTCCGATGAGTTTAGGCCCAAAGCCAAGGGAGAACTTATGGACCATCACCTTGAAGGACTTGGCCAGCAAAAAATGACCAAATTCGTGAAAAGCGATTAGGATGCCGAGGACGACAATAAACGGTATTATATAGTACAGGAAAGTGCTCATAAATACTAATTACCAACCATTTTTTCCAAGATCTCTTTTGCCACAGATTGAGCCCATCGATCCGCCTCGACGGCCTGATCGATAGAGTTGATAGGGAAAACCCGGTGTCGTTCCATCGTTTTTTCAACCACCTGAGGGATGTCCAGGAATCCGATCCTTCCTTCCAGGAAGGCAGAGACAGCTATTTCGTTGGAGCCGCTCAGTACTGCCGGCATGCTTTGCCCTATTTTGCCAGCCGTTAAAGCCAACTGCAGGCATCTGAACCTGTTTGTATCAGGTTTCTCAAAGCTCAGGGCTCCAATCTCCGACAGATCAAGGGTGGGCAGGTCTCCCTCAAGGTGTCGGGGGTATGAGAGGGCATAGGATATGGGAATTCTCATGTCGGGAAACGCCAATTGCGCAATTATGGAACCGTCCACATATTCGACCATAGAGTGGACTATGCTTTGGGGATGAAGCATGATCTCTATTTGATCGACCTCTATATTGAAAAGCCATTTTGCCTCGATCGCTTCGATCCCCTTATTCATCATGGTTGCCGAGTCAATCGTGATCTTCTTTCCCATCCTCCAATTCGGGTGTTTCAGTGCTGCTTCCGGAGTAGCCCTTGATAATTCCTCCAGAGAATAATCTTTAAACGGCCCACCCGACCCTGTCAGGATGATCTTCTTGAGATCTTCTCTCATGTGTCCCTGGGTGGACTGCATTATTGCGCTGTGCTCACTGTCAATAGGGACTATATGCGCACCGACCCTTTGTGATTCATGTGTGAGCACGGATCCTGCAATAACCAATGCCTCTTTGTTGGCTAGGGCAACATCTTTGCCTGCCGTTATCGCCGAATACGTGGGCAAGAGCCCCGATGACCCGGTCATAGCCGCAATCACCAAGTCCACTTCTGACAGGGCCGCAATCTGAGAGTAACCTTCGGTTCCAAACAAAACCTCGGTATCGAAGCGATTATTCAGCCTGGCTTTCAGTTCCCGGGCTAGATCGGAATTGATGACTGCCGCAAACCGCGGCTTAAATTCCTTGATCTGTTCCGCAAGGATATCGAGGTTTTTTCCTGCTCCGAGGGCTACAACACGGTATTCTTCAGGGTTTTTCTTTATAACCGTGAGCGAATTAGTCCCTATATAACCGGTTGATCCTAGAAGGCATATGTTTTTCAAAATAGTCGAGTTCCTTGCTGATTGAGCTACGTTTCTGAGGCACGTGAACAAAATAGGTCGCCGTATTTGCGAATCGAAGTACTCAGTAACGTAGTAGATTTCTTCAGTTTCTTAAGCTTTTTATTGGCCCTCGCCGGAAAACCCTGCACCTTGTCGATAATACTATGCCAAGCAGAATAAACGCGCATCACTGGTTTGCCGAGTTAAAGCAATAATCGAAAGCCCAAATAGAGATAGAGAACGGGGATCGCAAAAAGCAGGCCGTCGATTCTGTCGAGGAGGCCTCCGTGGCCCGGCAGAAGGGTACCGCTGTCCTTCAGGTCGGACCTTCTCTTGAAAAGGGATTCCACGAGATCACCAATCTGACCGGAAATACCTATACTAATAGCTAATACCATAATGGATGCAAGAGATAAAGAAGGAAAGAAAAGTGAGCCAAATATGCCGCCAATAGCTGTGTTTGCCAGTAGTCCTCCTGCGGTGCCTTCCCAGGTTTTCCCCGGGCTTACGTGTATAAGCCTATGTTTGCCGAAGCGCCTTCCCACATAGAATGAGGCGGTGTCGCCTGCAAAAACGACTGCCAAGAGGTAAAGAACCCATAGCGTGCCCTCTGGTAAGCGAGCGATTAGGGCCAAAAGCATCAAAGGCAGGCAGACATAAAAGGGCCCCACAATTGTGAGGCCTGCACCATCACCTTTCATGGGGTTGTTGCGGCGGGAGCTGAACAGGGTGTACGCCAGAGGGATCATAACAAAGAGGGGAAATATGGCTACGTAAAAACGGTCCATAAAGATGAGAGAAGAGAACAGGGAAACGCTCAGAAGGTACGTGATGAACATGAGGGCCTTTTGTACGGGAGGCCTTATCATTCGATAAAATTCATGCAAACTGGCTAACGCAACCACCGTGATGAGCAGTGTTAAGACATAGAGAGGAGCAAAACAAATGATCCCGATAAAAGGCGGAATGGTGATGAGGGCCGTTAATACCCGCTTCATATGGGTGCTCATTGAGTGTACCTATCTAATCGCGGTGGTTAATCTGTTCGCCGGTGGACCCGAAACGTCTCTCTCGTTTCTGGTAGTCGATGAGGGCCTCAAGGTACCGTTCCTTGCGGAAATCCGGCCAAAGGGTGGGAGTGATGAAGATCTCTGTGTAAGCCATCTGCCAAAGCAGAAAATTGCTCACCCTATATTCCCCGCTTGTTCGTATTAGTAAATCCGGATCCGGAATATCGGCCGTATAGAGATACTGAGAAAAACGCTCCTCTGTGATCCGCTTAGGGTTGAGGGTGCCTTTTTCAACATCTGTGAGCATGTTTATTACGGCGCGGACTATCTCCTGTCTTCCTCCGTAGCTCAGGGCAAGGGTTAAGGTCATCTCATCGTTGTGTTGAGTTCTTTCTATTGTCTGCCACAAGGTCCTCTGAACCTCCGGAGAGAGTTTTTCCGTTTGTCCGATACATGCGAGCCGGATTCCATTATCAAGCATCTCCTTCAGTTCGCTCTTCAAATACCGGTTGAGGAGATCCATTAAGGCCTTTACCTCATATTGAGGCCTTTTCCAGTTTTCTTCGCTAAAGGCAAAGAGCGTGAGCCATTTGATGCCTATCTCCCGGCTCGTTTTGACAACATCCCGTACCGATTCCGTGCCTTTCTTGTGGCCAACAATACGGTCGAGGCCTCGTCTCTTTGCCCACCGACCGTTGCCGTCCATGATTATGGCTACGTGTCGGGGTAATTTGTTCGGGTCTAATCGTTCCATGTGCAAGGGTTGGCGTCAGAATATGCGAAGGCATGTATAGTGGTTAATGGCTAGCCGATATTAGAATTCGAGTATTTCAGTCTCTTTTTCCTTCTCTATCGCATCTATTTTTTCGATGAATTCGTCTGTTATCTTTTGCACTTTATCTTGGTACTTGTACATCTCGTCTTCTGATATCTCGCTCTCTTTTTTTAAATCCTTCAGGAGTTCATTGGCTTCACGCCGCTGGTTTCGAATGGCGACCTTGCTATCCTCGGCCGTTTTCTTTGCCATCTTGGCAAGCTCCTTCCTTCGCTCCTCTGTGAGAGGAGGTATGGAGATCCTGATCAGCTTTCCATCATTCATAGGTGTGAGTCCAAGGCCGGATTTCAGTATGCCTTTCTCGATGTCTCCTATGATAGACTGATCCCAGGGCTGAACGACCAGAAGCCTGCTTTCCGGGCTGCTAGAAGAGGCTACCTGATTCAGGCGCATCTGCGTTCCGTAACATTCGACTTTTATACCCTCAAGGATGGATGTGGATGCCCTTCCGGTTCTCATCTTCTTGAGGTCTCGATCAAGGGCCTCGATCGTTTTTTCCATCTTGCTGCTCATCTCTGACAAGATCTCATCTTTCATCGCCTTCTCCTGCAATTGTGGTTCCAACGGTCTGGCCGGATACTATCTTTGCTATGTTCCCTCGTTTGCCTACATTAAAAACGATGATGGGAATCTGCTGTTCCATGGCCATAGATATGGCGGTAAGGTCAATTACCTTGAGCCTGTCCTGTAATACCTGATTATAACTTATCTTGCTGTACAGTTTAGCGCCTGGCCCTAAGGCAGGGTCACGATCATATACCCCATCCACCTGTGTTGCCTTCAGAATAGCCTGGGCATTGATTTCCATGGCCCTCAGACTGGCCGCGGTATCGGTCGTGAAAAAGGGATTTCCGGTCCCGCTTGCAAAGATGACAATTCTACCTTGATCCAAGTGTGTGAGCGCCTTTTCCCTGGTATAGGTTTCAACGGCCCTATCGATGGATAGTGCACTCATTGCCGTAGCCGGTGTTCCGGCTGCGTTGAGAACCTCACTCAGGGCAAGGGCATTGATTACGGTAGCCAGCATCCCCATATAATCGGCAGTTACCCTCCCGATGGTGTATTCGGAGGACTTTATTCCCCTGAATATATTGCCACCGCCTATCACAATCCCCATTTTAACCCCAAGCCGGTGAGCCGATTGAATCTCGGAGGCCATATCCTTCAGCCTGGGCGGGTCAATACCACCGCTGCGTTTTCCCATGAGAGATTCGCCACTGAGTTTCAGCACTATTCTCTCAAACCGTGGCGATTTGTTAGGTCGCGGCATGGTGTCTTGCCTGACTGTTATTTTAATTGATAATTCCCCGCAGCTTGTCGAAGCGAAGTGTAGATCCCGTCAAATCGGGGCTGCAGGGTTACGACATAGTGCCTCCCCCTTGATGGGGGAGGTTAGGTGGGGGTGATAAAATGTTTGGTCACCCTCCCCTTTATCCCCTCCCATCAAGGGAGGGGACTTTGCCATTGGATACCCCGCATTTTGCTGGAGGGAGCCTCATTGAGCCTTTTAGTCGGCCGCTCCCAGTTGAAACCTGGCAAACCTCTTTATGACAACGTTCTCACCGGTTTTGACCTTCAGTTGGTTGAGGAGGTCTTCAATAGTCAAATCAGGGTCGCGCACGTATGGTTGGTTGAGCAGGCATACCTCGGTGAAAAATTTCTTCAGTTTACCGTCAACAATCTTGTCCACGACCTTTTCCGGTTTGCCGGACTCAAGGGCCTGAGCCCGGTATATTTCCTTCTCTCTTTCCACGATATCTGCAGGGAGTCCCTCCTGGGTAAGGGCCATGGGATTTGCGGCTGCTATGTGCATGGCCAGGTTCCTGGTAAAGTCGCTAAAATCATCCGTTTTAGCGCTGAAGTCGGTCTCACAATTCACCTCTACCAGAACACCGATTTTCCCGCCCATATGTATGTAAGCCTGGACCTTGCCTTCCGAGGCACTCCTGCCTTCTCTCTTGTGAGCCTTTGCTATACCTTTTTTCCGTAATATGTCAACAGCCTGTTTGATATCTCCATCTGCTTCCTGGAGGGCATTCTTGCATGCCATGATGCCCACACCTGTCTGCTCTCTGAGTTCCTTCACGAGTTCGCTTGATATTTTCAATGTGAATTCTCCTTATTGTATTTCGATTTGATTCTCTTCTATGTCTTGTGCCTCAGAGGATCTCGCAGATTTAGGTTTCTTGGCAATCACGACAACAGGGGCTCCCTCCTGCTCCTCTTCCGTTGGCTTGACTTCCTCTTCCTCAATTCGCTCCACCGCAACTTCTTTGGTCTCCAGCTCTTCCTCTGCCCTCAGTTTGGCTTCCCGTTCGTTGTGCCCTTCAATGCAGGCGTCAGCAATGATTGAGGTCAGCAGCCGGATTGAGCGAATGGCATCATCGTTGCCGGGAATCAGGTAATCGATATCTTCGGGCTCCCCGTTTGTATCTACGATGGCTATGATGGGGATTCCCAGTTTTTTTCCCTCATTCAGCGCGATGGCTTCCTTCCTCGTGTCCACAACAAAGAGAGCAGAAGGGATTTCATCCATGTCTTTTATGCCACCCAAGTTTATTTCCAACTTGGCCAGCTCTTTCTCCATCCTTATGGTCTCCTTCTTGGTGTAGCGGCTGAAGCTGCCGTCTCGCTTCATTTCCTCCAGCTCTTTGAGCCTATTGATTCTCTTTTTTATGGTCTGAAAGTTCGTAAGCGTGCCTCCCAGCCACCGGTTACGGACATAGTACATGCCACAGCGCTCAGCCTCTTCTACAATAGAATCCTGAGCCTGTTTCTTGGTGGCGACAAAAAGAACCGTCCCGCCTTCTGAGACCGTTCTTACCACAAAATTATGGGCCTCCTTCAATAGCTTGGCCGTATTTTGCAGGTCTATGATATAGATCCCGTTTCTGGCACCAAAGATATAGGGTTTCATTTTGGGATTCCATTTTCTGGTCTGATGTCCAAAATGAACTCCTGCTTCTAGCAAAAGCTTCATGCTTATTTCAGGCATTAAACTGTTCCTCCTTAATGTTGCGTTTCCCCAGGTGAGAAGCATTCGGAGTTCTCCGTGCGGAGACCCTGGGCCGTCCCCAAATGTCTGCTCTATGTATCCTTTTTTTCTACTACTATCAAGGAAAAAAGCGAGATGGTTTCAACATATTTTTAACTTCCGCTGCGCTGCAAAGTCGAGCAGATAGCCTTTGGCGGAGGCTACTGCTCGACAGGGATGGCGAGGAGAGTAATGTCGGAGGCGAAAGCCATGGTCGAATTTGAACCCACTCAAGATTCTTATGGAGATTTAGAAATGGCCAGGACAGAAACGTTGGAGGATCTGGGCAATAACTAAAAATTGAAGATTAACCATTGAAGATTGACAATTGAAAATTGAAAATTGCTAAAGCCACCGTTTCCTGCGTTTGTAAGACTTTACATCTTTGTATGTCTTGATGGTGCCGGTTGCTGCAACTCCAAGGTAGAATTCCTTGACGTCGGGATTCTCTCTTAGGTCTTGGGCGTTATCCTCGAGGACTATCTTTCCGTTCTCCATTACATACCCAAAATGGGCTATTTGCAGGGCCATATTCGCGTTTTGCTCAACGAGCATGATGGTGGTACCCTGTTCTACATTGATCCTTTTCACGATCTCGAAGATCTCTTTTACCAGCAAGGGCGCGAGCCCCAAGGAAGGCTCGTCCAGCAGCAGGAGACGGGGCTGAGCCATCAGCGCCCTTCCGATTACCAGCATCTGCAATTCACCTCCGCTGCAGTATCCTGCAAGGGAGTGCTTTCTGTACAGGAGGGGAGCGAAGTAGCGGTACACCATTTCCAGGTCTTTCTTGTACGGCTTGCCCCACCTGGTGGCAGTCCCCACCCGTAGGTTTTCCTCTACAGTCAGGTACTTGAATGGCTGCCTTCCCTCCATAACCTGGATGATGCCCAACCTGGTTACCTCCTCGGGAGAGGAGTTCTGGATGTTATGGCCTTCATAGTCTATAGTGCCTTCGGTTACTTTACCATTTTCAGGCTTAAGGATACCTGAAATTGCCTTCAAGGTGGTTGTCTTGCCGGCACCGTTGCTCCCCAGCAACGAGACAATCTGCCCCTTTTGCACGTCCAGGGAAACGGCCTTGAGGATCTGGATAACATCGGAATAGACGACGCTGATGTTATTGATTTTCAATAAGATATTGTTTTCCATACGGGAACTCCCCTTGCTTCGTTCTGCAAGAATTGAAAGCTGATGGAACAGCGGAATTAGTAGCTAAGACGAAAAAAAAGGAGAAACATGTTTCTCAAGCTCATGACCCACTATTCCAATATTCCATCATTCCACTATTCCATGTGGTGGCTGTAGGCGGGTTGCGAAAACCCCTTACTCTCCAAAAATAGGTAAGGTTTCAGGATGCAACTATGCTCCCGTTTAGTATGAGAATGGCCAGAGCCGGAAACTGGATCTGACGATTCTCCAGACCTCGGCCAAACCCTTTGGTTCAAAGATGATAAACAGGACAATAGCCAATCCGTATACGAACTCCCTGATCGGTGCTATTGTGATGGCACCCCCAATGGACGGGCTAATGTTCATAAGGTATTCGGTAACATGACTTAAGATTTCATTCAAGGCAACAATGAAAACAGTACCGAACACCGACCCTGGGATGCTGCCCAGGCCCCCGATAATGATCATTGCAATATATTCTATGGAAAGCCATATACCAAAGGGTTCCGGGGTGATGCTTATCATATAGTAGGCAAAGAGAGCGCCCGCAAATCCCGCGTAGAAGGAGCTTATGGCAAATGCCAGCAGCTTATACCGGAAGATGGGGATTCCCATTCCTTCAGCGGCCTGGTCGTTATCCCTGACGGCTATGAAGGCCCTGCCGTACCGTGTCCTGGTGATATTCACGGCCAACCAGATCATGACTGAGAAACAGAAAAATATCACATAGAAAAAGTTTCTGTCGGACCCCAAATCGATCCCAAAAAGGCTTGCCGCAGGAATACTGATACCTGCTGCTCCACCAGTCATGCCCTCCCACTCTATAAAGATATACTCGAGAATGAACTGGCTTGCCAGTGTGGCAATACACAGATAAAGATGTTTCAGCCTGATCGATGGAGTACCAAAGATCATCCCAACAAAGGCTGTGATCAGGCCAGCAAGAGGAACGGCAATCACGAAGGGCATACCTGCTTTCATGGACAGAATTGCGGCTGCATATGCCCCCACGCCGAAAAAGGCTCCGTGACCGAGGCTAATCTGGCCGGTATATCCGATGAGGAGGTTCAACCCAATGGCGGCAATGGCATAAATCCCGATGGTATTTATGACATAGAGAATAAATGCATTACTTATGAAGGGAACAACAGCAAAGAGAACAATAAGCCCAACTAACGTGGAGATCCTGCCAAAGTCTGTCTCGAATATGGTAAGCTCTCGATCATAGGTCTCATTAAAATTTCCACAGGGATGAAACTGCAATTTTCGCATTTCCCAAACCCTTTCGATTTTCCATTCTCGGCTGAAAATTTTTTCTAACAGCGACTGATCAACTTTCAATCTTCAATCTTCAATGACTACACCCTTTCGATTTCAACCAGACCAAAGAGCCCATACGGTTTAATTAACAATATAATAATGAGCGCAATGTACGGAATGACCTCCCTCAGGCTGCTCGAGATATAACCACCGGTAAAGGTTTCGAGCAGGCCGATAATAATGCCGCCGAGAATGGCACCTCCTATGCTATCCAACCCGCCAAGGATTACAACGGGAAAAACCTTGAGGCCTATATCGCTGACCTGGTGCACATTGATTCCGTTGATAATGCCCAGTACAATCCCGCTCATAGCACCAACCAAGGCGGCAATGGCCCATGAGAGGGCAAAGACCCTCCTCACGTGGACCCCTAAGGCCATGGCAGCAGGCTGGTTATCAGCAACAGACCTCATATAGATTCCCTGAGAGGAATACTTAAAGAAAAATCCAAACAGCCCCAGGAAAATGAGACCGACAATAAAGGTAGCCACATATACCCCTGGAACTTCAATGCCTCCCCAGTTAAAGGTAAGGGCCGGTGGCAGAAAATCCGGATAGCTGTACAAATCTCCCCCGAAGATAAACAACAACAATCCCTTGATCATAATGAACAGCCCAAGGGTCAGCATAATGACTTCAATAAGGGCCTCACCGATCAGTGGCCGTAAGAAAAAGCGCTCAATGATAAATCCGAGCGAAAAGGAGCCAATCAGGGTCAGCATAAAGGCCGCCCAAATAGGCAGCCTTGCCCAGGTCGAGAGCACAAGAAAGAGAAAGGCGCCTATGGCCATTAATGCACCATGGGCAAAATTAAGTACGCTGCTAGACTTAAAGATCATGACAAAGCCCAGGGCAGCAAGGGCGTAAAGAAAACCGAGCGATAGGCCATTGATCAGTATTTGAATGAAAAATTCCATGTAGTGAACTCCTTATTCAACAGACAGTATTTTCACGGTGGTTTCAATGGTGCCGACGTGTCCGTCCCGGTACTTTACCTGACCTTTTACTGCCAGTTCCTTTTTATCGGAATACATGGCGTCGATAAGCTCTTTGTACTGTTGAAAGACGAATTTCCTTCTCACCTTGCCCGTTCGAGTCAACTCTTCGTCATCTGCATCCAGGAGTTTATAAAGAAGGATGAAGTTCACAAGCTGCATCGGCTTGGGCAACTGCGTGTTTACCTCCTTAATCTCTCCTCGAATCAGATCCTCTACCGCCGGTTGCTGTGAAAGGTCTGTATAGGTGGTGTACGGGATCTTTCGCTCTTCTGCCCAGTTGCCCACGTTTCCAAAATCTACATTGATGAAGCAGGTGATATAGGGTTGCCCTTCACCGAAGATGACCGCCTCGTTGATGTATGGGCTGAATTTCAAACGTGTCTCAATAAAATCCGGTGAAAAGGCCTCACCATCCCTGGTCCGCATTATCTCTTGCTTCCGCCCGATTATGAGCAGGTGGCCGTCATCATCGATATAGCCTGCGTCGCCGGTATGGAGCCACCCGTCGGGAGCGATGGACTTTGCTGTTTCCTCAGGGTCCTGATAGTAGCCCATGAAATTTGCCCTGCTCTTAACGAGGACTTCTTGGTCTTCACCGATCTTTACCTCGGTCCGCGGCAGCGGCACGCCCACGGTCTCTAGCTTAACCTCATCATCCGGCTGAACCTGAAATATTCCGCCTGCTTCGGTAAGACCGTAGCACTGCTTCAGGTTGAGACCATTGGCCCTGAAAAAGCGGATGACATCAGGGCTGATAGGATGCCCTCCGGTATAGGCTCCGCGAAATTGCAAACAGCCCACCCTGTCCATAAGGGGCCTATACATGATTCGAGATGATATCCGGTGTAAGAGCCGCAAACCGAAGGGCACCGGCCGCTGGTCCGACTCCCTGTCAACCACGGCTCCGCCGATCTTCATGCACGTATGATAGAGAAAGCGCTTGATAAAGCCCGAATCGCTGATTTTCACCCGTATTTTCGAAGCAAGATCCTCCCAGAATCTGGAGGCGGTGATGATAACGGTTGGCCCGATTTCACGAAAATCTTCAACGGCGGTCTCGAAGGTTTCAGGGAAGTTCATGACCATGCCGCCTGAAAGAGTTATTCCCATGCCCCACATCTGATCAACGATCCATGCGGGTGGTGTGATGGAAATCCAGTTATCACCAATTCCAATGGGGGCAGTCTCAAGCCACTTCCTGGCCATTTCCATGAAGTTTTCGTGGCTGATCATAGCCAGCTTTGGAAGCCCCGTAGTGCCCGATGTCATGATCATCAAGGCAGTCTCCTCGGGCTTTCCCTTGGTTAGTTCCTCGGTGAAGAAGTCTGGCTTTTCTCTATCCAAATCAGCGCCAAGGTCTAACAGCTCTTTAACGCTCAGAAGCCATGGATCGTCAGCGTAAGTCCTCATCCCCGTAGGATCAACGTAAATCACCTTTTTAACAAAGGAGAGCTCTTCCTTGACCTCCAGGAGCTTATCGACCTGTTCCTGGTCTTCTGCTATTACATACCCTGCTTGCACCCTGCCAAGACCAAAGGCGAGTTCCTTGGCCACCGCAGAGGTAAAGAGGTTAAGGGTTATGGCACCGAGGGACTGGGCCCCGAGTTCAGTAAAGAGCCATTCAGGGTGGTTATTGGTGATGATACCTATATTGTCACCACGTTTCAGCCCGAGGACTGCCAAGCCAAGGGCAACCTTTTTGGTATACTGGAAATAGTCGCTCCACGAATAGGCCTGCCATATGCCGAAATTCTTCTCACGGATCGCGATCCGCTCTGAGCCTAATACCCGTGCCTGCTTTTGCAGCATCTGAGGCAGGGTATACTGGGTAAGCGTGGATAGGGTTTGTTCATCCAAGCGCTCTATTTTTTCCAAACTAAACCCCCAAAAAAGTGAACTAAAGTGCCTGAAGTGAACTAAAGTGCCTAAAGTGAGCTAACGTGCCAGGTTCTTTGGCAAATTCTCTATTGTTTGGCCTCTCTTATTAACTTCAGGCACCTTAGCTCACTTATAACTTTAGGCACTTCAATGATTAAATCGTTACCGCATCTCCGAGATATGCCTTAATAACCTGAGGATGGTTTTGAACAGCCTCTGGCGGCCCTTCCGTTATCTTCTTTCCGAAATCAAGAACCACAACCCTTTGCGATATACTCATGACGACCGACATATCGTGCTCCACTAAGATCATAGTCTGTCCCCAGGCTTGGTTCAGCTCCATCAGGAATCGAACCATGTCTTCCTTTTCCTCCAGAGTCATCCCAGCGAAGGGCTCATCCAGAATCAAAAGCTTTGGCTCCAAGGCCAAAGCCCTGCCGAGCTCAACCCTCTTCCGTTGACCATAAGGCAATGATCCTACCGGTTGTTTCCTGATGGCCTGCATTTCAAGGAAATCAATCAGTTCCTCCAATACCTCACGATGACGCACCTCTTCCCTTTTTACGGACGGGAAAAACACAGAAGCCAAAGCCACGCCGTATTTGGTATGAACATGCCTTGCCAGGAGCATGTTTGAAAGGACACTCATACCAGGGAAAAGTTCAATATTCTGAAATGTTCTTCCGATACCCAGCTTGGTCAGGTGATGGGTAGATAGGTGGAAGATATCCTGCCCATTGAAGGCCATTGCGCCCTTTTGTGGTCGGTAGTATCCGGTAATACAGTTCAGCAAACTGGTCTTCCCGGCCCCGTTGGGTCCGATGATAGCCAGCAATTCCCCTGTATGCACGGACACATCGACGTTATCCAGGGCGACAACGCCTCCAAAGTGTAAGGATAAGTTCTTCACCTCCAGTTCCGCCCTGTTTTCTTCAGGCAGTCTGGAGGCGAAGATACTCGGTTGACTGCGAAACGCCTTCATCTATCACCTTTTCAGAAGTCGGACTGGTTCTTTTCCAGGCACAAAGAAGGTAGTAAGCGGTGTATAGGTTTGGTCCTCGTTAATCTTAACAATCCGCGCGGTAAAAGAGCCACCATGATCAGTTTTCGTGTAGGTGGTATTGGGCACAAGCCCCCCAAAGTCTTCATCTCTGAATGTCTCGAGAGCGTCATTAATAGTTTCGTTGTTTACCTTTCCAAATCTTTCATGGGCCCTCTGAAATGCCCTCACCATAAGCGAAGCCACGACAACACCCTCCCAATAGGAGCAATCAAATTTGTCTACTGTCTTGTAACGATCCCAGAGTGTCTCCAACAGCTTTATTCCAGGCATTCCGTCAACAGGCAGACTTCCCGTGAATTGCATGTGCATCCGGTTCCGAATCAGGCCCGTACCTCTCGGAAAGAAATCAGGGTCTGTTGCTGTCCAGGTTCCAAAAAAAGGTACGTCATAACTAATCTTGTCAGCACACTTAAGGGCCAGTATAATATGGGATGGAAGTATCTGGACAAAGACATATTCCGCTCCCGCTTCCTTGAGCCGCAAAAGTTCAGTGGTGAGATCGACGGTCTTTGTAGGGAATTGTTCAATCGCAACGATATTGAGACCATGCATGGCAGCATATTCCTTGCTGGGGTCGTGAATGGTCTTTCCATAGGCATTATTATAGGTCAGGAGTCCAACCTTGGGTGCTTCCCTTCCTGGATGGATGGTACGGATATATTCTAATATTGCATAGGAATCCATTATATAACTACCGAAAGGCAGGTACATATAATCTATAGGAGGGTTAAGAATTGCCTGATCGGTAGAGTAATTGAAGGTGGGTGTCTTGTACTTTTGTATTATAGGTTTTGCCATATTGCCCGACCCTGCATCCCACGTGGCTATGATATCCATCTTCTCCAAGGTACAGAACTTCTTGACATACGTAACTGAATCAGCAACTTTATAGGCATGATCAACTACTGTTAGATCTATTTTGTTACCTCCAATACCCCCTTTAACCTCGTTGACATATCTGAAATAGTCTTTATGGCCTTTGGCGTGAAACTGGCCCCAACTTGAAGCCGGCCCCGTCAGATTAATAATTGCCCCTGCCTTTATGGGTTTCGCCCAAGCAGAAGTGCCCAAACCGAGAGACAAAAACCCTACGATCAGTGCTAAGATGAATACTTTGCGCATGATAACTCCCCCTGTTTTAAGTTATTAGATATAGATCTCTTGCCTGAAAGGGTATGTGATAGGGGCTCCTAACCCCTTACCCCCCAAAGCCGTGCTTGATCGGATATATCGTTTACGGTAAAGTTACTCTGCGTCTTAAAAGTATCGTTGGATGGCCTGTGTACATGAGAGAAGCGAGTTGAGAGGTATTTTTTCGGCCCGATGCAACAGGTAGACATAACTAACTATAGCCTTGACTTGTTTATAGGTACTTGTGGTATAGCTATATAACAGCTACTTTGTAGTTACTGTGAGCTTAGTCTGTACAGATATTACCGGGCGTTGTCAAGAAAAATCAGTTACAATAAAACTCAATCAATCTAGCTTGGTGAGAGAGTGAGGCCTTGGTTCCGGTGTACGTACTAGATAACACGCATCACTGTATAACTACTAGATAACACGCTAATTTGTCAAGCAAAAAAGAAAACACAACAGGGAGGAACAAAGATGCTTCTGGGTGACATCTTAGCACGGAATGCCAGGATGTACGGCGACGAGGTTGCACTGATCGAACGAGAACCCGAAAAAAACAGGAGGGTAGAGATAACGTGGAGGGAGTTCGACGATCAGGCAAACCGGTTTGCGAACGCACTCATAGAAAGGGGCATTCACAAGGGCGATACGGTTATCCATCTCATGATGAACTGTATCGAATGGCTCCCGGCATACTTCGGTATCCTGAGGACAGGGGCTTGGGCGGTGCCTTTGAATTTTCGTTTTTCTGCGCAGGACATCAGGCTCTGCACAGGAATTGCGGAAGGCAAGGCAATGATCTTTGGCGAGGAGTTCATTGATCGGGTGAATGAGATCCGAGAAGATGTGCCCTACATAAAAAGCTACCTGTTTGTGGGTCCCGAGGGGATCAGGCCCGGCTACGCAGAAGCGTATGAGCGTGTTGTGGGGGAGAGTTCTCCCGTAAGTCCTGATATCGACATAGGGATTGAAGATGAGGCAGGGCTCTATTTCACCTCCGGAACCACGGGCACCCCAAAACCAATCCTCCTGACCCATAGAAACCTTGAGGCGGCCTGTATCGTTGAGAATCGCCACCACAATCAGACCCATGAGGACACGTTTCTCTGCATTCCACCCCTTTATCATACCGGGGCCAAGATGCACTGGTTCGGGAGTTTTATCGTGGGCTCCAAGGCCGTTATCCTGAAAGGGGTAAAGCCCGAGTGGATCTTGAGGGCTGTTTCAGAGGAGCAGGTAACAGTGGTGTTTCTGCTGGTTCCCTGGGCGCAGGATATCCTTGTGGCAATAGAAAACGGTGATGTGAAGCTCTCAGACTACAGGCTGGATCAGTGGAGGCTGATGCACATCGGTGCCCAGCCGGTACCGCCGAGTTTGATCAAAAACTGGAAGAAGGTATTTCCTCACCATGACTATGACACGAACTATGGCTTGAGTGAGAGCACCGGCCCTGGCTGCGTTCATCTGGGATTAGAGAACCTGCACAAGGTTGGTGCTATTGGCGTGCCCGGTTTTGACTGGGAGTGTCAGGTGGTGGACGAAAACCAGAAACCGGTGCCGCAGGGTCAACCGGGCGAACTCATGGTTAAGGGGCCCGGTGTTATGAGGGAGTACTACAAAAATCCCGAGGCAACGGCAAAAACCCTGGTTCATGGCTGGATTTTGACAGGGGATGTTGCCAGAGTTGATGAGGATGGCTTCATATGGCTGGTTGACCGGAAGAAGGATGTGATCATCACGGGTGGGGAAAACATCTTTCCCGTTGAGATTGAGGATTTTCTCCTCAATAACAGCAAGATACAGGATGCTGCCGTAATTGGTATACCTGATGAAAGGCTGGGTGAGATAGCAGTTGCAATCATCAAGGTGAAGAGGGGGAGGGAATTGAGCGAGGATGAGGTAAATGAGTTCTGCCAAGATCTGCCCAGATATAAGAGGCCTCGAAAGATCATTTTTGGCGATGTGCCTCGAAACCCCACCGGGAAGATCGAAAAGCCTAAACTCCGAAAGATGTATGGGGGCAAGAAGGAAAGTTTCGATATCAAATAGCTTTGCTTTTACTCAGAGTGAATAGTAACTCCTCAATAAGTTCGGGTTCTGTCATTGCGAGCGAAGCGAAGCAATCTCCATTATTGCAACGAGATTGCCACGTCGCTGCGCTCCTCGCAATGACGGCAAACAGCAGTGGCAAGGAATGATCCGAACTTATTGAGAAGTTACAGTGAATAATCGAATCTCGTTTGCTTTTCGTAAGTTTCTTTTAGGACGTGATAGTAGCTACCTCAACCATTAACCTTAAGCGTGGGTAACGATATGCACAAACTACTTTCCGATTCACCAGGCCAGGAGCTGTTGCTCTTGGGCAACGAGGCAATAGCACGCGGTGCCATTGAGGCTGGGATTGGCGTTGCAACATGCTACCCGGGAACACCCTCCTCCGAGATACCGGATACGTTTTTCACGTTATATCAGGAGGCAGGGTTTTATTTTGAGTATTCCACAAATGAGAAGGTGGCACTCGAGGTGGCCAGCGGTGCGGCGGTTTCGGGGGTAAGAAGCATCTGCACCATGAAACATGTGGGGATGAATGTTGCCTCAGATGCCCTCATGACCATGGCCTATTTGGGTGTTAACGCCGGGATGGTGGTGATAAACGCCGATGATCCATCTCTGTTCTCCAGTCAAAATGAGCAGGATAATCGCTACTATGCGAGGTTGTCCGGACTGCCGATGATGGAGCCGACCACGGCCCAGGAAATGAAGGATATGACCGTTGCCGCATTTGATGTCTCCGAAAAACTCAAGTTGCCCGTTATCCTGAGAACCACCACCAGACTGAACCATCTGAGGGGCGCCGTCAAGTTCGGACCGCTTCGGCGGATCAAAGCAAAGGGTTCCTTTAAGAAAGACCCCTTTCACTATGTGGCAATCCCCGCCGTTTCAAGGAATTTGCACAAGATTCTGGTGGAGAAGTACGATCAGGCCCTGGAGCTTTCGGAGAACTCACCGTATAACCAGATTATCGGGAACGGCCCATGGGGTATTGTCACGAACGGCGTGAGCATAAACTATGTGCAAGATGCAGTAAAGGACCTGGGCATTAGTGATAAGGTGACAGTTCTCAGGCTCGGTTTTTCTCATCCCATGCCGGAGAAGATGATCCTGAAATTCCTCACGGATGTCGCCAAGGTGTTGGTCGTTGAAGAGCTTGAGCCCATATTCGAGCGGGAGATTAGATCCATAGCCCAATCCAATGGAATCGGCATTCAAGTGAGGGGCAAGGGAGATGATCTGTTCCCGAGGCTCTATGAGTATGACCCGGGCATGGTCAGGAAGACCATAGCGTCCTATTTCGGAGTACCCGATACCTCCCCCGAGCCTGTAGCGGTGAGCGGTGTGGCCGATCTTCCGGGCAGGCCACCGAATCTCTGTGCCGGTTGTCCGCACCGGGCCATGTACTATGCGGTGAAAAAGGTTTACGGGCCCGATGCGATTTACCCCTCCGACATTGGGTGCTATACGCTCGGCGTTCTTCCCCCGTTGTCTATGGCTGATATTGTCATATGTATGGGCGGGTCGGTCGGTTCTTCCTGCGGCATCGCTGCGGCAACCGATCAGAAGGTTGTAGCTTTCATCGGTGATTCGACCTTTTTTCATGCAGGTATTCCTGGTCTTATCAACGCGGTTCATAATAACCACAAGTTTACGTTGGTGATCCTCGACAATGGAACAACTGCCATGACCGGGCATCAACCGCACCCGGGCGTTGATACAGCACCCATGGGGGTCGATACCAAACAGCTCTCGATCGAGTCAGTAGTGCGGGGCCTCGGTGTCGAGCATGTGGAGGTGGTCAATCCCCTTCAGGTTAGAAAGGCCGTAGCCGCAGCACAGGCTTCAAAGGATTTCGACGGAATTTCGGTTATCGTGTCGAAAGAGATCTGCCCCCTCTATGCCCGGGCTATCAAGAAGGCCAGAAAGGTGAGGCCCTTCTATGTCAACCAGGATAAATGCACCCATCATATGGACTGCATCAATTACCTGGCCTGCCCGGCCATGTATCTGGATGATGGGCAAACGAGGATAAACGAAAACCTCTGTATCGGTTGCGCCGTTTGTGCGCAAGTATGTCCTGAGAATGCCATTCTGCCATTAAAAAATTGATGATTGAAAATTGATGAACTCGCAAAAAGTCGTTTTTTCCATTTTTCTGTCATTCCGGCGGAAGCCGGAATCCAGTAAATTCAATAGATTCTGGATGCCGGATCGAGTCCGGCATGACGATTAGAAGACTTTTTACGAAACCATCAAAATTGAAGATTAAAAAACACATAATTGTCCCCGATTCCGGGACTCGGAAGCAATATTCAAGCGAAAATGGTCAATTGTCAAAGGAGCGAACTATGGAAACCAAACGGATCGTCTTTGTTGGTGTGGGGGGTCAAGGAAACCTGCTCGTAACACGCCTGCTCGGTGAGGCGTGTCTGGCAGCAGGGATACCCGCCGTATTGAGCGAGATTCATGGCATGGCCCAGAGGGGCGGCATCGTTGAATCGGCCGTTGTAATGGGAGGTGCAACAAGCCCGATCGTATCGAATGGTGAGGCGGATATTCTGGTAGGCTTTGAACCCCTGGAGACCTTGCGGGCACTGAACAAATGCAACCGAAATTCAGTGGTTATCGTAAATGTTCACCCGCTCCCCCCGTTTACCGTTGCAATAGGCCAGGGAACATACCCTGATGTTGACATGGCCCTGGAAACGATCAGAAATTCCGTTTCATCGGTTATAGCCTTGGATGGGGAAGAGATGGCGGCTAAGGCCGGAAACCCGCTCTCGTTAAATATGGTTATGCTGGGGGCACTGGTTGGGAGCAAAATACTACCCGTGGACGGTGATTTGCTGAAGGAAACCATAACCAAGTCGACAAAAAAAGCGTTTTTGGAGTCGAACCTCAAGGCGTTTGATTTTGGAGTTGCTGCCGCCGGTGCCGGATAGATTGGAGCCTCGATTACTACCGCAACTTTCCAGAATATCGGAGCGGTACGCGGTATGCTATGCAGCAGAGTGGATTTCTACTTTAAATATCTCGCCCGCTCCTCTTCGACCCTGCTCAGGGTCGCTCGAGCCCACAGACCCGCCTGCCAGCGCCTGAAGCGCAGCTGATGGCGGGCAGGGGCCGCTGAGTAAAATGGCTACGGAATGATTGCTTACCGTTTCATGGGAGAAAGCCCTTAAGGAAGAAATGAATCTATCTATTTTTCCCTTAGAGGTTTTTCCCATGTTCAATCCCGCGCAGCGTGATTGAACGCCCCTATAGGGGCAAGGTAAGCAATTAAAGCTTTTCTCTGAGCACCCTGCCCGCAATGCTTCGCAACGCGAGGCGGGCGGGTCTGTGTGCTCCGTGAGAGACTAAGGACCCTTGCAGGGTCAAAACCAGGCCCCGCTCTCAAGGGTGGGGCTTTATTTTTGGGTCCGCATAGCTATTGTGGGGAGCTATCGGCGAGTGCGAATTGACAGAAGGCTCGAGAATGGTATATAAACCAACATCCAGCCCTACACAAGAAAAGCCCCTCAGGCCAATTTTGGCCATACGATTTTGGATCTGAACAGAGAGGTTTGCGTGAGATGAAAGATAGCGTGCCCGCAGATGCGGTCGGTGCAGACGCAGCGTATCCGGACACAATCGGCGAAAGTGCTGCAATAGAATCGGTTAAGGAAAAGATCGCTAAGGTGAGCGACAAAAACGTAACGGTTTTGATCCGGGGAGAGAGCGGTACCGGAAAGGAGTTGGTTGCTCGGGGGATACACTTTGGATCGAAACGAAGAGATGAGAGCTTTGTTCATGTGAATTGTGCGGCGCTACCAAGCGAATTGCTTGAGAGCGAACTGTTTGGATACGCGAAAGGAGCCTTTACCGGCGCAACGTACAACAAGGCGGGCAGATTTGAGAAGGCCAATAAGGGGACGATTTTCTTGGATGAGATCGGCTCTCTGAGCGTTCCGCTTCAGGCGAAGATCCTGCAGGTACTGGAGGACGAGACGATATATCGGCTGGGCAGTGTCCGCGAAACTCCTATAGATGCGCGGATAGTAGCCGCCACGAACTCTAATCTGGAAGAAAAGATTGTGCAGGGCGCTTTTCGGAGTGACCTGTTTTACCGCTTAAACGTCATTTCAATCGTGGTACCGCCTTTGCGGGAAAGAAAGGAAGATATCGACCTTCTCGTGGATTACTTCATGGAAAAGTACTGCATAGAGCTCGGAAAGAAACGTGTCCCCATGGGCAAAGACATAAGAGACCACTTTCAAAGATACCTTTGGCCAGGAAATATCAGGGAATTGGAGAATATCATTAGGGGCATAATAGCGTTGCAGAAGACGGATGTCGTCTATAGCGAATTGAAGCTTGCGGAAGGCACGGGAGGTGCTCAGGGGGAAGAGTTGCGGTCTCGCGTTACCATCCTCTCTCAAGTCTGGGATGATCGAAAGATAAAGCAGCTCATCAAGGGGAAGGAAGATATTTCATTAAAAACAATTACGAAAGAATATGTTGCGGAGGTCGAAAAAGAGGCTATTTCCAAGGCCCTGGACCACACCCGGTGGAATAGAAAGAGGGCGGCAGAGTTGCTGCAGATTAGCTACAAGACGCTTCTTAATAGAATCGATGAATTTGATTTAGCATAAAAGGAGTGCGCCGGGTGTTTCCTTTGAAGCACGGTTTTCATCAGACACTTGCAAGCGGGTTTCAGGCCTTTAAAAAGGAGGCAAAGTCTTGAAAAAGATATACGTCATTGGCGGTCCCATTGCCGGCATGTCTTTTGAACTGAAAGGTGATTTGACGGCCATAGGGAGATCCCCGGAAAACGATATCATCATCTCAGACATAGGCGTCTCTCGCGAGCATGCCCAGTTCATGAAGAAGCACGGTAAGATCTTCATTGTAGATCTGAGCAGCCTTCACGGCGTTTTTATCGACGGAAACAAGATAGCGCGCGGACGGGAAACAGAAGTACATAAGGACAGCGTCATACGGATCGGCAACACGGTCTTGTCATTCCAAAAAGAAGCAACAAAAGATAAGGGCGCTCAAAGGCTGCCTTCCCTTCCCCCTGAAGGGCATCATGATAAGACAAGCGAATTATCCCTGGAGATGCGCACCTCGAGAGACTATACCCGGAGCCTCGAGCTATTGCTCAAGGTGGCTAATATCTTTTCGCAATCCCTCAATACCGATGAGTTGTTGAGCGAGGTGGTAGATCAGATCTTTATTCTTCTCGAGCGAATCGATCGGGGCGCCGTACTGCTGCTCGACAGGGACAAGGGAACCTTGCAGGAAGTGGCCTCGAAGACGAGGATAGAAGATAAACAAGGGTTTTTCTCTAAAATCAATTACAGCAGGACAATCGTAAACAGGGCCATAAAGGAAGCTAAACCGGTTATGCTGTCCGACACGAGTCGCGTTAATCCGGAAAGCCTCTCCAATAGCATGGAACAGATGAACATCATGTCGGTAATGTGCGTACCGCTCATGCACAGGGGAGAGGTGGGGGGGGTTATTTATGTAGATTCAATCGGCTTACCTGAAGGATTCAGAAAGGATGACCTGCAATTGCTGATGGGCTTGAGTAATACTGCGGCAATCGCCATAGAGAATGCGCGGCTCTATTCAAACCTGGAGCAATTAGTTGAGCAGCGAACGAGGCAATTGGGAAAGGCTCAAGATAGGTTAAAGGAGAGTGAGTCACGGTTTCGGGCGGTCTTCGAAAACATGAGCAACGGGGTCGCTATTTTTGAGGCGCTTGGTGAGGGCTCGGATTTCATATTTAAAGATCTGAACAAAGCGGCAGAAAAGATCGACAGCATAAAAAGGGAAGACGTTATCGGCAAGAGTGTCCGCACGGTCTTTCGGGCCTTTCGAGAATACGGCTTTTTAGACATTTTCAAACGGGTCTGGACTACTGGCAAGCCCGAATATCACTCTCCCATGCTGTACAAGGGCAATGGAGCCCTGTCATGGAGAACAAGCTATGTCTACAAACTGCCCGGTGATGAGATTGTGTATATCTATGAAGACATAACCGATCAAAAAACGGCAGTTGAGAATCAGCAGAGGCTTGAAAGACAGCTTGCCCACGCCCAGAAAATGGACTCTCTTGGCAGGATGGCTGGGGGCGTGGCCCATAATTTCAGGAATATCCTGCAGGCGATCATGGGCAACACGCAATTTCTCCAGATGGCCTATAGTCAAGATGAGCAGCTGCAAAAGATTACCAAGGTCATGAACGATTCGGTAAGAAAGGGTTCCGATTTTATCGATAGCCTTCTGAAATTCTCCAGGCAGGATATTGAGCGAGGGATGCTTCCCCTAGACTTAGAGGATGTTATTAGCGAAACGTACAAGATAATCAGTAATACCTTTGATCAAAAGATAAAGATTATTACCAAGGTAGAGAGGCCGTTGCCAATTAAAGGTGATCATCTGAGTCTCAATCAGGTTTTCATCAACCTGTGCAATAATGCGCGAGATTCCATGCCGGACGGCGGTGAGCTTACGTTAGCAGGGAAGAGGGAGAAGGATGAGGTCGTCGTTACCATCTCTGATACAGGGTTCGGTATGGATGAGGACACGGTGAAAAAGATATTCGATCCTTTTTACACCACCAAAGATGTCGGCCAGGGAACCGGATTAGGCCTTTCGATCACCCATGGTATCATCGAAGAACATAATGGATCTGTATCGGTATCCTCGCTGCCCGGTAAGGGAACTCGATTTACCATTTCCTTTCCCATCGCCGAGAAGTTTGATCGTCTTGAGTCAAAATCTCCATTGAAGATAAGGCGGGGCAGGGGCGAGACCGTTCTGGTTGTAGATGATGAACCGGATGTCCTGGAAGGTCTTAAGAATATGGTTAAGGCTATCGGATACGAGGTAATTACAGCAGGCAGCGGCATCCAGGCTATCGACCGGTTCAGAAAGCACAAGCCCGATATCGTGCTCATGGATTGGAAGATGGCTAATATGGATGGGGCAACCTCCGCCAAGAGGATTATCGGGTTGGATCCCCGTGCACGGATAGTGCTCATCTCCGGTTACCAGGAGTCGGCGAAGAACGAGATCGAAGCAGGTTTGAAAAATGTCATTAAGGACTTTATTATCAAGCCCTTCGATCTGAAGAAACTGAGCGAGGTTGTCACAAAAGCACTAAGCTCTTAGGAGTTGGCGGTTTGCCTGATTGCGACATAGCAGCAGTTTGACAAGAGCAACAAAAGCGCGAAAAAACAATGTGTCCTAAGCGGCCAGCAACCGCGCCACGTGATCTTTCAGTTTTTCCATCTCAAACGGTTTTCGTAATACCACGTCCGCCTGTTTTTCAGCTGCAAGTCTTTCTGGATTTTTTCCGTAGGCGGTGATGGCTATCACCGGAACCTTCGGCATTTTCTCTTTGATAACCGTGATGATTCCTACGCCGCTGACGTAGGGCATGACGATGTCGGTAATTACGAGGTCATACTTCTCCGATGAGACCATCTTCAATCCTTCCATTCCATTGGAAGCAGTGATTATCTTATATCCCAGGTATTCAAAATAACTCCTCATCATGGAGAGAACCTGCTCATCGTCTTCGATAATGAAGAGTATCTTCGAATTCTTTGTCATGTGATGCTCCTTATCATAAACTTTCCTTTCCTACTAAAGACCTTTCTCTCAACAGTCACCCGAGAATCATCCTCGTCCAACCGATGGATCATCCCTTCGGCCTCTGTCTTTTGTGGAGCTCCAGTAAGCTCTTATTCAATTCCCGTGCCGATTTCCCTATTTTTCTCTCAATTCCTCTAGCACCTTTCTCGCCTCTTCACTTCCCGGGAATTGTTCACTTATCTTCAGTGCCGTTTCAAGCGCTTTTTTCGCTTCTTGCCGCTGGTTGTTCTTCAGGTAGGCCATACCGAGATGGTACGCTATTATCGGGTTTGTCTGAAACTTTTCATGGCTCTGCTCCAGCTCGACAATAGCGCTGCGATAGAGGCCCTTCTTATAGTATATCCACCCTAAGGTATCCATTATTGAGGGGTCTCCCGGCATCCTTTCCTTGGCCACTTGCGCAAAACCCAGGGCTTCGTCTATATTTCCACCGTGTTCCGCCAGTACCCAGGCCAGGTTATTGGCTGCCGGGGCGAAGTCGTGCCTCATATCCAGGGCCTTTCGGTAGTAAGATTCAGCCTCCTTTATATGGCCGGTTTGTTGATACATGGTTCCGAGGGATACATATGCCGGAAGATAGGAAGGTTGCTTCGCTATTATCTCTTTGTATTTGGAGATGGCTCCGTCGATGTCTTTCTGACTCAAATAGATCTTGGCCAGGGCTTCATAGGAAGAAACAAGATTGGGGTCGATTTCAATAGCTTTTTCGAAGCTTTCCTTTGCCTCGGGGGCCCTTTTGCTGACCAAATAAACCTTGCCTTTCAGATCATGAATAAAGCCTCGAGCGGGCGATTCTTGGGGCAGTCGTTCCGCCTGGCGATCGCAGAATTTGAGTGCCTTGTCGAATTGCTTTTGTATAAGGAATATCAAAACCGAATTTGCAAGAGGATCTCGCATACCAGGCTGTAGGCTCAGGGCCTTATCAAACTGTTGCAAAGCCGTATCATTGTTCTTTTGCGCGAAGTAAAGAAAACCAAGCCTGCTGTACCCGATGGGGCTGTCAGGCGCCAATTCGATAACCTTCTTAAAACTCCTTTCAGCACCCGCTGGCTTTTTCTCCAGGAGTGCCAGATTACCTTGGTACACTAATCCTTGAACATTGCTGGGGTCTTGGGCTAAAGCCCTGTTGATCTCACCTCGAGCCAAATCCAGGTTTCTCTCTCTCAGGTAGAACTCAGCGAGGAGCAGCCGTGCCCCGATGAGCCTCGGGTTCAATTCCAGCGAGCGCACCAGGTCTTTCTTGGCCTGCGCCTCATCCCTCTTGCCGATTAAGGCAAGTGCCCGGTAGAAGTAGGCGTCTGCTAGGCGCGGTTCATTGCTTATGGCCGTATCAAAGAAAGGTAAGGCTGCCTGAAACTCCCGTCGCCCGAGCAGGATCCTTGCTTTTATAAGGTTTGCCGCTGGATTTGTTTTGTCAATGTCGAGCACGGCATTGATGGTCTCCTCAGCCTCAGGAATGTGTTTGTACTCAAAGTGGAGTTGTGCAAGGGCGATCTGAATACTGGTGTCGTTAGGCTTACGCTTGGCTGCCTCGTTTATGGTGTTCAAGGCTGAGTCATAAGAGCTGCGCCTGGCATAATATCCGGCCAAAACCATCAGGGGGGCAACATTGTCTTGCGGTGCAGCGTCTACCGCCTCTTGGTAGGCGGTTTCGGCTTGCTCCCATTTGCCGATGCTCTCATAAAAGCGTCCAAGCACATTAAAGGCCGTGTGCTTTAACGCAGAGTCAGCAACGAACTCCTTGAGTTCCTTCTCGGCATCATCAGGGCGTCCCATCCTAACGTACAGCCGTGAGAGCTCAATCCGTAGTGTAGGCGAGACAGGTTGGATTTCCAAACATTTCCTGTATTCGGCTTCGGCCTTTTCATATTGCTCGGCCACGGTAAACACGCGCCCGCGAGCCATTCGAACCTTAACTTCAGAAGGATCAAGGCTCACAGCCTTGTCCAGCGTTTTAATGGCTTCTTGAATCTTTTCTTCTTGAATCTGGACGCCTGCCAGAAGCAGGAGCCCATCAATACGTCGTGGCTCTTTTGCGAGTATCAGCTCTGCCTTTTTCCGTGCCTCATCTGTTTTCTTGGTCAGAAGATAGAGATTTCCCAGGCTTACTTGAGCGTCGAGATTACCTGGATCAAGTTCGGTTGTACGCAGAAAAGAGCGAAAGGCCTCCTGGCCTTTTTTGAGTTTTAGATAGATCTTGCCGAGGGCATGGTGGACAGCAGCATCCTGTGGGTCGATCTGGATAACGTTTTTGTACTCGATAACGGCCTTGCTATACTCTTGCCGCTCTTCATACTCCTGTGCCCTGGTCAGGTGTTTGGCCTTTTTTTCCTCACTGCTGCTGCAACTCCAGTTCACGGTTACAAATGCCGCAATAAGAAAGAAGCTGAGCCATTTGAAGAGAAGTCCTCCAGGTCCTTTTGCTGACAAATTCATACACTATTACTCCTTTTTGTTTTCTCTTTTATTCCGGTTAGGCACTACATGATAAAATCTTGTCCGCTGAAAGCGAATTCCAGATTTTCCTCTGCCCCCTGATCTCTCAGTAGCTATCAAAGCACATAAACTGCATATTCTTAAGTACCAATACTCACCATAAAATGCAATGGTTAACCTTGATAGCATATCGGCTACATGCTGTAGGAAGTGAAGTGGGGGAGGGGTTCTTCGATTGTGTTTGTGATTTCGATTTTCTTAATTCGGCTTTATCCGCCTTCGCCAGGATGCCCTGCAGCTTGCTGCAGGGATGAATGGCGTGGCGAGCGCGCCGTAGCTCCCAGAGCGAAGGCGGGTTGGCTTCGGCGCAATTTCGCTTGATACCCTGCAGTTTACTGCAGGGAGCTTCATTTTACGATGCTTGCGCGGAACTACTCGCCAGCCACGATTGAAATGAAGCACCCGCCTCCGGTTTCAGCACCGCTGAGCGACGGAATACCCGGGTCCCCCACGTCAGGAGCTGCCTGAATTGCGGAAAAGTGATACACCTTGATCTCGATGGTGGGAGGATCGGTGTCGTTGTGATCAACCCGTGAGCCCGGCACCATCCACCCCTCACCGCCGGGCCGCACCCTGCCCTTGCTGTCGCAGCCGCAGACCCATGTGCCGCCTTTATAAACGTAGATCGCCAAAAGTGCTACGTCATCCTCTTTTGGATAAGGGAGGAAGACCTTGACCGGCGCATTGAACACGGTGAAGGGTTCGAGATTCATAGGTGCGCCGTGCCCTTTCGCAAGTACGGGGACTTCATCTATTGGCCTAAATCTCGGAGTCAAGGGCTCGCTGCCTGAAAAGATAATTTTGGCTCCTTGGAGCTCGCCGCTGGTCACCTGGATGCCTGTATCGTAGGGCCCCTCCAGAGCGGGGTCGGTGGGGTCAACCGGTGCGGTGTCCGGCAGGTTGGCAGGGTCATGAGCATAATCGTATTCTTCTTGGGTTTCGATCTTGAAGTCGTAACTGGCTTGTTGGGCTACACCTCTTTTATTCATGACGTCAACGTCAACGGTAACGGCCGTGGCGAATTGGAAATTCCCTAATGTATCCAGCGACCTGTCATAGGTTATCCAGAGCTCGGTCACGGATGTGTTATCATCCTCGGTAAGTTTTATTGCCCGCACAACACTGTTGTCGCTCAAATTTCGTGAGCATACATCGTTCACGCCATCGCTAATGCTAAAGGTGACACTGTTTGCGTTTGTGATGTCGATCCCTTCTGCATCCTGAACTCGTATACAAAAGGATGAGTTATGAGGCACGCGGGTGTCGTCGGCGATTCCCGCATTGTGGTGAGGGATCGTCTCTATTACTTCAGGCGCAGATGCCGTTGGGAATGATTTGCTATCAGCCGGATTCGTGTTCCCCACATACTCTTCATAATTGCTCCAGGTGTCATCATCGAAGTCGCCGTCTTTCCCGTTAACTCCCGTGCTGTCCAAGGGATCAAGGCCATACTGCTCCTCCCACGCATCGGGCAATTCATCATTGTCGTCGTCAGTATCTAGGTAATCGCGTTGGCCATCGCCGTCAGTGTCTCTGGTGTCAGTGGTAAAATTGTCTGTTTCCCCGCCTGTATTCCCAAAAAGGTCGGAAACGCTTGAGATCGTAACCAAAGAGACCCCATCAACAATAGTGGTGCCATTGTGCCGCTCAATCGTGAGGTCATAGATCCATACATTCGCTGAGCCGCTCATGGCCGCGGGGCCCATGGTGGGCATTGGGTTTGGTCGGTCGATGGTAATCTGCGGTGCGGCACCTAACGGCTCGGTGAAGGTGGCAGTGATGGTAAGGGTGCCGACATCGACGTGGCTGGGGTTGGGATCGCTATAGTTTACAGAACCTGTGGGGCCCAGGTTATCAACCCGAAATCCTTCAGAAGCAGCAGGGAGCACACTATCATAGGTTCCATCGTTTATCGTGAAGCGAAGCCGTACATCGCTCTGGTCTGTTCCGTTCAGTCCGCTGACATCGGGATGCTTTGTGTTAAAGGTAAGCGAATGGTCTTGGGCACTGGCAAAGCTAGGTGCAGAGCTGTACTCGGAGCCATTGTTGTTGCTCCAGCCGGTGCTCAAGGAACCGGAGGTGTCTCCAGTGATGGGGGCGATCCAGGTGGTCCCACCGTTGGTGCTGTACCGGAAGCCGTGCAGGGTGCACGGGTCGCTTGTTGGGTCTTTTACCTTAAAGTGGATAGTGATAATCCCATCCCCATTGGTGGATTGGCTTATCTGTGCAGCTGGAATCACATTTTCTGAGGTGTAACCACCAACAGGTGCGCCATAGTTAGCATCATAGGTAATGGTGATTGAATCTGCACCACTCACGTTACTAGCTGCATCTCGGGCGGTTAGCTCATAGGTGTTCCCACCGGATTGTAATGCACTGCTGTAGCTCCAAGAGGTCTGAGTTGCTGTGTAGGTTACGCCGGTGGTACTCCCATTGACGTAGATGGTAACCGTATCTGCTGCACAGGCCCCTCCCAGCACCAAGGCAGCGTTATTGGTTGTATAGTCATTCCCGGGCCCGTTGCCCCCATCGGTGGTTATAACAGGCGCACTCGGGGCAGTGGTATCAATTTCAATAGTATGACTGCCGGAACTTGACCAGTTTCCGGCACTATCCCGTTCCTGTACATAGAGGGTGTGTGAGTCTTCAGACAGGGGAGAACCCGGCGTAAAGGTGGTGCCGGTAGTCTCTGTGGCACCCGAGCTCAGATTGCTGTCATCCACCTTGTAGCAAAAGGTGCCCGTACCCCCGCCACCGGAACTCCACGTCCAGGTTGGTGTTGCGTCATTGGTGGGTGAAGTTCCTGAGACCATGGGAGCCACCGGAGCTGTGGTATCAACTTCAATCGTGAAGCTACCGGAAGCTGACCAGTTGCCGACCCCATCTTTTTCCTGTACATAGAGGCTATGTTGTCCTTCGGATAAGGCAGAAGAGGGCGTGAAGCTGGTAGCGCTGGTCTGAGTGGCGCCTGAGGTCAGGTCACTATCATCGAGCTTATAGCGGTATGTTCCGGTGCCGCCACCTCCCGAACTCCACGTCCAGGTTGGTGTTGCGTCATTGGTGGGTGAGGTTCCTGAGACATTCGGGACATTAGGTGGTGTCTGATCATAGGTAACGGTGATTGAATCTGCACCACTCACGTTACTAGCTGCATCTCGGGCGGTTAGCTCATAGGTGTTCCCACCGGATTGTAATGTACTGCTGTAGCTCCAAGAGGTCTGAGTTGCTGTGTAGGCTACGCCGGTGGTACTCCCATTGACGTAGATGGTAACCGTATCTGCTGCACAGGCCCCTCCCAGCACCAAGGCAGCGTTATTGGTTGTATAGTCATTCCCGGGCCCGTTGCCCCCATCGGTGGTTATAACAGGCGCACTCGGGGCAGTGGTATCAATTTCAATAGTATGACTGCCGGAACTTGACCAGTTTCCGGAACCATCTCGTTCCTGTACATATAGCGTATGTGAGCTTTCGGATAACCCGGAACCGGGTGTATAGCTTGTGGAGCTGGTCTGTGTGGCACCCGAGCTCAGATTGCTGTCATCCACCTTGTAGCGAAAGGTGCCCGTACCCCCGCCACCGGAACTCCACGTCCAGGTTGGTGTTGCGTCATTGGTGGGTGAAATTCCTGAGACACCGGGCGGATTTGGCGGTGTCTTATCGTAGGTTCCGGTTATCGCATCAGAGGTGCTGCCGTTTGATTGGGCGGTTAGGCTTATGGGGCCTTCGGTGCAGGGTGTGAAATTTGCGGTTATTGTCCAGGTGCCGTTCGCCAGCGCTGTTGTTGTTCCGAGGGAGGTGGCATCTGCAAAGATTTCTACGGTTCCTGAAGCTTCAGCCGTACCTGAGACGGGGTAAGCGGTGTAGTTGCCGGCATTGACGAAAAATCCGTTCTGTGGGGAGGTGATTGAAACGGTTTCTATCTCAGAAGTTGATACCTCGTTAGAATACCCACTTTCGTTATCTTCGCTATCGTATGCGGTGACCACAAAGTAATAGGTGACACCGTTTGTTAAACCGTGAATGGTGAATTGGGTAACATCGTATACGTCAATAGGAGAGTTGCCTTCGGCTGCCCCCGTTCCGGCATAAGGCGGACCCGAAGACCCCGTTTTGTAGTAGAGCTTGTACCCGGCGAGATCAGGCTCGGTGTTGGCATCCCACGCGAGGGTAACGTCAAGTGCATATGCCGATGGTGCAATGGAAAATAGAGCTATGAAGAGAACACAACAGAAGAATAGCGAGGGGACGACTCGCTTTCGCACAGAGCGAAGAGATTGCCACCCAACACGTCTATGGCTTGTCATGACCGCACCTTCCAACGATTATTGTTTCTCCGCGCGAAACACAGCATCGTCAGAAGGTGCTGCTTTCGCCCGGCAACCCTGCTACCGTATCCCGATTGTCTCGGGACTTAGGCCAGTGGCTTTGCGTCCTATCCTTTCAGATAGTTTGCCTTTATCAGGCTAAGAATCACTTTGCGGTTTATTTTGCCTTTATTTTTCGTCTCCCTTGTACTAAGCAATCACCATGCCACAACTCATGCATCGACAAAAGATGCGGAAATCCGCGTGTTTTTGACAGGTTAAGCGCGAAATTCCCGCCTATCGCCAGTCACCACCAAATTAGTTTGCTATGGACAGGATTCATTTTGTTCAAAGTTCAACATCAAACTTTAAATACAAAATAAGTAAACATGTAACCATTGGATATTACATTACAATAATTTATCTAGTTATGTGTATAGATTCCAACACAGAATGTAAAAATATTTGCCAATGGTAGAAAAAAGGGAAATGAAGCCCCCCGCAGTCCCGCTCGCTCCGTTAAATGCTTGCCCAATGGAATGTTTACCCCGTGGAATCTTTTTTTCTATTCCACTGGGGCCTGCCCTGTGGAACCTTTCCTTTTGTTCCACTGGGGTTCACCCCGCCCGCCCCGTTAAATGCACAGTTGCTACCCAAGCTGAGTCGAAAGGGCACCTGAGCGGGCTGCTATGACAAGTTACCTCATCAGCACTCTATTTAACTGGGGCCTGCCCCGTTGAATTCCGCGTAGCGGACCTCCTCCGGAGGATTCAACTGGGGCCTTAAGCAGAAATCGGTAAGAGGAAAAGAATCAATGGAGGCGGCACCTGGAATCGAACCGGGGGAAAACGGCTCTGCAGGCCGTTGCCTTAACCACTTGGCTATGCCGCCTCGGTAAATCTTACTGAAAGGAGCCCAGCAAATCTTCTGTCGCCGTATTTTCCTATCCGTAAATCTAAATCGTAATTAATCCAGCTCGCCTTGCGGAATAAGAGGGGAGGAAATACGATAGAATAACTAATGAAAGTTATGAGCCTATTATTGTTCGATAACGGTAGGGCAGGGCTCCTTTTCCCGCCCTTGGGCGGGATTGGGCTTTCACTAAAAATCTAAATTATTCGCCCTTAAAGCGGATCTGAAGAACACCAACTATTGGTTGGTTGTCAGGATTTTTTAGTTATTTAAGAGCGTCCCAGTTGATACTCAGTTCTCGGTCAGCCTGTCAAGACCTGACACAGCTTACTGGTTTGGCTATGAGGAATGTGCGGCGACATTAACTTGACAGGAGTTCACACTGTGGCTAGAATTGGAGATAAAATATGTACAGAGTTGGAGTAGACTATGGAAACAATAGGAGTTAAGCAATTCAGGGACAATCTCAGTGAGATCCTCAAAAGGGTGGAAAAAGGACAATTGATGAGGGTTCTACGTCACGGAAAAGAGGTTGTGGAGTTGCGGCCCATAGATAACAACCGAGAACAGGAAATCTCCAATCGACTGAGGGATAAGGAGCTTCTGGGAGGTGGGACAGGCGTCATTGGATCTGTTAAATCCGTTAAGAATCGGAAACCTGAGATGCCGATATCGGATTTGGTGACGGAGGATCGAAGGTGATCGCCTATTTCGACACCAGTAGCATCGTGAAGTGGTTTTTTGACGAGCCATTCATGGACTTGGCGAGAGGTATCAAAGATGAGGCAAAAACTGCATTTACATCGCTCCTTGCTTACCCCGAAGTTATGTCGGCTATCAACCGCGCGTGGAGAGAAGGTCGCTGTTTGAAATTAGAAATGGAAATAATTCGGGAGGAGTTCTTGAGGATCTGGCCGAACTTCCAGTGGATCAAAGTAAGTGAAAGCCTGACACACCATGCGGGCCGCCTCATTTTTAGGCACGGCCTGAAAGGATCTGATGCTGTACATCTTGCTTCAGCCCTTTTGTTGAAAAAGGAAGGCGAGGAGATTGATCTTTTTTTCTCTTGCTTTGATAAGAGTCTGAATCAGGCCGCCCGGCAAGAGGGGTTCAGGATCCATGAGATTGGAGAGTGAGATACTGACAACTAGAATATCTGCGGCCTTCCTTTAGCAGATAGCGATATTAGGGAGAAAAAAATCCTCGTCCCGTATAGCGGGGCAGGGGATTTTGATTTGGCGACATCTCCCGCCAAATCAAATACTACACCTCTCTGAGTTCTCTGAGAGCTCTGTGAGAGATAAAAGAATACCGAAAAGTGCTTGCCCCGCCAGCCCCGTAGCTCCGGGAGATGGTACTGGGGTTAAATCTCTTTCATCTATTTAACTGGGGCCTGGCCCGTTAAATGCACAGTTGCTACCCAAGCTGAGTCGAAAGGGCACCTGAGCGGGCTGCTATGACAAGTTACCTCATCAGCACTCTATTTAACTGGGGTTTACCCCGTTGAATTCCGCGTAGCGGACCTCCTCCGGAGGATTCAACTGGGGCTTTGAGCAGAAATCGGCACCAACGTCGCCGCCTCATTGTAGATACGTTATCTACCTGGAATATTGTATTGCGATTGAGTCTGTTGTTTACTATACTGGTGTCGATACAATGAATGATGAATCTAGAATATGGGGGTACATCATGCCTGCTACTAAAAAACTTATCGATGAAGCCCTTTCTCTTCCCGTCGAAGATCGGGCAGTTATCGCAGATTCCTTATTGAAAAGCCTTAACATGCCAGATCCCGCGATTGATAGAAAATGGGTAGAGTTGGCTAAACGACGCCTTGGGGGACTTCGTTCAGGAAAAGTCAAACCAATTCCGGGTAACGAGGTATTTGATAGAGTTCATGAGCGGTTTGCTGAATGAAATGCGTTTTTCACCCTGAAGCCGAGGTCGAATTTGTAGCCGCCATAGACTATTATGAAGATTGTGAGCCAGGTCTTGGTTACGATTTCGTCATTGAAGTGCATTCCACCCTCGAGAACATCCTCAGTTTTCCAAAAGCTTGGCCTATACTTGAAGAGGATATCCGACGCTGTCAGATTCGTCGTTTTCTATGCAGTTGACGAAGAAGTTCTCTTCATCCTTGCTGTTATGCACCTGCATAGAGACCCTGAGTACTGGAAAGACAGATTGAAGTGAATGAAAAGTGCCCAATAATTGGCACAAATGAGAAGCAAGTGCCCTGGTTGCCACTGACACCTGGTCCGCCGCCTACAGTTTTTTGTGACTGTCAGACGCTCTTAAAAATCTAAATTGCTCGGCCCTAAAGCGGATCGGAAGAGGACCAACTGTCGGTTGGTTATCAGGATTTTTTCAGTTATTTAAGAGTGTTCCACTTGCCGCTTGAGCTTCTGAATCCGGAAAACCACCTAGCTAATCCCCAAAGGAAGCTCTTTTTGCTCACCTGTTGCTTCGTTGACTACTAAAAGCTTGCCCATGTCCTCACGTTTAAGTTGTTCATTTGCGTTCAAAAGTTCAATGCCGTAGATAGTTCCATCTGGAGCCAAATCCACGGTCAATTCTTCGCTTATCCGTATTGTTTCCACTTCCGTAGTTTTTTCATGGAAACGAATATAGGCGACGTTGTAACGGGGATCATAAGTGAATTTCATGGCATAAACCCCTTTTTAAGATTTAAAAATAACGTGTGATAATAGTAATAACTAACCAGTCGGCACCTTCCGTGACAGCGTAGACTTCTATTTGTTTGTTTTGATAATACCTCCCACGCCGCATATTGTTAAATGGAAAGTTACGACGAAACCCTGTACGATTGAATTTGGTTGGAAATTGTTCGCCTTGTTTCACAGTGGTTTCTACTTCATCTTCAGTAGCACCACGCTCTTTCATAGGCTCAAGTGCATGAGGGTGGAAACGAATTGACATGGTTTATTCTCTTGCGTTTTGATTATGGCGAACTGGAAACAGGCCTATGGCAATCCGACTGAGGTGTCATCGCTGAAGGAAGTCTCAGTAACAACGTCCCCTAGATTTCCGACCAACCGCTATCTTATGCCCAGTGGCAGCATCATAATACTTTTCGTCTGAATCTTGATAAATCCTCTTTGGTATTTCGGGAGGTATCCGTCTTTTTTCTAATCTATACTTCAGATGTGCAGAGTAAATGATCCTCTTCAATCGTTCTCTTCCAGGTATTTGCCGCTCTATTAAACGTCTATGCTCGGACGTCGACACGAGGTGTGAGGATGTTCAGGACATTATAGACTTAGGCCAGAAGATTTTTCAAGCTTTAAAGGCCAAAATCACGAGAATCCTCGCTGCTCAAGCTGTTTTCATATGTCCATCCAACTTCGCTCAAGCGTGAGACCTAGCAAAAAAAATCCTCAGTCCCGCTCTGCGGGGCAGAGGATTTTGTTTTCCCCATGAATCTCTCAGGGGAAAACGAAATAACTTAACTCTGTGTGCTCTGTGCCTGTGCCCGCCCCGCCTGCCCCGTAGCTCCATTGGATGGTACCGGGGTTAAATTCTTTGCAAAAGACAGCGAAGCGGATTTAACTGGGGCCTGCCCCGTTAAACGCAGTGTTGCTAACCAAACTGAATGGAAAGAGCACCACAGCAAGCTGCTATGACAAGTTACCTCTGCTGCTCGCTATTTAACTGGGGCCTGCCCCGTTGAATTCCGCGTAGCGGACCTCCTCCGGAGGATTCAACTGGGGTGGTGAGGCAATAAACTACAACCGACAACGGACCACAAACCACGGAGCGCACATTCCCTGTCTCATGTCACTGACACTGTTAGTGGTTACTATCTATCTGCTGCCAGCGGTTAATAGCGTTTCAATGACCCGGCATGCTTCCGATGGAGTTACAATCTGGATCTGCTCATATTCTCGTAAATCTAGGAGGTGGCGGTCGCCGGAGATGATTAGGCGGGCATCGTTGTGAGATGCCAATGCAAGGAAGAAATTATCGAACGGATCCTCAAAGATCTCCTGGGGGATTAGCTCTGGTGTCGGAACGAAAAAGACGAGGTTCAGAAAATAAGCAAGAACTTCAGGCGCGTTTATCTCGAGCGTGGATAGCCTTTGAGCAAATCTCTTGTATTGTAATACGCGTCTGAGCTCATCTGTTGTTTGCTCGCACGCCACGATCTCGAGAATGCGCTCTCGAGCCCACTTGAGAATCTGGTTCGGCGGACCCGGCCACAAGAGGCCGGATACGGCGACATTAGTGTCGACTACGACCCTCATTGCATGCCGCGAACTTCATGAACGATCCGGGAAATCTCTTGAAGATCAGGCTGACCGCTATCCTCGGTAGAGGAGGCGCGATTGAGCAAATCTGAGGGTATCTCCTCAAAGGGCAAAACCTTAAACAACGGTTTTGACCGTTTGACGACCACTATCTCTCCAGTCCGCTTGAGATCTTCCACAATCTCCGTAAATCGTTGTCTAAATTCCTTCGCGGTAACATATCTGGGCATTTTGAGTCACTCCAAAGTTAAATTACACTTAATCTAAAGATATACTTTAGAATACCAAAAGTCAAACCATTTTTGAGTCGATCGAGGATTTCCCCCATTAAGGTCTCAGCTGAAAATGGAAAAAGCTATACTCCCTACTGCCCCGTTAAATGTTTACCCCGTTAAACCTCTCTATACCTTCTGTTTAACTGGGGCATGCAAAAGACAGCGCAGCGGATTTAACTGGGGCCTGCCCCGCTTGCCCAGTTAAATGTTTACCCTGTGGAATGTTTACCCCGCCTTGCCCAGTAGGTAGGCACTATCGTACTGGCGTTGAATGCTTTTTCTATTCGGCTGAGGCGTAGCTTATTCCATCGGGGTGCAACCTATTTTACCGGGGTAGCTCCGGAAGATGGTACTGGGGCTTTGAGCAGAAATCGGAAAGAGTAATTGCGGTGAACTTCACTATTGCTCCGGTAATCTGACCCTCCATCCAACTTGGCTCAACCGCGAGAAGTAGGAAAAAAATCCTCGTCCCGCATGGCGAGCGGGACAGAGGATTTTGTTTTCCCGATGAACCTCTCAGGGGAAAACAAAAAATTCAACTCTCTGCTTGCCCCGTTAAATGTTTACCCCGTTGAATCCAGAAACTATTCAACTGGGGCCGAGCCTATTTAACTGGGGTGTACTCCCTGCCCTGTCAGGTAAGAGGGATACGGGCACTATGCAAGACTGGGTTCTATCTCAGATATCATGCAGAATCACCTGGCAACTATTGGCCTTCTCTGACAGGGTGAACCTCAGTGGTGAGGTGAAAAAGCAGCAGTCCTTTCAACTCAGTCCTCAGTACTCACCACTTCTTTCTCAGTCCCCAGCGTCTTGCCCATCCCCTTTGATTTTGATAAGTTGTTTTAGAACCAACCCCCCCATCTCCCCTATATGGTGGAAATGTGAATCCACCTCGCAACCGAAAGGGCGGGAGTGGTAACCTCCACCTAAGGGAAAGCGCGGCGCAGCTCTGGCCTCATCCCTTTTCTCACACAGGGGTCGTCTATCCATGTAACAAAAGAGTGAAGATAGCAAAGGAGAAAAACTACCCATTACTGGAATGATTTACGGGATCCAAGCAGAATGCCCCGTTTTTCAAAACGGGGATGAATGCTAGAAATTGAGTTCATTCGATATCAATCGGCGGCGCGAAGCGATGTCGATCGTGATGCCCCGCGTTTCAACGCGGGGAGAGTTCACTTATTTACAAATGGACGTCCCCGATTCTTCCCCAGTTCTTAAGTTATTTACTTTTTTACGGACGTCCCCACCTTCATTGAGCGGAAATGGGTAAATTTTCTTGAAGGTTAGGGTTGGCTTATCCGGCTTGTTGGCTTCTACGATAAAGTGGCTCTATTATACTACTCAATGCCTTTGAAGCATTCAATATTTCTATGCCTATAACCCTTCCTTTAGAATCCAATTCCACATTAATACCAGGCGAGATTTCGATAAATTCCTCTTCTTCACCTTCCCTGGTTACTACGTACAGTGAATCAGTGGTTGGATCATAGTTTATGATGGATTCATTTTTGTCTTTCATATTTTTACCCACCTCTTGGTTTTAATCCGGTGTTGCTTTTGCATCCATTTAAGCGGATGTACCGTCACTATCTCTATCCTGTCTTCAAATTCATCATAAGCAATCATCATTTCGCGCTCACTTCCAGAATAGTCTAAACGACCTACCGCTATCTTATGCCCAGTGGCGGCGTCATAATACTTTTCATCTGAATCTTGATAAATCTTCTTTGGTATGTCAGAAGGTATTCGTCTTTTTTCTATTCTATACTTCAGATGCGGTGTATAAATGATTTCCTTCAATCCTTCACTTCCAGATATTTACCGTTCTGTCAAACTTCTATGCCCTGACGTCGATGGTAGGTGTGAGAATGTTCAGCACATTATAGACTGAGGCCAAAGGATTTTTCAAGCTTTTAAGGTCAAGATCACAAGAGGACTCGCCGGTCAAGCCTTTTTCATATGGCCATCCTACCTCCATTGACTTAGCCGTGGTACAAGCAATCTCAACAGCGGGGCATAGTGCAAAAAATCCTCACTCCGCTCAACACGGACGGGGATTTTGTTTTCCCCATGAATCTCTCAGGAGAAAACGAAATAACTTAACTCTGTGTCCCCTGCCCGCCATCAGCTGCGCTTCAGGCCCGCCCTCCTGCCGAGCAGGGAGAGGCGGACGGGCGCTGGCAGGCGGGTCTGTGCCTCAGTGGTGAATAGATCGAAGAAGAATTTACCGAAAAGTGTCCTCCAAACTGACGGCGGATTTCCGGCCTCGCGCAAAAATCCTTAAGCATGGAGGCTAGGGTTTCCCATACGCATCCAGAAATTCTTCTCGTGAAATGCCGGCCTGTGTGCAGATCGTTCGTATTGTGGAGGCTTTTATTTTGGGATGATTGGGCATAGTCAAGGGGGTTTTGGTTCCGTTGGGATGCTCCCTCAGCATGCCAATATGCTCTTTTTCTCGTATAACTCGGAAACCAAGGTTCTGCAAAGCCTTGATGACCTTGCGTTTTGGGCGTCAACGGGGAACTTCTTCACTAAAGTTCGAATCCAGCTTCAGCGACGAACGCTTCAAGGATGGGAGGGTCCATTTCCAGGACCTCAGGCCCAAAGGTCTCGACATGGAAGTGAATGGCTGATTTCACATCAGAAAGAGCTTTTTCATAGGTGTCTCCTTGGCCAACTACTATGCCCTTAAGGCCTAATGGGTAAGATACATAGCCATCTGGATGTTTTTCTACAATAATCTTAAGTTGTTTCATTCGGTTATCTCCCTTATCGCTATGCCAATACTCAGGTGCCATCATAAGGCACTGACACGCCTTTTTCAACATAATTTCACTTATAGGTCTTGCCGAAGCACTTGCTCTAAACTCCGTTCCCAGTCAATTGATCGTTAATCCATTGTGAACTCATTAGAATCAGGCCTGAGATAAGGTACTAAAAAATCCTCGTCCCGCTGAGCGGGGCAGGGGATTTTGATTTGGCGACATCTCCCGCCAAATCAAATACTACACCTCTCTGCTTGCCCCGTTAAATTCTTTGCAAAAGACAGCGCAGCGAATTTAACTGGGGAGTCCCCTGCCCGCCATCAGCTGCGCTTCAGGCCCGCCCTCCTGCCGAGCAGAGAGAGGCGGACGGGCGCTGGCAGGCGGGTCTGTGTCTCTGTGGTGAGCCTTCTTTGGCTCATGTCAAGACCTGACACTGTTTGCTCGCTTGACCCCTGTCTCCACTATTTTGGTTTTCTGATGAATTCCCACTTGACATCATTCCCACCTTTGGTTATGCTTACACTATTATATTGAAATGGAGGTTTCGTCCATGGATGTGATCAGCTTGACCATCGACTCCAAGAAACGTGTCTCTCTAACCAAACTTCTCCCGCCCGGGAACATCCGTTCCGTTCAAGCCTACACGGAGGGTCATCGAATTGTACTCGAACCCATGATGGAAGTTCCGGTCGAGGAGGCCTGGCTTTTCGAAAATAGAGACTCCTTGAAGAAAGTGCTTACTGGGCTTTCTCAGAAGGGATCCGTCAAGCGCGGATCTTTTGCCAAGTACGCTAAATAGCTACCGATGCACGAACTGATTTTCACACCCCAAGCCGACGCCGACCTTCGGGAGATTGAAAACAATTCCTCGCAAAGGCATATCCTCAAAGCCGTCAGGAAATGCCTGGGATTTCTTGAAACCAACCTGCGGCACCCCTCTCTGAACACGCACGAATTTAGATCCCTCAAAGGTCCTAACGGGGCAAAGGTCTTCGAGGCATATGCCCAGCAGAAAACCCCTGGCGCCTACCGGGTCTTCTGGTATTATGGCCCTGAAAGAGGAATGATCACGATCGTCGCCATAGCACCTCATCTCTGACAAGCTCATAAAGCCACTTGCTAAATACTCTCTTATAAACCAACGTTATATATCACAATACCAAAGGGTTACACCCCCAGGGGTAGCAGAGAAAAAAATTATTTACTAGCTACCAAAAAAAGAAACCTCCTGTCCCCTCCGCTTTTCACACGAGTCACTAATCACCACAGACAACAGCGGTTTGACTGTAACTGAGCTGTTGTATGCACGTTCTGCACGATGTCCCCTCCGTTTCTCATAAGTGTGGCTTCCTCAGTTTCTTATTTGCTTAAGATTCGGTCGTCAGGCGGGATTTCTAATTGTCGCTGATCAGTTAGACTTTCCGCCTCAGGAATTACAGGGTTGCAATATAATCAGTGCCAAAGAAGTGATAATGGACATTTGAGGATGGCACCAGATCTGCGTGGCTAAGAAAGATTCGGCATTGCAGTTAAGTCAACGTAGTCAATGGCCTCCCCAAACCACCCACCCAAGAATCCAGCACCAAATCATAGCATGGTTAATACTGACTTGGGCGAAGGGGTTATGCACAGGTGAGCTTATCCTGAGTTTTTGGAAGGATTTGTAATGCGAGATTCGGCGAAAGAACTTTAGAGGTTCCTCGGAGAACTCGGGGAAGAGGCATGTACAAAATAATGAGCGTATCAAACTACGTCAGAGTCTTCTTAAATGCAGATCCTTTCAAAGGTTACTTTTCTAACATGATCATTGAAGCACACCTGGAACTGATCAAAGATGCCCGTACGTCCGAGAATGTTGAACCCTACACCAAGGCGTTCAGAAAACCCTATTGGGGCAATTACTTCGTAGCTACCGATTTGCAAAGGGAGGTTATGGAAATAGGTGGGAATATAACTCCCATCGCCAACTACGATCATTTGCCGACGCCCCTTGTCCCACTCGATGCCGATACGATGAGCGTCATCTACACTCAGGATGCTGAAAGTCGCTCCCGAATCAACAAATGTCCACAGCTTGTGACCCTCAATCAAAATCGGAATAATGGGCATCAGGTACTGTTTGTGAAGAGTATATGGGAATTCTATAAGAGACATGCCATGTCTTCTTCACGAGGGATGCGTAGTACAGATGGTATCTTGTGTGGTTCAATTCTCCGAGCCTTAACCTCAACTTCATGTCCGGATTCCCCCACTGCTACGAGTGCCTCATTAACAACCGCAATGTATTTTCCGGCATATTTAGTCACAAGTTCGCTGAAATGCTCCACTACCCAGGCGTCATCTTTATCCATAGTTACTCCAATTTACAGGAAAGATATACAGGAGTCGAAACTGCAATAACATAAAATTAATGTATAGCTTTGCTGATGTCAATCTATATCCCAAAAGCGGTTCCTTGTTCCCCCTGGGAGTCTGCGAAAATGGGTAAAAAATGGACATTGGGAAGGAGAATTGGCTACACGCCGATAGAGATTGAAATGGGAGACCCCGCCGTTCACACGTCTTGAGTTATTTACGTTTTTAGTCGCGGTAGGGATACCGGTCACCCGGCACCCCCCGCACAGATCCCAGCATGCACTACTAATGCACTGGGCTCCTACCTCGGGTGTGTAACGCAGAGACGTTGATTCGGATATGGGTGCAGTATACGTGGATGAGGCAACCATTTGTCAATTGTCCGTTGCATTCGTTCCCACTTAAGACTGCGGGCCTTCTGGCTTCGTCGGCGTAATGACTGGAACCATGAACGAGCCAGTAATGTTCGAAACGCATCAAGTGCATCCCGATTTCCCGGCACCGCATGATGATTAAAGAAACCCTGTATTACACTCCGTAGCCATTTGCCTTGCTCAGGCACCGGCGCATGCCTCATCGTATTGAGCTTTTCTCCCACCTCTTTGACCTTACGGCGAAGACGCTTTGATATACTCTTGCGCTTTACGGTGAAATACCCATCTTTCCTGGTCTTCGCACAGATATGTGTAAATCCCAGAAAGTCAAACGTTTCGGGCTTTCCTTCACCTCGCTTCGCTCGGTTGTCTATTGCAAATCGGCCAAACTCAATCAGGCGGGTCTTTTCGGAATTCATTTCCAACCCAAATCGTTGCATGCGCTCTTCTAACTCCTTTTGAAGACGTTCCGCATCTCCTCGGTACTGAAATCCTATGACAAAGTCATCCGCATATCTTATTATGATCACTTCACCCTTGGCGCATTTCTTGCGCCATTGTTGCACCCACAGGTCCAGAACATAATGCAGGTATATGTTCGCAAGCATCGGCGAAATCACTGACCCTTGTGGCGTCCCAACCACGGTCCTGGACCACTCGCCTTCCTCGGAAACCCCCGCCCTTAACCATTTCTTTATCAAGCGGAGTATCCGTGGGTCTCCCACACGGTGTTCCAGAAACTTCAACAGCCATTTGTGATCCAACTCACCAAAGAAGTTTCGGACATCCGCATCCAAAATCCAGTTCACCTTCCTCTGGGTTATCCCCACCCAGATCGCATCCAGCGCATTATGCGCACTGCGTTCCGGGCGAAAGCCATAACTGAAACCAAGAAACACCTCCTCGTAAATCTGCATTAGCAGCTGGACCACACCATGCTGGACTATCTTGTCTTCCAATGCGGCAATACCAATCGGACGTTGTTCTCCATCGTTCTTCGGTACGTAGGTCCTCTTGGAGGGTTTGGCTCGGTATCGGCCATTGTGAACCCGGTCATGCAGGTCGGCTAATCGGCTCTCCAATCCATTGCCATATTCCGCCCATGTCACATCGTCCACGCCGGGTGCGGCTTTCGGGTTTAACCTTCCGTAACACTCCCTCAACAGGTCCACCGTAATGTGGTGGAACAGTGAGGTACACTGGATTTGCGAGTCCCTTTTCGCTGCCTCTCGTACCCGTTCAAGCCCGCTTAACAGGTCTTTTGGCTCAACGTAGGTCCTTCCACTTGGCCGTATCCTGGATTTCTCCTTTTGTGCCCGTTTAGTGTTCTCCATATCAAGCCTCCGTCACAGAGTACGGCACCTGTCGAACTTTAACAGGTTCCCCTTGGTCAGGCCCCTTTCCTCCACTATCTCCGCCGCCCCGTGGTCATAGTGTCTATGATTGAAGGAGCTTTGTTCGACAGCTTCTCCGGTACTATTGGCCTGTCCGACTTCTCGGAAGTGTACACGCCGGGATTTCGGCCTTGACCTTCCCAGGCCGGACTGTCTTCGGGACTAACAACAGCCGCTTCCGAGATCTCCCGGTTCCCGCTCATGGAGCGTATGCACATGCCACAGGTCTCTGACTCCGGGGAGCCGAATGAGCACTCGCATAACGCACTCTTTCATGTTGCCTTCCCCATCGTCCGACAAGGTCAGCGCTCCCGAACGGTGATTTCGGAGCCCAATACTATGCCTATGCACACCCCTACTAACGCTTCCCCACGCCATCACTGGTCGTCGAGGCATAGCTCGGAGCCGGAGCGGATCGCTACTCCTTTCTCCGTAAAGGACTTGGCTCTAAAGCCTCACCTCCTACTCCATGCCGGTTTTAACCGGCGCTTTCCGGACGTCCCGCCCTATGCTCACAACCCAGTTGGTGTGTCTCTGCCTGTCGAAGCGAAGCGTAGATCCCGCACAGCGGGGCTCCCTCAGGGTCGCTCCCCTTCGACGTCGCTCAGGGCTTTTAGGAGCCCGCAGACCCGCCTGCCAGCGCCCGTCCGCCTCTCCCTGCTCGGCAGGAGGGCGGGCCTGAAGCGCAGCTGATGGCGGGCAGGGGCCTCAGAGTTATCAGAATGAAGCAATTGATGGTGATGGATTGCTTAAAAGTATTTGGAGAGACCGCCACGGCGAGAAATAAACGAGCTTATTTCTACCCCTGAAGGCTCTCCATTCTCCCGATGTAAGTCCTCGGGATACCCGCTGCGCGGGCCTTTTAAGCGATCCAATGCTTTGCTCTGAGCCCTCTGAGCTCTCTGCGAGAGATATCAGTCCTATTCTTCAGTCCTCAGCACTCATACGTCAGTCCTCACCACTTCTTTCTCAGTCCCCGGCGTCTAGCCCATCCCCTTTGATTTCAATAAGTTGTTTTAGAAGCTACGTCCCCATCCCCACAATAGTGTCTGAACTGCAAACCTACCTACCTAATTGTTGACAAATTGTAGATTAAACGTATCATAAGGTGTAGATAAATCTAGTTATCGAGGGGAGGAAAATAATGAAATTTATTTCGGTCAGAGACTTGCGCCTTAAGCCAGGCGAGGTCTGGAAATTAGCAAAGCAGGAAAAAGACCTAGTTATTACATCAAACGGGCGCCCGATCGCCATATTAACTGGCATTGATGAAGAATCCTTCGAGGAGGAATTGGATATCATGCAGAGAGCCCGTGCGTTAAAAGCGTTGGATACTATTCACAAGAACTCAGTAATGAAAGGTACCCATCGTATAACTGACCAAGAGATTCAGTTGGAGATTGCCACTGTACGAAAAGGTAAAGTGGTTTGAAAATCGTTCTGGATACGAATATTCTTGTTTCCGCTTTTCTCAAACCCCAAAGCAATGCGGCAAGGATTTTACGCCTCATCCTCCAGGGCAATCTTGCCATTGTAGTTAATGAGTATATTCTTGCAGAGTATTACGAAGTTTTGGCAAGGCCAAAATCGACTTAAACTTCGATAAGGTTAACATTGTGCTCGAGTTCATCCGTACAAGAGGAATAAAAGCTCCCGCCTTAGCTGAATCATTTAGCTTACCAGACAGCAGCGATGCGCCTTTGTTAGAAGCCGCCTTGGCCACTCGGGCAGATGCGCTCATTACGGGCAATAAGAAACATTTTCCCAGTAAATCGTGCAAAGGACAAAAAGTGATCTCTCCGAGAGAATTCATAAGCGAATTGGGTGAATAACAGGGCCAGTTATCTCCGAGATGCCCCACTAATTATTGCTCCAGTAATCTGACCCTCCATCCAACTTGGCTCAAGCGTGAGACCTAGCAAAAAGAAATCCTCAACCCGCTGTGAGGGACTGAGGATTTTGATTTGGCGGTATCTCCTGCCAAATCAAATACTACACCTCTCTGAGTTCTCTGAGAGCTCTGTGAGAGATATCAGTCCTATTCTTCAGTGCCACCAACTCGTCCCTCAGTCCTCAGTCCTCACCACTTCTTTCTCAGTCCCCAGCATCTAGCATATCCCCTTTGATTTCAATAAGTTGTTTTAGAACCAACGTCCCCGTCTCCCACGAGAATCGGAAACCTCAGATGCCGATATCGGATTTGGTGACGGAGGATCGAAGGTGATCGCGTATTTCGACACCAGTAGCATCGTGAAGTGGTTTTTTGACGAGCCATTCATGGACTTGGCGAGAGGTATCAAAGATGAGGCAAAAACTGCATTTACATCGCTCCTTGCTTACCCCGAAGTTATGTCGGCTATCAACCGCGCGTGGAGAGAAGGTCGCTGTTTGAAATTAGAAATGGAAATAATTCGGGAGGAGTTCTTGAGGATCTGGCCGAACTTCCAGTGGATCAAAGTAAGTGAAAGCCTGACACACCATGCGGGCCGCCTCATTTTTAGGCACGGCCTGAAAGGATCTGATGCTGTACATCTTGCTTCAGCCCTTTTGTTGAAAAAGGAAGGCGAGGAGATTGATCTTTTTTTCTCTTGCTTTGATAAGAGTCTGAATCAGGCCGCCCGGCAAGAGGGGTTCAGGATCCATGAGATTGGAGAGTGAGATACTGACAACTAGAATATCTGCAGCCTTCCTTTAGCAGATAGCGATATTAGGGAGAAAAAAATCCTCGTCCCGCTGTGTGGGCCAGAGGATTTCGATTTGGCGGCATCTCCCTCCAAATCAAAATTTCTCTCTATTCTATGCACGTTCTGCACGAACGTCACCTCTGTTTCACAAGCTTGGATACGACTCGCCTGCTTCCGCGCATCATCAACTCAACTTTGCAGAAGTGAAGACATGACGCCCGGATCTTTGGGGGGACTAACCAATTGCCTCGCGTTTTCTCATGGTGATTTCATCCAGATACCACCACCAGTGTGAGGGTAGAACGTGTGCTTTCTTTCTCATTTGTGCCAGATCGGCTACCTCTGAGATGCGCGTTAGCCACAAATCTGCCAACTTCAAAAATTGCCGGTCAAGAGTTTCCAGTGCTGCTTTGTCATCATCACTAAGAACTGGTTCTCGTGCTGCCAGCTGACTCCGAATATCTAATATCTCAATCAATTCAAACCCGCTGACATCGGGATGATTCATTGCTTCTGCTAAGTATTCCATTAATTCTTGACTTACTCTGTCCATTTTAAGACCTCCTCTATACGACCCAAAGGGACAAAACCTCGGTGTTCTAGATAATGATCTATGTTTTCAGGAGGGAAGGCTGTTTCCATTACACCGCTAGTTCCAAAGATAACCAGCCATTCTTTCTCGTCTATAAATCCTCGTACAGCATAATAGTGAGTACCCTTGAATTCATACAAGTATATGATATTTCGTTCATTTTCAATAAGAGCAGAAATTACTTCATGGTAATCCAACAGGGAAGCTGACAACGTCAGATGCTTCATCTTTTGTCGTTTTTTCAGATGCAAAATGTCTTTTCCTGGCTTCCATTGAACCGTTTTGCGAATATCATGAAGCGCATCAAGCAATTTGGCCCTTTCTTCGGGCGGCAATATCTCATGTTTCCTTGTCACATCTTCAGCCTTCTATCTTCTGCTCCCTAGTCATTGATTGCTAACCGTCCCCCAGAGTCTACATTCGTCGATTGGGATCCTTTTCCCGTCACCCAATTCCCTGATGGATAGATTCAGATGACTTTTTATCTAAAAAAATCTCTAATGTTTCAAGCTCTCCAGCGCTGAGCCCTTTTAACATATACGTCAGACGTTCCAGATGTCAATGACCAAGTTAATTCCCCACTTTTGGCATAAGAGGGGTAAAATGTCTATACGCCTAGGGCGTATTAGTTGGAATACGTTGGTCTCAGATTCATTCTATAGGACTCACCTCGTTCAGCTTATCGTCACAGGTCCATTTGGCTAAAGTAAAGATACGACCCTCGGAAGTTCTCTGAGCCTATAACCTTGACCTATTGGATATATACTTTTCGCTTGATCTTTTATTAAAAATCAGTAAAATACGATTATCATATTTTACATGGAGGAAAAAGTGATGGAAAAAGTGATTACGGCTACTGAAGCTGTTAAAGACTTCTCAGCCCTGTTAAATAGCATTAGGTTTAGAGGCGATCACTACATCATACAACGGAGCGGAAAGCCGGTGGCCTGCATGCTCCCATTCGAAGAGGCAACTAAATCTCGCTCCCTGAAAGAACTTAAATCAATTCTCGATAAACTTCCGCGACTTAACGAGGATATCGAGGATTTTGCAACTGCCCTAGAAACGCTCAGGAAGCAGCAGCCTTCTCTTCCGGAGGGGCCCTCATGGGAGTAATCCTTGACTCAAGTGTTCTCATAGAGGCAGAAAGAGGGCATCTGGACATTGATCGATTTATCAATGACAGGGAACCTCAGCCTTTTGGCCTAAGTGTTATTACAGTTGCAGAGCTTCTGCACGGCGTGCATAGGGCAGATTCGGAAAAGAGGCGCGTCAAAAGATCTGCGTATGTGGAGAAGGTGATTGAACTGTTTCCGATTTATCCGTTTGGAATCGACAGTGCGAGAGTCTATGCCCAGCTGTGGGCAACATTGCTAAGAAAAGGGGTGCAGATTGGGGCGCATGATCTTATCATTGCTTCCACAGCTATAGCGCTAGGCTTTTCCGTAGCAACCTTTGATAAAAGACACTTCGATAAGATCGAAGTGCTTCAGTTGGAAGTCCTGGATGTCTCTTCGTAAATAACCGGAAGGGTAGGGCACTATCTCGCGCTTTACGCTCAGGTTTCACGGTTCACGCACACGCATCGTCAAGGCCTGATCCCAATCTCACTAAAGCGAGTCGGAAGAACACCAACTATCGGTTGGTTGTCAGGGTTTTTTTAGTTATTTTAGAGCGTCCCAGTTGACGAAAGGGATGGCAGTAGCCACCGAAAGCCTAAAGGTACTGCGCCAGTTCTCTACTCTGCCCCAGCCCTTCACTGGTTTGACAAATAGAAAATACCAGTGTAGAATCTGTACGTATGTACTAGTCAAGGAGGTTGGAAAAATGCCTGCAAAGCGATTAAACATTGAGCTACCAATAGAACAATATGAATTTCTCCGACAAGAGGCCGGGGCAAAAAAGACAACTATCTCTCAATTGCTCAGAGATTTGATTGACCAGCGGAGGAGGTCGTCGGCCAAAGCCGCCAAGGGAAATTATTCTAAAGACCCCTTTTTTCAACGAAAGGGGTCATTTGATGGACCCGTTGACCTTGCTGCAAAACATGATTCCTACTTGTACGGACAGAAGTGATGCTCTTTATAGATACCTCCGCCTTTCTGGCTTTGGAAAATCGCAAGGACGAATACCATAAACCAGCCCTGATGTTTCGTGATTTTTTACTTGAATCCAAAGAACCTCTCCTAACCAGTGATTATGTTCTCAATGAAAGCTACACAATTATAAGACTGCGGGCTGGCCATAGCATACCGTTGAGTTCGGCGAGATGATTCAAGCATCGGATTTGGTTGAAATCAAGTACCTGGCGAAAGAGATTCTCAGAGAGGCATGGCACATCTTTAAGAGGTTTGCAGACAAACAATTCAGTTTCACTGATTGCACCAGTTTTGCCTTAATGGAGAGCCTTCAAATGAAAGCCGCCTTTACCTTTGATCACCATTTCAATCAGTACGACAAATTTGAAATAAGGCCGGGGTAGCTTTGATCTGTGAAACGCGTCGATGGACTCTCGATGGGGATGCCAGCTCTCTTGTAGATGACCAATTATCTATTGCAAGAATTTTGAAATATCAATATCTTATCCGTCCCCAAATTGCATGTTTATCCAAATACTGCAACCAATTATATTAGCCAAAAAAAGGGACATGCACCCATCTTTTAGGATGGTGAGACCTAGCAAAAAAAATCCTCGTCTCGCTATGGGGGACAGAGGATTTTAATTTGGCGGCATCTCCCGGCAAATCAAAAAGACCTAACCTCTGTGAACGCCGCCTGCCCCGTTAAATGTTCACCCCGTTAAATTCAACTTATGCTACCTAGCAGAGGGCAAACTCACCCTACTGAATTCCAATCAAGAGCCAATTCACCGGGATGCCATTTAACCGGGGCTGAGCCTATTTAACTGGGGTGCCTCTGCCTGCCCCGTAGCTCCGGAAGATGGTACCGGGGTGGTGAGGTGAAAAAGCCGCAACCTATACTTACCCAAAAGTGCCTGTCGCGCCTGTCGGAGCGAAGTGCAGATCCCGCTATCGGGGCCCCGTAGCTCCATCGGATGGTACTGGGGTGGCAAATAGATCGGGGCAAATTTACCCAAAAGTGCCCGCCAGACTGATGGCGGGTAAACTTTGAGCTGAAATGGGTAGGAACACGCAGGCGTCGGCCAGGTCGTCTGCATGGGTCTGCGGTTAATTTGAACTCTAAAAATCCAGGACTGCTTTTCAATAGTATTGAAAAAGTAACCTATCCCCTTTTCCCTCGGGAAGGAAAATTTACCCAAAAGCGCCCGCCAGGCTAACGGCCGGTCTGGGTGCCCCGTGAAATTCGAAGACTATTTCACCGGGGTGGCTAGCTTTCTTATGCCTTGACATAAGGCTGATCACGGTGTATAGGAAGGTGTAAATGGAGGTGTATTATGAGAACGAACATCAATTTGGACGATCAGCTCGTCGAAGACGCATTCAAGCTGAGCCGGGCCAGGACGAAAAAGGAGCTTATTCACGAGGCACTGGAGGAATTTGTTCAAAACCGGCGGCGCCTTGATCTTCTCGATTTAGAAGGGCGCATCGAATTCGCTAAAGGATATGACTACAAGCAACTGCGAGAAGGCAAATGATCCTGGTCGATACCTCAGTTTTGATCGATTTTTTCAAGGGCTACAAGAGTGAGGCCGCATTGAGATTCAAACTTGTTCTGGAACAGGGTCTTAATTTTGGGATAACCTCGCATGTCTTTCAAGAGGTGCTTCAGGGGGCTAAATCAGAGAAAGAGTACAACCTGCTCAGACGTTACCTCGAAACCCAGAGGTTCTTCCACCCAAAAGACCCAGTCGACTCCTTTGGCGAAGCAGCCAGGATATTTTTCCAGTGTCGTAAAAGGGGGCTGACAATACGGAGCACCATCGACTGCCTCATCGCACAGATTGCTTTGGAGCACGACCTCCTCCTTCTTCACAGCGACCAGGATTTCCATCTTATGGCGAAGGTCATTCCCCTGAAAATCTATTAGGATAAGGAAATCCTGGTCATCCGGTCTCAATTGATGTCACCGGCCGCTCTCTGGCGATATTTACTTTCTTACAAACGTGCCGTTCTCTTCCAATAAGTTGTTTTGGAACCAACGTCCCCATCTTCGCTTGGTTCGAATATTTCCCTATTTGATAATTACACGAGTTAACCGTTTAACGAATCCAGCCATTTGACTATTACTCCATTCAACTATTTAACTAATCCTTATAACGGCTTAGTCCTCACCACTTCTTTCTCAGTCCCCAGCGTCTGGCCCAGCCCCTTTGATCTCAACAAGTTGTTTTCGAACCAACGTACCCATCTCCCCTATATGGTGGAAATGTGAATCCACCTCGCAACCGAAAGGGCGGGAGTGGTAACCCTCCACCTAAGGGAAAGCGCGGCCCAGCTCTCGCCTCATCCCTTTTCTCACACAGGAGTCGTCTATCCAGTTAACAAAAGAGCGAAGATAGCAAAGGAGAAAAACTACCCATTGCTGTAGTAATTTACTTATTTACAAATGGACGTCCCCATCTCCCCCAAATCTTTCTATAGATCCCAAATTCGGGTTTGAGGTCGAAAGTTTCTTATTGGGGTTCGCTTACCGAAAAATTTCTCAAGCGAAAAGCGGCAAAAAGAATAGCTTGGAGGAAGGGAAGTTTTTACCCAAAAGTGCCTGCCCCGTTAAATCTCTTTCATCTATTTAACTGGGGCCTTGAGCAGAAATGGGTAAAAAATAGTAAGGATAGAGTTTACCGAAAATTGCCCTCCAAACTGAGGGCTGATATCCTACGTTGAGCAGAAATTAGTAAGTCTAGCACAAAAAATCCTCAACCCGCTGAGCGGGACTGAGGATTTTGTTTTCCCCATGGAGCTCTCAGAGGAAACGAAATAACTTAACTCTGTGTACCCTGCCCGCCATCAGCTGCGCTTCAGGCGCTGGCAGGCGGGTCTGTGCCTCAGTGGTGAGGTCAAGAACCCACAATCAACCACTGACCACGGACCACAGCCTGTCGATGCCTGACACCGATTTCCCCGGAATTGCGAGATGTTTTAATGAGTTGCGCTTCTTTGTGTGAAAGTTCACCAAAAGCATTGACATTGAGTTATGGCGGTACTATTATGTATATGTACTAAAACGGAGGTTCCATGAAACGAACAACAGTCATGATACCTGAGGATTTAAAGATCCAAGCCCTTAAGCACGCGAACATGGCGGGAATGTCTCTCGGAGGATTCATTCGTGAGGCCTTGGGAAGGGCGTTAGAGCTTCCGAATGGTGACAAACTGGTTGATGATCCTTTTTTCACAGATAGGGTTGTTTTCAACGGAGAAGTACCGAGTGATCTTGCTGGAAATCACGACGAGTATCTTTATGGAGATAGATCGTGATTTACATCGATACCGGTGCTTTCCTTGCTCGCTACCTTGGCCAGGATCAATACCATCAGCAAGCCGTCGATTTCTGGGATGCTATCCAAAAAAAACGTGAGTCCTGCTTCACGAGTAATTTTGTTTTGGACGAAACTTTTACTCTGCTTGGAAGACGTGCCGGGTATACTTTTGCAGGCGAAAGAGCTGAAAACATCTATGCGTCGAAGCTATTTAGTGTCCTGCGCCCCACCAGAAATGATGAAATAAAGGCGATTGAATTGTTTCAGAAGTTTGCAGAGCATGAGGTCAGTTTTACCGATTGCATTTCCTTTGTTCTCATGCGCAAAGAAAGAATCAAAAGGGTCTTTTCCTTTGACACACATTTTCAATGGGCAGGGTTTAAAGTGTGCCCTTAGGGCAATAAAAGCCAGGGTAGCTATCCATAATTTGGCGTGTCCAGTACACCCGATTGCCTCCGGGGCAACCCGGCCTTCATCTCCCCGATATCAGATATGAGCTTAATTTGATTTTGTCAAAGCGGATCTAAGCACATCCTACATCGATTCCCCCTCCTGACCCCAGAGTAAGGCATCGGCGTGAGCTCTATAGGTAAGATCATCTCTGAAGCCTGTCGCTTGTCTTCCAGGAACTGATAACTGCCAATGAGTCAGATGCAATGCAGCACCGCCATCAGTCTCAAGCTGCAGTGAACATGAAAAAATCCTTGTCCCGCATAGCGGGACTGAGGATTTTGTTTTCCCCATGGATCTCTCAGGGGAAGACGAAATAACTTAACTCTGTGTCCTCTGCCTGCCCCGCCTGCCCCGTAGCTCCAGGAGATGGTACTGGGGTTAAATTCTTTGCAAAAGAGAGCGCAGCGCATTTAACTGGGGTGCCTCTGTGCTGAAGAGATCGGAGGGAAATTTACCCACAAATTGCTTTGAGCGGAAATGGGTAAATTTTCTTGAAGGTTAGGGTAGGCTTATTTGTGGAAGATCAGTGATATGACGGTGGTAGAAGTGTGTCAATAAAAGGCCCGGCGGCAGCTGCGATGCCGGTGAGGGAAAGTGGAGGGACAGGTGGGGGAGGGGCAATTTTTACCCAAAATCTGCTTTGAGCAAAAATGGGTAAAAAAAATGAGGGTGAAAATTACCCAAAAAGTGCTTTGAGCGGAAATGGGTAAAAATTGTCTGGTGGTGTACTTCACGCAGTTCTTCCGCTATGCTCTATGCCGTTGATAGTCTATGCGGATGACTGGAGGATATTGTAAATGGTCTTGCGAGACATGCCCAATCGTTGCGCGATTTGTGCCCGGTTGTAGCCACGTGCAAGCAACTGCTCTATCACGTACTTGTTTGCCTCTCGGCTAGCCGGAGTCCGGTGCCACTTTGCCCCTCTCGCTTCTTCGATCAGCTTCTCCATTTCATCCATCGAAGTAACATCCAAACCCAAGAGCTGCGCAATTTTGGCCCTCCCATCGATCCTGTTGAAAAACCTCGAAATGAAAGAATCCAGCTTGGAACGAAATCGGTCGATGGAATCTTCTTGCTCCAGAATATCCTCTGTCTCGATCTTCCTCCCTTGTCTCACTAGATCTCGATACATCTTTCGCGCTCTGATGTGGTCGCCCTCTGCGAGCATTCCCAGAATGAAATCCGGATCCAGAAAGGATTGAGGCGCGTCTTCTTCGTGATACAGTCTGCAGGACGACCAGCGATATGTGAGAGGATCTCTGGCCAGCCCGGCCTTTTGCGGATTCAAGTGAATATAAAGAGAGGCTGCAAGAAGATAGCTGTCGTCCAGGCATACAGCTTGCCTGTAAGGGCCACCGAATAGATGTCCTTTCCTCTCGTATTTCTTGTTAAACCTCATTGCATACCGAGAAAACAAAAACTTCATCGCATCATAGAGATTTTCCCCTGTCGGGCTGAACAGCAGATGGAGGTGTTATGTGAAGCTCTAAATTATGTGAAGTTGAGCTTCTTCATGTCCGGAATGCCCTTCATTTTCTCCCTCCGGCTAATATTTTACTACACATAATTGAGGCCCTTTTGCAAGCGCATTGAGCCAC
>Ga0307378_10000385_pt1 | contig 77309 bp, 66 predicted proteins | sample UN1MG_FD_202238 | JGI IMG/M metagenome (GOLD analysis project Ga0307378, IMG submission 202238) | Soil microbial communities from Risofladan, Vaasa, Finland - UN-1 | ecosystem: Environmental > Terrestrial > Soil > Coastal area > Acid sulfate soil | place: Finland: Risofladan, Vaasa | collected... | reverse complement strand
TGAAGAATCTTGTGTTTTTGTATTTCGAATCGTCGCTCCATGACTTTCCCTTTCCTTGGGGATAATTCCCCTGGAAAGGTAATCGTATAAATGACTTACATAACTTTAATAATATTAGACAGTACAACTAGTTCGACGTATTTGAATAGGTCTATTTCAATCAAACCTGCTAAAGTATTTGTTGCGCACTCTCTTACCATTGGATCCACATCTGCAATAACCTTTGAATAAAAACGAAGGTATTCTTCTATATTCAGAGTAGCCAGAGGAGCTAAAGCCAAAGTTGTTCCGGCCCGGATAGGTAAATCCTCATTTGATAGTCCTTTTTCGTATCTTCCAAAGACAGCTTCTTTGGTTGTGTGAACATAAGAAGCTAAGGCCCAGGCAGCCTTAAACTTTGTTCCGTCATCGGGGGCGGCCAATCCAAGTTCATAAAATTCAAAAAACTTTTCAGGTGCAACACAGGGAATGATCTTGAATTGGCTTGCAGCACAAGCTCGTACTCTTTCATACGAATTTTCTAAAGCTTTTCTTAGAAATTTTAAGAATTGATCTACATTCACAGACGCAATAGCTTGGATTCTATATGCGACTTCAACCCTCACATAGGCTTTAGGATGGTGTAATCCTTCCTCAAACAATTCTATCGCTGTATCAGGATTTATGCGACTTAAAACACCTAAAGTCCACGATATACCATCTCTTATAAATGGGTCTTCCTCTACAATACCATTATTGTATAAATCTATGTAATCTTTCAAATCAACGTCAATCAAAAGAGCTAGTTCTTTAGCAACGCGCATTCTATTATAACCATTGGGATCTTGTAGGCCGATTAAAAACTCTTTTCTAAATTTATCCTTATCTAAAAACAAAAGCCAATCGAGGCCATATCGAGGGAAAAACGATTTGAAATGTTCACGTAGTTTATAAAGTTCAACCTTCTGTTTAGAACTCATATTTGAAATATTTCTTTTCGATTTCCGAATTCCTCTTATATATTCTTCATATTCTGAACTTATCTGAGTTGAGCCTATTAATTCATTATACGTAAGTTTATTCTCATCATTGCTCTCTTTCCTTTCTTCTATAAATATTTGTCCTTTATCATCGTACAATACAAATTTATCTGCGTGGACGCCTCTAAGATGATTTTGTGCAGCTTCCCTTACTTTTTTACTTTTGTCCTTTTTTATTACTTCGTATAGCTCCAGAGCCTTCTCTGGATGTTTTCTTCTTAATGCTGCTATTCTGTTTGTTACTTCCAAACGAACGTATTCATCTGGATCATTTAATCCTTGTTTATAGAATTTAATGGCCATGTCATTATAAAAAGATACAATATCATCTAGACACCCAAATGCTTTTTCCCTCACTTTTGAATAGTCGTCTTTAATACTCCTTTCAAATAACTCCCAAAACTGACTTCTAAATCTTTTTGGTCCAGCGTGTATTAGCGCATCTAAAGTACCTACTATAGTTGGTCGAATATCTTTACCATACTTAAAGGTCAAGGCGCTCTGGAAAAAATGAATAAATTTACTTGGCCTAAGTTTCGCTATATATTTTAATTGTGAAGCCACAGCCTGTTTAACACTAAAGTCTTCATCTGTAAGAGCTTTTTCGTATAGTTCAATAAACTTAATGGGTTTAATTTCAGCAATTACTCCTAATGTTTTAGCAACTTGAGTCCTCACCAGCATAGATTCATCATAAAGTCCAATTTCATAAAAATGCAAAGCCTTCGTTTGATCGATATTTGCTAATCCGGGCAGGAGTTTTGCTAACTCAACTTTGACAAGTTCATCTTGCTCACCAAAGAATTTATCGAACAGACTATTCAATATAGTAATGGCCCTTTGTTTTGTAAGGACCTTGATATTTATTTCAGAATTCATAATAAAGCTTTTTCACAGAGAACATCTATCGTGTGCTTTGATGTATGGATTTTATCAAAGCTAAAATACAAATGCCACAGCAAAGTAGATTAATGGTTCCGGCATAACCGTTAACCGCACGTATCGTCGGTGAGATGCGATCTGAAGTTGGTTATGCGCAGTCAATCACCCCTAATCATCACTCTCTGCCAATTTTGACGTAATGCGACTTGCTATAGTTCACATTCCTCGCCGGAATTCCATCAATTAATTATACGAATTTGCAACTTTGATGTCAATCCTTTTCGAATTCTAATTCATAATCAAGGACGACGGTTGACAGTCGTAAGTTCATAACGGGGCAAAAAAAAGTTGGCATGAAAAAAAGAGATAACCCCTTGGTATTAAAGAAGTTATCTCTAGGTCTTCATGGCGGGGGAGCGTTTCGAACCTACGACCTTGCTTTCACCGGTGAAACCAGCGGTAATCTGGGAGGCTCGCTGGGTAAGCTGGCAGAGTATTTTGACAACCGTAGGCAGAGCAGTGAGCAGTTGGGCCCGGCAAAGTGCAGCATAGCAAAGGCATGGCGGCCGGTTGATTTCGGGCCGGCCAGCAGGTCACCTTACATCGCTAAATAGCTTGCCGGTAATAACTTAAGGCGATTTTGGCTATGAATGTCACTTGCACTCTAATGTTATTTGGGTCCTCCGCGGGCTGTAAGTCTATCGCGGGTCAGAAGTTGCGTTCTCCGGCTCCGAATTATTTTTTTTAAATCGACTTTACATACATCCGGAATTTTCTACTAAATTATGGTAAAAGAGTTGGTCCAATGGATGCTGATGTCCCTGGGCCAGAAGGGCAAAAATGAAAACAAAAAAACACAAAACAAAAAAGTCGATTAAACAAAACCGGACGGAGTCTGCCAGGCAGATTGCCGCCCGCCGGCGTATCGGATGTCCCGGGGTAGGTATGTTCCGGATGAAGGAATTGGAGCCGGCCGATTACAACCCGCGAGAGATAGCTGCTGAAGCTTTGGAAGGGCTGTCGAATTCGATAAGACGATTTGGCTGTGTTGAGCCGATCGTGGGTCAAAGTTCCGAAAGAGCTGCTACATTCCGATGTCACTTGCCCTGTGAGCGACGTCCTCAATCGAATTGGTCTTATAAGACTTAGTGCCTTGAGAACGTGCCCTGTTTTTGCTTTGTTGTTGGGGGTGACATCGAATATTTCGCCCCAGTCCTCGCTTTTGTGACAGCCGCAATCGTCCTGCAGGCGGCCGTCCTAATCCTGATAGAGCTCAGCCCCGGGACCAAGTGACATCGGTGTTCGCCGCGGGGCCCGGCCGAAAGTATCACCAGGACCTGGACCGCCGGCGATATCGCCCTGGGCCTCGAGCTGCAGAGGCGGTGATGATCCTGCAGGTGATCGCACCAGGTCCCGGGCGTCGGCCGAAAGCACCACAGCGAAAAGCGGACTTTGCGGCGTTGTTGTTTTCGTCGGACTTTCTATACTGGCAAGCCAGCAGATTTGCCTCTGAGCTTCATCCAGGGACACAGATCCTTCTGGGGACATTCTTTGCAGCCGTGTTTAGTCGAAATCAGCGGCAAGACGACAAATGCATCGAGAGCAAATATGGCCAGCAAAGCCAAAAGCGTCCAGGAGAAGCTACTTATGACAACAGGTAGACTGGCCAATATTGGTATGAACCACAAAGGCACAATCACAGGTATATGCTTCTTGAACTTCTCATCGAAGCATTCGACAGGACTTTTTTCTCGAAACCTTGCAGCTATGCGGCCGTAGCCACAGGGACATGATCTCGAGTTCCAGTATCTGCAGTGCAGACATACAAATATCATAATCCAGAAGGCCCCCGCCGCGCCGTATGCCAAATAAGCAGCTGCTGCTATCAGCCCCCATGCCGAGTTGCGAAAGCCCACTACAAAAATAGCCGTTCCCAGCACCGTCATAGCCATATAGGGAATGTTGTTGATGAGCTCCTGAGCAGACGAATATTCCCGCATAGTCGGGCAGCTTCCATCGTTTGTGTTGTTGCTTGATACTTCCATGTTCACTTAAGGTTCTCCCGGTGAAGAACTTTTGTCAAGGATTTTCCATATCAGCTGCAGGACCAATCGCCGGCCGGATCATCACCGCCGCTGCAAATGGTCGGTAGGGAATTTGGTGGAAAAAGCGGCAGAATTGAAAAATATAGTGTGTTGGTGGCAGGTGGGGTAGAAAATCGACCACAGGGCATCCTGGGGGTCTTAAAGTGGCAAATATGGGGCATATTATCGGAATTTGTGAAATTTTTTCAAAAAAGAGTTGAAACGTTAAGGCAGTGATGTTACATTTACGGAGTATGAAGTGCCACGAAAAATTCACAGGTATTTGCGCGGCAAGACGACTTGGCCTGGGTAGGCAAGGCGAAATGTTGCGTAACTCAGCGGTGCAAGGATCAGCTCAATATTGGTGGCACTATACGGGATGAACAATTGTTTGTCCTGCATTTTTTTTCGACTTGATGGCACATCGCAGAGACTCAATTGAAAATTGAATAATTAATAAGTACTTACTTTTAGCGGTCCAACTGAAACCGACAACTTTTGAAATTCGGAACTGCACAAAAGGTAGTGCTCATTCGTTTTCTGGGCACTGCTTGCATGTTCCGGATAGGCCTTGTCGGGCCTCAGTTGGGCATTGTGTAGCAGTGCCTTTTTTATTGCGCTTCGGAAAAGGATAACAATATGGAGCTTAACTTTTATTATGCTGGCCTGGACTTGACAATGACATTGTCTAAGGAAAAGCCTGGTCTCTTTCAGTTTGTACCTTTCTTTCATACCGTGGCGGACACTTTTTTACAGCCCATGTTTTTTATCCTGTTTACATGTGCTGAAGCGTCCGCCGCTTATTTCTTTGCCGCGCACTTCAAATTCGGCGGATGGCCTCTCCTATCTCGCTTCTCGCTGTGTGTCTGTAACCTACCCATCCGCCGCTTATTTTTGCGCCGCATACTTCATAGTTGGCGGACGTTTTCTGGCCGGGGTTTTTGTGAGATGTCCCCTCCACAGTTGCGTCCGCCTTTTTATTTGCTGCACAGTATGACAGTGGTCGATTTGCTGTCCTGTCTTGTTGATAGCGACCTCCAGTCCATGACCGGCCACTATTTTTTCTAACCCGGGTTTTCCTTGAAAGGAGCCTATTATGAGGATCAAATGTAAACTGTTTGTTGTTGTGCCAATTGTGGCCGTGCTCTTGAGCTCGGCGTCTTGGGCCCTGACTCCGCTGGGGCCTCCCAAGTCCGGACTAAAACAAAAGCAGTACAGCCTGGGGTTTGTCTATGCCAGCAGCGAGATGGACCTGGAAGTTGGTGGTTATGGTTTTTCCTGGACTGCTACAGACATTGATTGGAAAACTTATTTGGCAAGACTTGGATATGGTCTTTCTGACGACTGTGAGATTTATTCCCTCCTTGGTTTCTCCAAATGCTCCTCTGATGACTTTAATGGTTCAACTGAATTTGCGTGGGGTTTTGGTACAAAGTTCACTGTTGCAAAAAATAATTCAGTCACATGGGGCGGTATGTTTCAGTTGTGCAGCATGAGCTCAGAAGACAGTGCTACTACAGAAGACCCTTACTTTGGCTATACCTCCGCCAGCATTGATGTTCAGCTTTTCGATATTCAGATCGCTTTTGGGCCTACCTATACCAAAGAAGCCTTTAGTATCTACGGCGGGCCATTCCTGCATTTCGTTGATGGTGACCTGGAAGTAAGAGCTAATGGGGATTCTGGATCAGTAGACATCGAACAAGAATCCGAATTCGGCGGCTACGTCGGCGCACAGTTTGACGTGGACGAATCTGCTTCTGTGTTCATCGAGTATCAAATGACCGGCGATGCTTCAGCTATTGCCGGGGGCTTTGTTTGGCGGTTTTAATGTTGCGCTGCGAAGATCGGGTCCGGGGTCACAAAAAAACTGTTCACATCAACCCAATACACAGACGGCTTTCGCGTGCCCCGGATTCGCAGCGCCAGCGGCCGGCATCACAGCTCTATGACAACTGTCCCGCGGCGAGGAAGGTAAGGTGAAAGAATTATGAAACGATTGGTATGTTTACTGTTGGTTGTCTCGATTGCGTATTCAGGCTGTGCAGATAAGAAACAGAGCAAAGTAACCGTGGTGCCTATTCGCGACATCACGCAGGGCGAATGGGATACGATAGCAGAACTAAGAAGTGAAAATGTGAGGTTGAAATTTGAGCTGAGTAAGGCAAGAGAGATACATAGCCCGGAGTTTTTACTGGCAAGGATTGATGCTCTTGAGGAGGATGTACTGCACAAAATATATGAGCTTGGGTATGCAACTACGTCACAGAGAAAAGCATTGGAAAGCGCGGAGGTTGCAATAGAAGCCCAGAGAGTGACGATTGAAGTATTGCAAAAACTGTGCCGTTCATATGAGGATGTATTAGGGTCGCAGAGAGCAACGATTGAGATCTTGAAAAAGATGTGCCGTTTATATGAGGATGAAGTGGAAGGATGAGAACCGCTATGCGCAAAGGAAACGGGTTTACATTAATAGAGCTTCTGGTTGTTATTGCCGTCATGGTGCTACTGATGGCTATACTGCTTCCCTCACTGCAGCGGGTTAAGAGACAAGCGAAGGCGGTTGCCTGTCAGTCGAACCTGCATCAATGGGCATTAAGATTCGCATCTGATTCCGTTGATAGCGATAATACGTGGTGGAAGCGTGGTGAGCAGATCTCACCTGAATGGGGATGGTATTCAGTAGTTCCCGGTATGGATAATTACTTGGGTGATTGTAATGACATGCTTCTATGCCCTATGGCAGCGAAAATAGATAATCGACTCAGCAACATTGGGTGGTATTTTGGCAGCAAGTTTTCAGCATGGGGCTGCACAGAGAAGCTTCCGTGGCGGGTTGCCGGTAGCTACGGCATAAATTATTGGCTTTGGATTGAACCCGGTCCGCCTTCCAAAGATATACCTGAATTTCGTATTTTCTGGAACAGCATTTTTGTTAAGAGCGCATCAGTTGTGCCGGGGTACTTCGACTGCACCTGGCCTAACGGTATGCTTTTTGGTAGCACTAGTTTACCTCCGGAGTATGACGATACTCTTGATTCTGCTACGTCTGCGACTCAAGTCTGCATTAACCGCCACAATGGTTATGTCAACTATCTTTTTATGGATTTGTCTGTAAGAAGGGTTGGTCTAAAAGAGTTGTGGACGCTTAAGTGGCATAAAGAATTCGACACGGCAGGGCCCTGGACCAAATCGGGCGGTGTCCAGCCCGAAGACTGGCCTCAATGGATGAGACACTTTAAAGACTATTAAAAAGTAATCGTACGAGAAAGGAATCACCACTTATGGATTTACACGAAATTATAGCAGAAGCTCAAGACATTCTCAGCGACGCCAGTGTTGGTGAGCAAGCTGGAGATCTCGAGGAGGTCTATAACCAAATGGACAAGCTCCACGGCTTGCTCGTTGAGGAATTTGTCCCGATGGAAGCGCCGGTATGCGAATCGTCCGAATCGTCCATAATCAAGCCAGGTCGATAGATAGATCTGGGGGTCTGTCAATTGTTAACGATATTTGAAAGGGTAGAGCGATGAAAAATGCTTACAGGGTAATGTTGATAGGTCTGGCTGTGCTTGGGGTTGTCTATGCAAGCACAGGACCAGAGGAGATGAACAAGGAGGTAAAGTACGAGGCAGTTGAAATCGGCACGTTTCCTGTGTTAATGAAAGTGGGTTATTACGTACAGTTGTGTGACGCTGGCAAGATTCAGATCAAGTTAGAACAGGTAAAATGTCAATCTGGGCGCAGATTTCCGTGCTACGAAGGCAGCGTGACAATCAAGGTAAGAGCCAACTATCCGGCAATATTAAGTGCCTCGTTAAACAAGAGTGGCGGCGATGTGGATATACTGAAAGAAATGAATCTTTACTGGGAGAATGGTGTTAATACAATCCAGGGCGGCACCGGTGGCTGGGAAGAATTGAAACTTTATCTTGAGGCCTGGAATGTTGAAATATGGAAGTCTGGAGTAACCAGTGGTACGGTTAAAGTTGGTGAGATTACGATAAAAATAAAACCCAAAGACACACAATGAGGAGACTAAGCTGCTGCCAGAGTGTCTTTGGAAGCTTTTGAAACTACACGATGGAGGTAAAGATGGTCCCCAATAACATAATATGTAAGCGAATTAACGCAGGGGCGATCATGCTCGTCCTCTTTGGACTTATCGCGGGCTTGCGAGCTGACGAAATTACCCTATTGACGCCCAACCAGCCGCCAGGCGCAACCAGGGTTCTGTCCTTTCCATCAGGCCAATGCATGGGCAATCTTTACCTTGAGCCCGAATCCGGTACGGATTGGGACCCTAAGTTCGTGAGGCTGTCCGGTGAATGTGAGTACCTTAGACCCGCACAGGGCGATGTACTTGTGCCCAAAGATCGAAACATCAAACTGTGGGTTCCACTGGCACTTAGTACGCTGGAGTCGGCAAAACTGCTTGCACAGAATCCTCAGGCTCACCAAATGACGAGTGCCGACCGGATCCGTAAAGACCCGGATGATCTGTCCGGGCTGTCGGAACTTGAACCGAATGACTTGTTTTGGCTCTTAGTCAGCACCGAGATGTACCTAAGGACTGGTGCAAACCCACGGATATTTGAGCCGCTCAGCCGCTTAACGGGTCTTCAGATACTGAGCCTGCAAAGCGCCGGAATAACCGATGAAGGTCTTGAGCATCTCAGGTCGCTGCGTTCACTCAGGGGCCTGGAGCTCACGCAGGCATCTATCTCAAATCGGGGCCTGGCTGTCCTAATGGACCTGCCTGCTCTGGAATACCTGGGCCTCAATACGGGAGTGACCGATGCAGGCCTCAAGCAGGTGGCACAACTGTCCAATCTACGCTGGCTGAGGATAGCGGATGGAAAAATGTGGGGCCCGGGCCTGGCCGAACTGGCGAAGCTGCCCCGGCTGGAGCGTCTATGTATCCATGGTTCCAGCCCAATCTCCGATCGGCACATCAAATACCTGGAGGGCCTGACGCAGCTCAAGAGTCTGACCCTCTGGGGCAGTGCCTGCAATACCCTCACCGATGCCAGTCTTGCCTCCATAGGCAAACTCAAGAACCTTGAGGAGTTGCACTTTATCCGTACCATGCCGAGATTCACCGTTGCAGGCGCTGCCCACTTGAAGAACCTCAAGAAGATCGCCTTTGCGCAAATAATGTGGAGCGGCTATGCAGGTGAATATTATGGCGATGAAGTCGTGCGGCAATTGGCGCCGAACTTGCCCAACCTGGAGTCCCTTACGGGGATTTCTTATCTCACCGCCGAAGGCATGAAGACACTGGCGGCCTTCCGGAATCTCAAATGCCTGCATGTCGGGCTGAAAAACCATATTCTGGGCTACGATGGACCCACAGGTGTGTCCCATCTGGCTGGCCTCGGTTCCCTGGAAGAACTCAATATTTACAACCAGGATTCATTGTCCGAAGCAGATATTGTCTGCCTGGAGTCATTGGGCCGTCTGAAAAAGCTGAATGTCGGGAGCAGGCATTTGACCGACCGAAACCTGGCGTCTTTCAGCAAGCTGGATCAGTTGGAGTCATTGAGCTTATCGGTTTTGGGCGGTGCAGATGTAAGCAAGATAAGCAAGAGTGCACTGAATCAATTGAACGGTTTGTCGAGACTCCATACCCTGCAAGTGAACCTATGGGGAAATGATGCTAAGACAGACCCGGCCGACGAGCTGATGCTGGACCTGTCCGGACTGAAAAAGATGAAGGACCTAACCCTGTCCGGGTTATCCCTGCAGGACAGCGACCTTGCGTTTCTGGAACACCTGCCCTTGCTTGAGATTTTGTCGATTCAACCGACTCAACCGGATTCCCCCCTGACTGGAGCGTTCTTACGTCACCTCAGGGAACTGCCTGAACTGAACCGCCTGTATGTCAGCGGACTTTCGGGCTGTACGGGCGAGGACCTGGCGCATCTAAACGGCCTGCCGAAACTCAGAAGTCTGATCGTGGCAGGCGACATAACAGATACCGCCCTGGCGTCTCTGACAGGCCCTTTGTCTCTGGAGTCGCTCTATTTTGATACCGATGAACCCATCCGTAAGCAGACGGTGGCCGATCTGGCAAAAAGTCACCCTGTGATTGAGTATATTCACATAAATAGAATGCCGAAAGTGCAGACTCGACCTGTCAGTACACCAAAACGCACCGGAGTCAGTCAACCTCGTACTAATTGGCGAGCCCCAGCGAACCGCCGTCGTGAAAAGAGGTAATGCCTATGAGGAAGTAATCGCCTATCTCTGGTTACTCGTTCTAACTATCCGCCAGTTCGAACTTATCAAACAATTCAAATACCATCACATTTGGAGACACTGAACTATGAATACGGCCCAGGCCGAGAAAATCGAACACGCGGCGTCCTGGAGGCCTTGCATTGAAAGTTAAGGCCCTTGTCGGCGGCTACTGTGATCCCTGGTGAAAGAACTTGACTTTTGAGTGGTTTGGGATTAGGTTTGTATGTGAACTTGATTTTTTGATTGTTGGGCGGCTGGTTTGCGGCCGCGAACCGGCTGAGCGGATCAGGGCTGGTTGATCTTCGCCTCCCCGCCGTCAACCAGTCTTGAACCGGCCCGGGGTGGGGAGACTTTGGATGGGATCAAGGAAACATACAGGTTACGACCGTGGACCACATGGTACCCGATATAGAGCCATCCCCAGACCCCACAAATCTATTGAATATCGTTCTAAGGTAGATGCTTGCCCTGAAACCTGCCAAGAGTTGATCCATGCTTTGATTAATCCTAAGAGGCGGCAAGAATGGCAAAAGATCATCGGGGCTGTTATTGGGCAAGCGAAGCAAACGAAGGGAAAGCGTTATCTTTATATCTTTACGAGTGACATTTCCCGCCTCACAAATGACAGAGATTTGCTTTGCACTATTCTGGGGTTTTGCCACGATGAAATTTCAGAGGTCGCTGAGAAAGTTATCAGCGATGAGATAAGGGAAATTTATCCAGCTGCTTATATGCCGCTCCGAAATTTTGCATCTAACCTACCTACGTTTCAGTTTGAGATTTTGGTTATGCATGCTGAGGCCAAAGGTCTACTTCCTAAGACTAATGTTCAAGACGAAGACCCCAAGGATCTAATCACATTAGCTGTAGCGATAGAAGAATTTCATGTATCAAGAACAAAACTCAAACGAGATATTAAATCTGGTAACATAAAGTCTTATCGTAAGTCTAAGAGAGGGATGCATATTGTAAGCAGAGCTGAAATTGCACAAAATTGTACACAAAAAAAATCTTGAAATCGTACCATTTCGTATCACATCGTACCATTTTCGTACCACATCGACCATTCTCTTGAAGTAAACCAATATACTTATTAATTTGCAGTTGTTATGAAAACTGCAAAAAGACAATTTGTGTCACTTGAAGCGCTGGCGGTTGAATTGCATCTACCGAAGTCTTATTTGCGAGCCCTTGTGAATAAAAAATTAATTCCATATCTGGATGTCAATGGCCGACTGCGGTTTGATCCTGTTTTGGTTGTAGAGGCACTTACAAATCTTGCTTCTGGTAATGGTGAGGGAAAGAGCGATGATAAGGCATAACACGGCCACCGAGTTGCCTGGACAGATTGCACAACATGGAAGTAAGGGCTCGCGTGTTATTTTCCATTTGTCTCTCCTGAATTAGCGCGGGACCTTTTCATAATGCTGACGCCCGATAGACGCCAGGAAGGCACGAAAAAAATGAATCCAAAAACGACATTCACACCTTTATATGATTGGATTGCTAAGCGAGATGATCTGAGCCTTTTAGAAAAGTTGATTGTATGCAGGGTGCTTAGATATGGAGATGGTGGGTGTTTTGAGAGCTACTCGAATATATCTAAAGCCTTTCACATAGACCGGAGCAATTTGATTAAAAATATCCAAGCATTGAAGCGAAAACAATGGTTGGCCGTATTATATGAACCAAAAAACAGGAGAGTGATTTGGGTAAATCCAGATAAATTTAGAGAATCGGACGAAGGTTCTCCAGGACCTCTGTTTGATTTGCCTGCTGTCCGAAAGTCAAAAGGTAGTGGTCTAAAACCACCAGCTAACGATGCTGGTGGTTCTGAACCACCAGTTAATAGTGGCGCAAAACCCACTGAAACAGTGGCGCAAAACCACCCAAATAAAGAGATAGTATACACTGATAAGAGAGAGGAAAAACAGCAGGAACTCAATTTTCAATCTGAGGGGATGATAGAAAAGCCAAAGATTCGTTTGTTTCCCATTAAAGGAAAAAACTGTTCAGTGCCCGGCTGCGGCATGCCTGCAGTTTACATGGACACGAGCGGAACATACAACAATTATAAATGCTCGGAACACATGCCGGAAAAGGTAAAAGCAGTTTATTGTTAATATGAGTAAGAGAAAGTTAGATAAGTCTATGATTTGCAAGAAGATAGGGGGTAAGCAAAAAGAAACAGGTGAGATCAGGGAAGAAGCCTGGAAAAAAGCGTTTGAGAAATCGGAAACCCTGAACCCAGGTTTTGGAAAATTACATCGTGCTGGCGGGCGGCGGTGGCGACCGTCGCCGAGAATTTTCAGGTCAGGTTGCTTTACGAAAATGCAGGTAGCAAATGGAAGAGCCAGATAAATCTCAAGTTGATGGTTTTCAAGAATTGATGACGGAACAAGAACTCATCTATTTTCTGCGCATTCCCGAGGTCAGCAAGGCAGACAACTACGACAATGTGGTCGATAACCTCAAGCGGATGCACGATTTGCCTTGTATTCACATCTGTAAGCAGCCGCTTTATCCCATCGATGCTGTCCGCAAATGGATCGCGGAGAAGGCAGAAAAGGAGCGAAAATAATAATTTTCGACTGGAAGACATTGCTGGTTAGAGTTACATTTGTGGATGGACCGGTTTTGCCAGTCAAATAGAAAGGAGGTCAATTCATGAAAGAACTGGTAAAACTAAGGGTAAAGCCATCGCGTGATGACAAAACTTTCAAATACTTTCTTGATTATGTGGATGAGCAGGGCAAAAGAAGGAGGATTTCTCTAAGACACGCTGACAGGCGTAAAGCTGAGCGGCAAAGGATGCAAAAGGAACGGGAACTGCGAATGGGCATAGTCGCACCAGAATCAATGAAGCTTAGTGATTTCATGGAAGACAGCTTGATGCGAACCGGCAATCAAATCAGAGGAAGCACGAGTAAGGAGTATGCACAGGCCATGAAGGACTTCATCAGTGTTATTGGAAATATCGATTACCAGCGGGTAACCCTCAAGCATGGTGAGTTGTACCGGCAGCGTTGTCTGGATCGTGGGAATAGTCCTGCAACTGTCTCTAAGAAGCTGCGACACCTAAAGAGGTTTTTCCAACTGGCAGTTGACCGAAGGCAAATGGACGAGCATCCATTAAAGCGAGTCAAATTACTCAAATCACCTAAGAAGAAGATTGTAACCTACACCACCGATGAGTGTGAACGTATCTTGAAGGTTGCGAGAGAATACCAGAAGCCAAAATCTCTTAAATGGGACTTGTTGATTATTGTCGCTTTGACAACAGGGGCGCGGAGAGGTGAACTTCTGAACACGGTTTGGAGTGACATTGACTTTGACGCAAAGACCATTGATGTTTCTCCAAAAGGAAATACCGCTGAGACCTGGGAATGGCTTATCAAGGATACAGAACGAAGAACCTTGCCATTGACAGAGGAAATTGTAGCAATGCTGGCCGAGCACCAAAGTGAACAGCCTGAGGGATATCCATACGTCTTTGTGCCCCCCTACCGCTATGACAGAATACAGCAGTTGCGACAACAAGGCAAATGGAGCTTGTCTGATTCTCGATTGAAGGTAATCAACAACTTCAGATGCAAATTCAACAAGATACTGAAACGAGCAGGTGTCAAAAGCAAAAGGTTCCACGATTTTCGGAACACAGCCTTGAGCAACTGGTTTGCCGGCGGCCTGCGAGAATTCGATGTGATGGGCATTGCTGGCCATTCAAGTTTTTCTACGACTCACAGGTTTTACCTTACTGTAGCGGACGATTTGGTGGACCGTGCAAGGCAAGTCACAGCTAAAGTCCTCGGTAAGAATTTGGCACGCACTTGGCATGCACCCTGTGTTGTGAACGAAAAGGATTGACAGCGTGTATAGGAAGTTGTTACATTACAAAGACTTAGGATTAAAGCGCTCGTAGCTCAGTTGGACAGAGCAACGGATTTCTAATCCGTAGGTCGCAGGTTCGAATCCTGCCGGTCGTGTTCTCAAATCAGACTAAGACAGCAGGTGGCAGTGATAGTCAAAACACGCCTAAGTCTGCCAAAAATAAGGTAATTACAACAAACAAAGCTGAGGGTGATTCAACACCAAATGAGCCTAACACACTGCCGACAGTCCCGACACAATGAAAGTAACCGGTTCCGACAAGCTGGACAACAAGCCAACAGAAATGGACACTGATTTGGCCTTAGTTATCGAAGCATGGCCGAACTACCCGAAGCAATCCGTTCGCCGATTGTAGCTATTGTCAAAAGCTCTAATGACCAGTAGGGCGGTTATTACACTTCTTTACTACACAGGCCAGGTTATCGAAAATGAAGCAGTGAGTAAGTTGTTGTAGAATTTCCATAAATTTTATTTCATCCAATAGCCGATATATATTGATAGAACTTTGACAGTTTGGAAGGGTCAAGGCAATGCAAGACACAATGGTTACCAAAAGCAAGCCATTAATTGCAATAGACGATTTCCCCGCCAGGGTCAATACAACGCAAGACGCATCGTTCACCGAAAATGAACCACTAATTACTATAGACGATTTGGCTGCCTATAACGAGAAACGCTTAATGCGGAAGCTCTTAATCATGGTAATCGTGGTCAACTTGATAGTGCTGATAAGCATAATTCTATGGACTTAGTGGTCTCATGGTCTGCGGAGGATAATTTCTGATAGCGAAGAACAAGGCGGTTATTACGGTTCAGATTATTCCTTTATGAGGAAGCACGTTCTCAGTATAATGGACATTTTATGTTCACAGATTTAACATGATTCATAAAACAAATTGGAAGGAGAAAAACATGGAATCTGTTCTTGCTTTCAGTAGGATGACGGGTCCGGTGGAAGTCATTCTCATCCTCTTCGTAACGTTCATTGTACTGACGTTTACTGTCATAAAGGTGTTCAGCTTTTGTAGAATATTTTCAAAGGCGGGCTACAGTTGGGCTTTCGGCTTACTTCTGCTCCTACCACTGGCAGAAATAGTCATACCTCTTGTCCTTGCTTTAATTGAATGGCCGGTTTGTAAAGAACTTCGCCTGTTCAAACAAGAGCAGAGTGGTGGCTCCAAGTAGGGTCACGGTCTCTGGAGGGTGATTTCTAACACTCGGCGGATATATTAGTTCTTTCCTGTTGTAGATGTGTGGCGTGTGCTCAGATGAGAGGACTTCATTCTGCAGGGGCCCTATACAACTACAATTCAAACAGCACCCTCATCGGCCCTAAATTTTCAAGTGGATAGACTCCTTTATCATATATCATCCAAGGTTTTTACGTCTCCTCCTGTCTTTCTGCTTCCGAATCTTTTCTATCCTTTTTGCTTCAGGGCTTTCCTTTCCCAGCAGTTTGTTCTCCAGCAATTCACACATTCGTTTTCTGGCATAATATCGATTCAGTCCCTGACTACGGCTCTTTTGAACTTTTACTGCCAACCCTCTGGGAATATGTTTTAGATGAACACAGGTAGAACTCTTATTTACTTTCTGGCCTCCTGCACCACTACTTCGGACGAATTTTTCCTCAATATCTTTTTCGTACAAATTACACTTCTTCATACGTTGTTCAAGTTCTGCTTTTTTTCGTTCTGTAACTCCAAAATCGATCATATAAGCTCTGCCCTCGATTATATCTTAACCACCTCACTACTCCCTTTAGAGTCGAAAATCGATGATTAGAGAACAACTCTTTTTAATTTATCACTCTCAGGAACAAGTTCAAATAGCTTGGATAGCCGCAAGAGAGTAATAGCTCGTTGTCCATTTTTTTGCATTTTCCCGGTATTTTCCCAGACCAGTTCACCGGGACCATTGTACATTTCTTTGGTAGTCCCATCTTTAAGAATGAATAGAACCAAAAGATGCTCTGGCTTGCTTCTCAACGCCACCGATTTTCTTTGAGTCGCTTTTATTTGGACTTTGATTTTGCGTTCATCTTTGCTTACTGCATCATGAACCTTTGATGATGAAGGAAGAAGCTCCAAATCATAATGATGAGCTGCAAGTACTTCTCCTATACTTCCAACCAAGTGTCCGTCAGGAGTAAAGCGACGATCTGGCCAGAGGTATTCAAGCTTTGCAACGATTTCATAAATCTGTGTAATTAGGCTGGGAATTTGTTCTATATTTCCCATTTTAGCATTTTCCTTTAACACTCCCGCACCCAAACCGAGTAGTAGGAGCATAGCCCCAGATTGTGAAGTCTATTCTAAGTCGTTCGCATCTCGTATGAATTGGACAAGCTTTTTCACCATGCTCTTCAGGTCGAGCACATCAAAGTCTTCCAAATTCTTTGTGACCTCTTTAGCTACTTTTACTTTATCCACAGTGAAATTCGTTTTAGCTCCCTTGACGTTATCAGAAGTCAACATGTTGTCATAATCTCCCTTATTTAGGAGCCCGGTCACCGTTGGATGGACTTGCACTACTGCTTTTTCCAAAATCTCCGGCCTAATGTAATTTTCTATCTCTCTTCCTTGTGTAATCCATGCAAATCCCGGTCCCTCATCAAATTCATCTTTTATTCTTGTCTTGGTTGCATTAAAACTTTTACTTGGGTCCGAACAGTCACTGTCTATTAGAATTGATATATACCTATTAAGCCTGCGAAGTGATATAAAGTCACTAATCTCTATATCTTCAGCGGATAGATGACTTAACAATCGTCCCCCGTAGAACATGATAGAGTAATGCAATCCTTCAAGGAGTTCAGGGTCTACAGCACTGACCCAATGATTAAGGTAGATACGGTCAGATGGTCCCTCTACCCAGATTATGCAGTTTGCTTGTAATAGGTCAGATGCACGATAACCCAAGTCAGCACAGATTACGGTCTTTTGGACATCTGTTAAAGCACAGTCCACCCTTGATTGACCGTCTTGTAAGCGAACGTGAAATATTGCCGCACCTGGTGTATCGAGCAGATGTGCAGAATGTGTACTAATAAAGTACTGATTGTTAGTCTTTTCTCCGATGTAGCGAACCAACTGTTTTTGTAATAGGGGATGGAGGTGAAGCTCTGGCTCTTCGATGCAAATCACTTGATTTTGGATCGCTGTTGCTGCAGCAGCGAAAATAACTACTTCATGTATCCCTGTTCCAAGAGAAGTTAAAGGCAGGGTTTTCCTATCCATGTGAACCAATATCGTGTTTCGTTCATAAGGAATTTCGAGCCTTGCCGTTTGGTTCCCTGTTACAGTTTGTAAAAACTTGTTTATTTGCTCGAACAATTCTTTCTTTTGCTGTTGGTCATGACTTGGATTTTGCAATTTTGCGAGTCGATATATAATACCAATCCCGCTGAAGTCATCCACTTGTCCCTCTCCAGAATCATACTTCCTAATGGCAGGAACTAAATTGACCTTGGGCCGTGAAATCAGAGTAGGGCTTAATTTATCGAGAGTCTCGGGAATCCAGTGTTCCCTGATACCGCCTCCTCCCTTATTCGTTATAGCAGTCCATAGCTTCTGCCATTGAGAGTCACTCAGAATTTTTTGTGAATAGACCATGTCTATAAACGTTTTCGATAACGAAATCGAACTTCCCCATGCTCCATTGTAGTTAAACCATGCGAGCCCTGTTCCATTTGTTAGTTGTTCAGACGTGAACAAAATCTCAAGAAGTCCCATCACTTCGGTCGTTATTCTATCTTGATATCCTTTTAGCAGGTTTTTGAAATTCTGTCCCCCGAATTCAAGTCCCACCTCAAAGATGAATTGCCCAGAGCTATTTCCGATGTGGCGGTCAAGAGTTTCAAATTGAAAGTTCGGATGCTGCCCTTTAGTGCTAAACCAGTAGCGTTTTAAGAACATAAGAATATTTGATTTTCCTGAGTTGTTCTGGCCTATAAAGAAATTGATTTTCGCAAGAGGACCGATTCTCTGTAGGTCACGTCCGAAACTCCTAAATTCTGAAATCCCAAAACCTTCGATAAACATAATCGTTACCCCTAAATTTTTCCTGAATTCCAACTGATGCCAGTTATAATTGTACTGGCTATACAGAGCGAAAGAAATGTCAATTTCCGCATAGCTTCTATCTCCAGCAATCACCGCAGCACTATTCAAATATATCTTCTTATGGCTGAAAATCAAATGAAAATGGTCGAAAAACTGGTGGAATTTTAGCGAAATGCCTGTACGTTGTAGAAAGGGGCATGTGCTCTCATGCTCTTGTGACTTGTGACTTATTTTGCCCGTTAAAACAGGCAAAATAGTAGCAATTTTCAATCAAAAACGCTGATACCTCAGAACAAAAATCAAAATTTTTAAAAAATTTTTAACTCACTTTCCCAAATCGAGTTACAAGAATTACGAATTGATATTCGAGGACTTTTTTCGCATCAAAAGTGCAGGTAGCTCTAATTATAGAGGGAGTGTTTTTTTCTCCCTGAGTTTACCCAAGTTTATCCCCGGGTGTACTTACACGGCTCTTCTGCCGGGGAGTGTGTGCTTACTTGCTTTGGAGTTTATCCCCGAGAACCACTACCTTGGCCTATAACAGGGGGCCGGGGGCTACTTTTTTCGCCTCCGGCAAAAATATGCCAAATACTAAACTTGTCCTGAGCGTAGCCTGCCCTGAGTGTAGTCGAATGGGTCGAACGGGTCGATGGATTAGGATTTCGGATTTCAAACTACCAGATAACTCCTTATGCAACAAATACTTATAATCAATCGTCCGTCTTCTGTCGTCTGTCCTCTGCTCTCGGCCCTCTACATCTGTCGAGAATCCTTTACAAATCAACTCTTTTTATGCAAAACAAACCCAATTTGCCGGATAACCAAATGAACCTAAGTAATGTTAAAACAATGAATTATAAAAATTTTATCCCGCTGGCGGGGCACAAAAACAAACCCAATCAAACCCAATCAAACCCAATTTGCCAGAGGGTGAAATTGATGCAAAGTGTGCATTTACAGAGGATTATGAAGAAAAATGCGGCTAAGGGCTATGAAAAAACAAAGCCAAAACAAACCCAATTTATGAAATGGCCAAAATGAACGCAAATGTCTTTGTCACAAAGGATTACAGAAAAAAAGACGCTTTCGCAGTCCAAAAAAACAAACCCAATTCAAACCCGGTGAAAATCTTCTTGATTCTACCCGAAATCCTGAATCAAATTGATAGAATTACTTCTCAGTTGGCAAAATTGGGTGCTTGGATTAGTATCATAACAATGCTTATACTCAGAGAATCATTTCTGAATCGCCAATATGAATGTGAAGGTAAAGCTATGCCCGAATCATCTTTATTTGAAAAATCAACTCTAAGATATCAACCTAAACCGGCTACGCATTTCAATCCTGATAAAATTATAATAACTAAAGGCAGCTTTCAAACCAAACAGCGGCGGGAGCTGGTAAAAGAAATTTGCGGTGTATACCCCCAGGCTGCGGTTATTGAAAAATTAGACCTGCCCCACAATCGCGTCGAATTAAATGGCTCTGACCCTTTGGAGCTTCATTATCAGGGGAAAAAAACGCTCGTTTTTGGGATACATAAAAGTGCCCTGCGCTACAGCGACGAAAATGGTAATACCTGTCCGAACTATTGGCATTTTTCGCCGTACGGTTTTTGTCCATACGATTGCCGGTACTGCTACTTAGCAGGCACACCAGGAGTGAAATACTCACCGACGGTAAAAATCTTTTTGAATCTGCCGGAAATGCTGAATCAGATTGAAAGAGTCGCTTCGCAGCTAACTGAACCCACCGCTTTCTATTTGGGAAAGCTCCAGGACGGTTTGGCCCTCGATCCTATGACCGGCTATTCTCGGATAATGATTCCTTTTTTCGCTCGGCAAAAACACGCCAGATTAATCTTATTGACTAAAAGTGTAAGCATTGAGAATCTGCTGGACCTCGATCATCATCAGCATACGATTCTTTCCTGGAGTTTGAATCCGCCTGAAATCTCATCCGCTTTTGAACGAAATGTGCCTTCCACTGATGAAAGACTTGCAGCTATGCAAAAATGCAACGAAGCTGGTTACCCCTTACGGGCTGTGATTATGCCGATAGTCCCTGTCGAAGGTTGGCAAAAAATATACGCCGTTTTCATAGAGAATCTTTTGGAATCAACACCACTCAAACGAATCACTCTCGGCCAGATTTGCAGTTACTCGGCCGCTTTGAAACTTACTGAACGAAAACTAAGTAGGATCAATCCTATTTCAAGCCACCTGGAAAAAACAAAATGTAGAGATGGCCGTGTTCGGTTCCCTTTCAAACTGCGAATCGAAGTTTATAGATATCTCATTGATACAATCAGAAAGTTCCAGCCCAAGTTACATATAAGTTTGTGTATGGAGGAATGCCAAACCTTCAAAGCTTTGAATATGGAAAGCGCTATCGGCGATTGTAATTGTGTGGTCTAATACTTACTGTGATACACTTTTGTAAATAATGGCCTGCCCAGGCGTAGTTCGCCGCAGTCAGAAATAGCAGAAAAGCCTGGCTTCGCAATTAAAACTGCTACGCCGAGGCACGCTTCGTCCGCCTATAGCGGCGAACGAAGACTGGAGGCGGGGGGATTCGAACCCCCGTCAGGCCTTTTTTGTAACTCCTTGTAAGACCAAAGCTTATAATTTAAGTGCTTTTCATACAACGACTTAAATAGTCTCAGAATTTATCAGGTTTTATCAGAATTTATCAGAATTTGGCTTTAAAATACTCCCGTATTACTCCCGTGAAATGTCACCCACTTCAGCTTTCAATCTGGCACTCCCAGAGTAGTACCTCTCTTCTCCGTCAATGACGAAATAATGAGTTGGCATCTTAAGGTGATTGGATAGAATTACCAGCGTATATTAACAAATGCTGGTATTTTTATCCAACGCAAGTATAGTGAACCAGAATCGAGAACATTTTAAAAAGGCCAAAGCGATATTCCAGAGACACGGAGGCGTCCTGAGAACAAGAGAGGCGATAATATACGGAATTAACCAGCGAACCCTATGCGCTATGCGAGATCTGGAGATTTCAGAATTTATCACCTAAAATACCCCCGTATTACTCCCACGATAATGTGTCGATATCCAAACAACTCCTGCCCGGTTTCTCTCTCATCCTGAGCCATTTCCGAACTGCCTTTTCGTCAAACCTCACAGCACCGCCAATCTTTATGTGCGGGACAAAATCGTAGTGCACCCAACGATATACGGTTGCCTTTGACACCTGAAGTATCTTGCTAATCTCATCAATTGTCAACAGCTTCTCCATTACGCACCTTTTAGCTTCAGTAAAGGGCCATCCGGCCGACCTTGGAGTACTTCGGGCCCCTCTTCAACTGTCGTAGCTTTCTGAGGTAGGATTTCTTCAATCCAAACATCCCAGCTATCTCTGCCGTGGTGTATGTCCTCAAATCAGACATTCGTCTTAACTCCAAATCTCATTTCTTTAGGGAATCGAGGGGACTGCCAACGTTTACATTCAGCTCTCTTCATCCATCGAACGGAATCTTAAATATTTGTAGGCCTCATTTGCCACCAAGGCCACTTTGGGCAGGTCTTCCGTCGCAAAAGACTTCGTATGCTTCCATTCATCACCATCTTTGTAAGCCTTGTCAATGCTTACAGAATAAAACTTTACCATTTCGCCTTCCACTGTCTTAGCTTTAGCCCAAATGCTTGCTGAGACCGGCCCACACTTGAATCTTTTTTCCGGTTTACTCATTGCGATGTCCTCCAATTAATAGTTTCATTACTTTTTGGTTTTGCGTAAAAACAGTAACATCTATAATAATTCCATGGTTTCATATCCTTCGCATCCTCCGGCACCACATGAGTGGCAGACACCACATCTGCCCGGCTCACGCCTTCCGCCACATTTCAGGCAAATATCCTGTCCAGGCTTTTTGTCGTTATCTTGCCGGTTATCAGTAATAAACCTTTTCAGAACCCGTGCTATCGCGTCAGGACAGGATGTGACGTCTACCGGCCAGCCAGCGGCCCTGGCACTGCATGCGGTTGGGCAGGCAATTCGCTGAAGTTGACGTGCTATCTCGGCAGGGTCTGCACCGCAGCGAAGACACAACGATGATAATCTCGCCGTCGCTTCGGACTGTGCCGGGCATCCGCCGCCTTTGCCGAGGCAGGTGAAGATTTCGAACAGTTGCTCCTTATCATCTTTGTTAATGGTTACATAAACTGATCCGCAGCCGGTCTTAAATTTTTCGGTCTGCCCAAAGGTTATTTTGGGCCGCGGTCGCATTCTTAGATACTGCTGGTCCTGTCTGCCTGCGGTAAGCACTGCCGGACGTGAGCCCTGCCTGAATACGGTCGTGCCTTTACAGTTCAATTTGGCGGCAAGCAAAAAGATTTGTTCTATTTCCTCAACCGTGGTAGATGTAGATACGTTTACTGTTTTCGACACACCGTTTTCACAATGTTTTTGAATGGCCGCCTGCATCTTGATGTGTTGTTCCGCCGATATTTCATAGGCAGTTTTGAAAATCGCCTTTAGGTCATCAGGCACTTCATCAATATCTTGGACACTGCCGGTTTCGGCAATCTTCTCAGCGAGCTTGTCGTTATAAATGCCCCTGGCCTCGGCTATCTGCTTGAATACGGGGTCAATAACGGCAAATTCCTTGCCGTCGAGTGCTTCCCTGGTATAGGCGACGGCAAAGATAGGTTCGATACTGCTTGAGGTATCGGCTATGATACCGATTGTCCCTGTAGGTGCTACTGTCGTGCGTGTGGCGTTGCGAACCGGCGGCTCGCCACGCCTGGCATATGTGCTCTTATCGAAATCAGGAAATGCGCCTCGCTGCTTGGCCAAGTCGCGTGATGCTTGGAGGGCATGGTTTGATATGAACGACATTACTTCTTCTGCCATTATAATTGCCCGGTCCGAATCATAAGGAATTCCTGACTTCGCCAGTGTATGTGCCCACCCCATTACTCCGAGTCCGATTTTTCTACCACGTTTTGCCGCCTTTTCATTTTGCGGCAGCGGATAGGCACTGACATCAATGGTGTTATCAAGCATTCTAACGCCGGTCCGAGCGGAATCTTTGAGTAAGTCCCAGCTGATTTGATTATCTTTAATATGTTCAGATAAATTTATCGACGCCAAGCAGCAGACACCGTATGGTTCAAGAGGCTGCTCTCCGCAAGGATTGGTCGCCGAAATCTGCGTTGGCAATGGATTGTGCCGGTTGATCTCATCGATAAATACCACGCCCGGATCGCCACATTGATGTGCACACTCGGCAATACGACGCAAAACATCTCTGGCACGCATGGTTTGCACAGCCTGGCCGGTCTTCGGATCAACCAGTGCGTATGTTTCGTCCTTTTGTATTGCATCTATGAAGTCATCTGTAATAGCCACTGAAAAATTGAAATGTGAGAACGTGCCGATATTTGTTTTAGCCTCAATGAATTCTATAATGTTGGGATGGTCGACACGAAGCACCGCCATAAAAGCGCCGCGGCGCCTTCCACCCTGTTTTATTGCTTGCGATGCAGTGTTGAACATGGCAATAAACGGCAGTGGCCCCGAAGCGACACCACCTGTTCCAGCAACAGCTGAGCCTCTGCCGCGAATATCACTGAGAGACAATCCGACCCCTCCGCCATTTTTCTCAATTATTATTGCCTCTCTCAGGGTTGTCATGATATTGTACAGGCTATCCCTTATCGGCAAGACATAACATGCCCCACAGTATGGCTTATCGGTTCCGGCATTTATCAAAATAGGTGAGCTTGGCAGAACCCTGCGATTAACAATCGCCTGGTAGAATGTCTCACGGTTCTTTTCCACCATTTCCGGCCCGCCAAAGGACCGTTCCGGCTCAGCCAAAAAAAATGCCACCCTGCCAGCTAACTTCGGAAAGTCCTCAATGACATTGCCGTCTGTATCCTTAAGATAATAGCGGACGACAAGGATTTTTTCGGCGTTGGGCGAAACTCGGACGCCAGGATCGTCCCCTGCGATTGTCGCGAACTTTGTCATTCTTGTATCCTCCTCGTTTGTCCAGACAAAACACCGTCTGCACATTCGGCTCTATAGTCACGAAGCATTCTGATTTTTTGCCTACACCTTGCCTATTTCCTCTTGTTCTTTACAATAACCGTTTACCTTCACACATTGCATTGCTGCTGGATTTACCGACCGCCGATCGATAATTCTTTCAGGTTAGCATTTCGCCCAGTTCCACCCGCTGCAGGACCGCTCCCATATTCGGATTTCTCAAGAACCTCTGTCGCCATAATTTAGTTGACCATTTATTTCGGGTTGTTTCTGTTTCCGGGCCTTTTTATTTCATCCTTTTTTTCGACCCGCTATCAAACATATCCGCTAACCAACTCATACCTCACTCGGCTCTGCCACTCACCCTTAATCACACTCTCTATGCGTCTTCTCAGCCGCTCCATCACCACTTCATCCCCCACTACGAACACTAGTTCTTCTATCCCAGCCTCCAGTGCCTCTCTGGCACCCTTTCCCTCAAACGCCTCCGTGCTCATCACCACTTGAAACGCCACCCGGGTCCCGTTGTTGCAAACCTCCAGCACATCCATGTAGACCGCACCCAACTGTGCTTCAATCCGCACAGTATGACCGCGTCCTTCACACTGTCGTCGTATCTCCTCCACACACCGGCGATGCAACACACCTCCTCGGCCACCACTCCTCTGGGACCCGGCTTCACCTATCCGCTCCAAGTACGCCCTGCCTCTTGGCGTAACCTCCAGAAACTCCGGTGGCCTACCATGCCGATTCACCGGCATTCTGACCTCCAATGCATATCCCGACCGAATCAGTTCCTCCATGTACTTCTTCCCTTTGTGCCCACTCAGCCTCTTTCCGTCATGCCCATGCAGAGGACCCATTCTCTCCCGCAATTCAGTCTTTGTTAGTGGCTCCCTGTATGCCAAAATCAACATATCCTCAGCAGGCCTGTTAAGCTTCAGCTTGCCATCTCCACCAGTGCCGCGAGTCGCACTCAGTGTGTTGTCGCATTGGGGCACGTCCCTGATATGTTCTCTGTCCTTCACCTCGCCGTCTGGCTTATCCCCAACCCTCCGACTCGCACCAGATGGCTTTTCGAACAGGGGCATAGCCTTGCATGTATTGCCATACAGGGGAGCCCTTGCCTTCCAAGTCAACTCCTCCGCCCCCACACGCTCATCTATTGGGCTGTCATTTCGTCTCATCGCATCACCTCTATCGCAAAGGGCCTCTTGATCCTTCCCGCGAGTCGGACAATTGCCTCTCCAATCTCAAGCTTCTGAATCTCGGCCATCTGTTCAAAGTCCAAATTCAGCATTGCCATACTGTCCTTGATGTCCCGCCCATGGGTCTGACCGAAACAGATTCTTGTGTAAGATGACGACTTGATGCTGTCGCCCAGTAGATGCGGGTCGCAGTCGGACACAATCAGGCCGAGTCCGAATTCTCGCGCCATGGCCACGATATGGCTCATGTTGCAGATCGCGTGCTGGGATTCCTCCCTGAATCTCGGGAAGAGTCTCTTGCCCTCGTCAAACACAGCCAGAGTTCGAAGGTCTCCCCCCCTCTCGCCTCGCTCAATCCGGTGCCAGAGTACCTGTACGAGGAGGGTCTCCGTAAAAAACGTCTGGGCATCCGATTTGAGTTCGGCGATATCAAATACCACATGATGGCCCAATATAGTCGCCAACGGATATCCCCTGGAGCAACTGATCATCTCCCCGAATGCGTAGCAGTAGTTCTCAATGCGGCTCAAGATGCGGGTAAACGACTTGTACTCCTCTGAACTCCGCTCGATTTTCTTGGTGGCCTTCAGCAAATACAGATAATCAAGCAGATCAAGCAGGCACGGATAGACGCCCTTGTCCATGTCATATTTGGCATAGAGTTCCAGAAGGCACCTGTAGATCAGGTTCTCCGTCGCCATTCCCCCGATGAATCCGCAGCTGTTCGCAAGGCTTGAAGCGAGAATGCCGGCCCATCGTTGCCAGTCATTGATCGGCGGTTCCAGCGGATTCCAGCGGAAATCCTCTCCGGGCAGCCTGAACTTCCATACCTCCGGAAACAACCCAGGCAGGTGTTCGTAATCGCGTTTGATGTCAAAGACCAAGATCCTCACCACCAGGCCGACGCTCGCGGTCAACCAGAGCAATTCCATCAGCAGCCTTATGATTAGCGTTGTCTTGCCCGCCCCGCTGCGGCCGACCACAAGTACGTGCTGGCACAATTCTCTCAGCCACAACCCGAATTCGCAGCCGGCGTTCTTGACTATGCCGAGTCTCAGTTCGCCCCGCGATTGCTCCGCCTCGACGGGCGGATAGAACGGGTCCCCGCTCAACTCCAATTCGATTCGCCTGCGCTCAATCTCCCGCCACAGGAATTGAGCCAGAACCTCGTTTCCGGTGTAGTACACCCCCTCAATTCCCTTCCTTATCTGCACGTCATCGTCACACTTCGCTTCTTTGGCCGCACGTGCCAACTGCATCGCACTCGGACCTCCCCCGGGCATCCCGCGCCAGACTGGAGGCCTCCCGCCATCCACCCCATGACCGTCCCGCCTATCAGTCCTCATCGTCTTCATCATCTTCGTCCCACTCATCTAGCATACCTGCCTGTGCCACCTCGGCATACAGCTCCTCCTGCTCCGCATCCAGCTCCTTCTGCTCCTTCTCGCATTCCTGGGCGTGCCTGTCCATTTCCTCGTGCCAGCGTTCCGCCTCGATTTCCTGCTCCTTCTGGTCTTCCTCCAGCCATTCACGCGCACGCCGCTTGTTCTCCTCCTCGTCTCTGAGCCGTTCATAGGTTTCCGGATCAGCATTGCTAAGATACTCCATCCAGCCCTTCTGGCCCGGCTTGTAGTAGCCCTGACTCTTTAGCTCCTTGAACTCGTGCCGGCACCTGGGGGCATCTCCCTGCCGCCACACCTGATACTGCCCGCATCCAAGGCAGTCGGAACAAGTCCTTCCGCACCCCTCCGGGCAGTCAACCGGCTCGTCATAGCCAGTAAAGCGCCATCTCGGCGGTCTCATACCGAAACTTCTCATCATATTTCGCCCGCAAGGAAGTGCTTGATGCCTTCCAGATTCGGGGTCGGGTTCTCCCCCAGCATCAGGTCAATCATTGTGCCAGACAGCATCTTCGAAATCTGTGCACTGTTCAGCAACAACGCCTGCACGACCTGGTTGCCCAGAGGCGACATCGACTGCAACACCTCGTTTGTCATTCTCGTCGTCTCCCGGATAACCTCCTTTTTCAATTCCGGCAGCTTCCAGAGGCGCCATCTCCGAATCCAATAGGACCTGTCAACCTCGTCAAATAGCTTCGTGAAGATAGCTGGCATCTGCTTCGCAATCTCTGCGTGTATCTGAGCATAGACCTTGTGAATTTCCACTTCATTATTCGAGTGCTCGCTCAGCAGCTTATAGAGGGCGTACTTCTCCTTCTGCTTGCTGCTCTGCTCCAGCACCTTCCCCAAAAAACTTGTCGCATCGAAATCCACCTGACGGTGCTCTGTCTTGTAGTCTCCACCATTCATTTCAAGCTCCTTTCACACTTTTTAGACCAATCCCCCACTTAGCGCCAAACACAAGATTATTTTCCACTTGCCTTCGCCTTCTTCTTCCCCTGCTCCGCCCCGGCGAGAGCCGCTTCAACAGCGTTCGCAGTCGTGCCCCTCAGAGCACATTCGCCGTCGTCTTCGTAGAGGCACTTCGTGCACGCATACCCCGCCACCCGGAACACGGTCTTCGCCGACAGGACCTCCGCTGGCACGGCCTTCCCCGGACCGGCGAATCGCCTCACATAGACCTCGTAGAATCCCAGCCCCCGGTTCGCCGCCTCCTGTAGGCGCCCTCTCAGCATCTTGAGCGCCTGCATGTTCTCCCTGAAATCATCGCGATACCGCTCTCCTTTTTTCCCGGGCGCAACGCCGTCCCAGACCTCAAGTGCACGCTCCGTCGCTGTCTGGACATGGCTGCACTCCGCGGCGAGCCTCTGGACCTCTCCCCAGACGCCCTTCACCCTCTCCCGCAGCGTCCCCTCGTCGTCAAGCTCCCCGCGCTTCCTTGCCTCTGCCAGCTTCCTCTGCCTCGCCTCTTCCTGCTGCCTCTTCTTCTCGTCATAGTCTAAGAACGCACATATCCCGAAGATAACAGCAACAGGAAACCCCACGAGACATGCTAGACCTATCAGTAAATCTGCCATCGTAAAACCTCCTTAACCACAAAGACACAAATATTGATAACGAACTGTCAAAAACACGCCACTTCCGCACGCTCCAAAATGCCCTCTCATCACAAATCGCACAAACACCACTTACCAACGCCACAAAGATCCCAATCCATAGTCCCCCAATCACAAGAACGGACTCCAGAAAAATCATCATCATTACCAACCTCCGAGTAGTGGCCTTCTTCTTGCTCCGGGGTCACGCGGTCTGCCACGACTTTGGATTCCCCAGCTCTTGGTCTAAAGCACAAACACCATCCCGCCCATATGAGCAATTTTCGCACGTATAGGCCACCAAGCCAAACAGCGTCTTCAGTGACAGCAAATCCACGGTACCTTCGTAATCATCCAAGTACAGTCGACTTAACCATAAACCCCACCCGGCCCTGCTCACTAACCGTGGTCTCAGCTTCTGGAAGGCTTTTTTGTTTTCTTCCACATCGCACCGGTACTCTTCGGGCCTGCCTTTGGGTGCAACTCGGTGCCAGAGCTGATCCGAACGCTTCACCATAGTTTGGATTGAGTTACACCTAATAGCCAAATGCTGCACCTCGGTCCAAGCGTCCTGAATTTTGTTGCGTAACCGTTCCTTGCTACCTATAAATCCCAGCTTGTCTCCCACAAGCAACAGCAGACCCCCGATGGGCAGGCACACCAAACCAAGCTCTACATGGCCCGTACAAAAGAGATACACCTCTCCCAAACAAAAGAGGTTAATAAGAAAGCTAGCCAAGACATAAACGGTTCTTAGCGGAACCAAATATAATAGTTTCATCTGTCAATCTCCTAACAAGAACAAAGATTCAAACGTCCAGCTTCCACCAATCCTCACGTTCCGCGTCAAACGGGTCGAACGCAGAGCCATCGCCGATGTTGTCTAGCAACTCGTGTAGTGAATCCGATGGTGTTGCTCCGCACATCATTATGGCCATACCCAACAAATCGAAACCCATGACAAAGAGCATCTTCGCCGCTGGGTACGCCTCCTGTAACATACCGTCAACTTCTTCTTTTGGACCCTCGAGACAAAGATCCCGAAAGCCTCAAACGGGCTTTTTTCATACCACCATTTGATACCTCGAACCTTGGCCAGTTCGCGAAGCAGCAGTGTTACCAATGGATAACAGTCTCTTATTGGATATACTTCCCCGCTTACGTCGTTTTGTCGTTTCATAGTTGTCTCCTCAACCATTCAGGTTTCTATCAGACTTTTTTCCTTGCCATTTTCACATAACGCACCGATTTTTTTATTTGCTATTTAGTAGCCACATCTTGTATAATGAAAACAGCCCCGGCCGCGAAACGACAAAGCTCGGGCGGCAACGCCTTGGGCAATTGAGACAAGCTTTTCCAGAATACCTTTCCGGGGAACTGAAAAAGCTCATACAAGCGACCGGGGTTAATTATTGCTCTTTTCTAATACCTCCAATAGTTATGTCTTTCAGTTTTTCAAATCGTGAAACTGTCGTTTCAAAGAATTCATCGCTTCTTCGTCAATTGGTTCAAGAATCCAGTTCCCATCGTCTTTGAAACGCAGGAGATGGCATATATGGATTGTATCACTTTCTACAATGTGATGATCCCAGCCTTCATGTCGGCCCTCGGCAGCGCGAACGAATAATTCATATGCACGTTTGGCCAAGTTGCTCAGAATATTTTTTACACCTCCCTCTTCTCGCAAATCGGCATCATGAACCACCTTTGTCTCAACTTGAGCTTCTCGCCAGCAATTGATCCACTCTATCACGGCCTTGTACCCTTCTACCCGTTGTACGTCGTGGTTTTTAGGAACTATGAAAAACCGTTGCACGTGATTGCAACTTCTTGGTCCTCGGCAGGTATGCTTTCTGGTGTCTGATTGCTTGTGGTCAGGATCCTTGCCGCAACCGACCACCTTGCTCAGCGATTGAGTCAGTGCCTTACTATCATACCCTTCTTCGGCACCTACTTCTCCACGTCTTGATCTCCGGAAAATCTTAATAAAGATGAGCTTATAGCGAGTCCAGAGCTGCTTGTTCAAATGAAAGCACCCAGGTCTTCCTTGGAGATAACCAGCCCCCACCAGTTCGGGCAGGTTATAAAGGTCCCGAAAATTGAACCCAAAGGCTCCGGCTCTGTCTCGAACAATTTTCGTGTAAGTATTTTCATCCCAAGGTCCTGCATCAACATCCGAATAGACCTCCACCCCATGATCCGGATCGTAATCGTGCACAAGTGTACTTGCCACAAGAGCAAAGATTGCAGCATCCGAAATCAAAAGCTCTGGGGCCAGCATCAAGTTGCTTTTTCGATGCGAGCCTCGGAGTACACCTCTCTTCCGCAAAACATTTTCAAATTGAACCACCGCCGGTTCCTTGACCCCTAAGACATCTGCTATTTCAGGCACAGACGGGAGCCTTCTGTCGACCGAAAAAGATTTCCTTAGAAAAACAGCGCAGTCGGCAGCCCTGTTGGGCACCGTCTCACCCCGTATGACTCTCGGTCGAATCACTACCTGCCGGTCTGTTGCCTCAGCCTCGGTCATCTTGAAAGCCTTGTCTTTTACCTTAATTGTAAGTTTAACTTAAATCTTATTTCTAATCTTAATTATAATCTTAATTTCGTTCTTGTCAAGCTTTTTCTTAGTAAAATAGAGATTTATAAAGCCTTATGCCAAAAACAGTTATATGCCAAGCCCGAAAAATAACCCAAAAATTCTTGGAGAATGGTTCAAAACCTTCAGTGAAGCTCAAGCAGCAGGTACTCCAAAATCCTGTGTGTACCGGTCTATAGCACGGAGCTATCAAGTATCATTCTCGACTGTGAAGTATTATCTTGATCCCCACTATAAAGAACTCCATAAGCGTCGGGAACGTCAACGCTATAGAGAGTTTGCCAAAAGGCGCAGAGATATCAGAAGATATAATCGCTATTACCGACGCCTGACACGCAATCCGGAAACATTTTTATCTTCGATGTTCAACTTTGCAGAACAGGTATCACTTGAGGACATAACCGCTGTGGCAACTGAGCTTGCAAAAGGGATTCAATTCCGTTCCTCCACGATCGAAAGACTCCTTAGCCGCTATATCCGTAATAAACAAGGGCCACCTTTTCTTGAACAGACAAAGGATGGAGCTTACCACATTTGTAAGATATATACAAAAGATGCTGATAAACAACCTTTAATTGATGACGCTTTCTAAGGATTCGTTTATTAGTGTATTTTTGTCTTGTACTTCACTACTTTTAATATCATATTACCAATGATGTTTATTTCATTTGTTAGTTTTCTTGGACTGTTCTCTCGTGCGTAATCGGTCGCTTTGTTTTTCTCGAGCAGTCCTGCCAACCATTAGCAACTTTATTCGTTGTCCTCATCTCTTTTGTGCGCAAGCCACCACACCTTTGCCGCACACTGAAGACATAGACCGTCTGCTGCGCATGTGTTTCTATGACAACCTTCACTTTTGCATTCCATACTTACACCTCCTCTTTACGGTTCACAAGCTCGCTGTTAGCGAGCCCTATACTTTTCGATGTACCTCCTCAGCGAGGTGTTTCGCAGCTGAACGAATCCCGGAGGGCAAAGCTTTATGTCTGCGATCGTCCGGCTAACCGTGCGCCCCAGCCAACCGTTATTTAGCAGACAATAATGGTTTGCAAACTGGGCATAGACACCAAGCCTGGTTCCCTTGGGAACCTTTAAGGAGGGGCAAGTTTGAAACTTCCCAGCCTTTAGCCCACCATCTGCGTCCACGGTAACGTGGATTGGGTTGTCGGCGGCTACTCTTTCACAAAATATACCTCATCAAATCCTTCGCGATTCAATTCCTCTGCAGTGGGTTTGCTGCTTTGGAAATCCTTCCACATTCGCTCTGCTTCCTCCAACGACATCCTTTTCTCCTTGAGGCATCTTTGTTGGATGGTTCGCAAAGGCAAATCGAATACAACGCATATCTTCCTGTGGTGGGCATTAGGTGCCTTGCAGCGAGTGCCACCGCGCCCGCTTTGAGATATGGCAGGCATCCAGAATAACATTACGCTCTTCTTTCAATGCCTTGCACTTTGCGGATTCGAAGGTGTCCCATACCTTTTCTTCAAGTTCAGCGCCATTGAAACTTACACTTAACCGCTTCCTTATTTCATCCGAGCTTATAATTGTGAAGTTCCCACTCAGTCTTTTAGCAAATGTGCTTTTTCCAGCGTGCGAAGGCCCGCAAAGGACAACAAGCATGGGCCGTTCACAGTGAATACTCCTGCTACAGCCATCTTCCACAGGCCGCTTCCTGTTCCCCGGGGTGGTGTCATCGCCATCCAGAAAATCCAGATAGCTCTCCCACTCCTGCTCTTCCCGGTCACGTTGCCAGCACTTGCGGCAGACCAGGTCCGGCCATTCCACAGGGCCGTCACAGACCCGGCACCTGTATTCGTTCCGCTTGCTGCTCCAGGCACTTCTTTCTTGCCTTGCATAGTTGATTTCTTGCATAGTACAATCACCTCCGCTCATGTCGTTGGTGGAGCGAGCCATCTGGTTTTGCAGAGGCAAAATTGCTTGAGAACTGGTCACGGAACAATGGTAGCCTAAAGGGCACACAAGCTCGAACTAACCTTTCGGCTACAGTTGTTGGACCGAGAAACAAAGCATTTTTGCCGGGTGCTGCGCTCGGAGCAGCCCGAAGGGCAAAACCAGAATGAGTGAGCTCCACCTTAAACCAGGAGGTGATTGCAGGCAAAGAAATCAGCATAGGCAAGAAAGTGCTCAGGAGCAGAGGAAACCCCAAAGAGAGAGGCTTTTTTCGACCTTCGGTACTGATTTAGCGGTCAAAAGCCTTTCAGAAAAGTTAGCTGGGACCCTCGCCCTTGCGATGGATGCGGGCCGAATAGGTGCGAACTATCGAGGCCCGTGTCATCGCATTAAGTGACAGGAAGTCGCATTGCATGATGCGGGTTAAGGGTCAATTTCGACGGGCAGCTTTTTATATGGGAAAAGTGCTCGTACTTCTCTCATAACAGGACTAGAATTCCTCTGTCACTTGCCCTGACGTGACACACCTGCTGAGCTATGCTCTGATAAAACTGTATAGTATGTCATGCATCAGAATAGTTTATTAGGATAAGGGCGAGTAAAATGTTTTTATATTAGAAGTGTTTAATTATAAATAATGAGTTGCAAAAAATTTTTTAAACTGAATTCGAAGAAAATTCTAGTATTTTTGATAATGTTAACAATTATTTTAGTTATGGTCTATCCAAATCTGCAGAAAAATCCAATGGGGATTAATACAGGAGTTATTGGGAGAACATATGGTATTAGCGATGTTGGCTTTCTTGATTATCCTTTATATGATTATTCCGTTATTGCAATGCCTGAAAGTCATCTCAATAATTGGTCAAGAGTTGGACCATATTGGGAGAAGAAAATGGAAAGTGCGGATTCACCCATTGTCTTTAAATCAACCGTTCCTAATGGATATTATGCTTTAGAACTCTCCCCTGGCACCTATGTAGTATGTTTCCTTAAAGGAGACACAACGAAGGGTGGTTATATCATACAAAGGTGTGCCGAAGTGTCCTTTAGTTTACATGAAACTGTCCAAGTTGATTTTACTACAAGTGTAGGTGGCTATCATATTTCGTGTCCTTCTGACAAATGCCAAGAATTTAATTTGGAATATGCAAAAAAACTAAAAGATGAGATTATTTGTTCATTCATATTTGAACCATATTATAGAAAGATCTGTTATGAGGATTTGGCGGTATTAAAACTTGATAAGAATGTCTGTATAGCTGGATTTAGTAAAAGCAAAACACCCGGTTACTTAGGGAGATGTTATGGCCTCATTGCTGCTGAATTGATGGATTCTACTATTTGTGAGGAATTTACAGATGTTCATAACAAGGTTTCGTGTTATCAGGAGTTTTCCAATGCGGTTATTTCTATTTCGGATGCTTCTCTATGTGAGAAGGCAGGAACTGAAAAAAAGGCATGTTATTTTGGAATAGCGCTAAATACCAAAAATCCAACCTTATGCAAATCCGTATCCCGTCCTGATTCTTGTTATAGAGAAATCGCTCAATCTACAGGCGATGAAACTCTGTGTGAAAAAATAATTGATATTGAATATAAAGAATATTGTTACAAGGATATCGCCTATAATACGGGAAACTATTCCCTTTGCGAGAAGGCAGGAAGTTATAGGAACAATTGTTACATCAATCTTGCTGCTTACAAGTTCAAAGATTCATCTTTGTGTGGAAAGATGTCCGAAGATGACCTACGGACGATAAATCTTTGTTATAAATTAGTTGCGATTGAAACTAAAAATTCTTCATTATGCGATGTTATCTCAGATAGAAGTCTCAGAGAAGAATGTCTAATTCAGTTAAGAAATTAATAATATCGAGCAAAGTCAAAATTGCTCGCTTTGCTCCAACTGGTTATAGTTGAAACATTAGTAGTCTTCTTGATTCTAAAATTTAAGAAAAAGTGACTCAACGAACATGCTCGGAAAAATTCTTCGAATTTCTCAGCCTTGCTTCGTTCGACTCGTATAACAGGGGCTATGTGGCTTCGCTGATAGTCACCCAAATCGTTTCTAATGGAAAGACGTCGTACAGCCCGACTTAAGCGAAAAGGCGGTCTAAATTAGCCGTGATTCTTTGAAATTGACGGAGAAAAACTGTGTTCTATCAATAATATCGACCAAGTATGTTATATATTACCCAGTAACCATTGCTGACAGGTTTGATAGTATTGCAAAAACCATAGGGCTGCAAGCATAATACTCACAGCCCTTTCTTAAGTCGATTTATGGACAGCATCGTAGAAAAATCTTAATCATCATCATGGTGCCATCGCCTGCGGCCAGCGTCTGCTGCCGTCGTCATCATCGTCATCGTCGTCCCTCTACCGCCCAGATTCAAACGACGGATTAGCCGTGCACGTTCCAACATTTCCAGAAGCATCGGTGACAGTAACTCTTAAGGCAGGTAAAACTCCCTCGATCTTTAAAACCCCTCTTTCGGTTCTGAATTCAGTCTCTCCATCTAATTCTATAGATACTCTCTGCCCTATATTGACTCTCAGGCCCCCCAGTTGTTGGATATCTTGCCAGAGAGCTTCTGGGTCAGGGCCTTTAATTTCTTTAATAACTAACCGGTTATCTTTTAAATCAAATTCTATCTTGATCTCATTTTCAACTTTTAGCTCTAATTCTGGGTCGGCCAAGGTAGTAGGGGTGAGAATCACTGCAATCACTTCTGGACCAGGATCACAGAGGTCAGTAGCACTATAGCCTATCTCAAATAAACCTTCATCCTCTTCGGCCTCGATGGGGACAAAGGCACAAGCTACCTTGGGTGGTGTGGTATCTTCAACTATGACGGTCACCTCATCACCATCAGTTTCCCCAAAACTGTCGGTTACCACCAGAGTAACAGTGTGGATGCCGAGTGGGAAGGTATACTTTATGATATCACCCCTCCCAAGGAACGTCTCTCCATCATACCAGTCAAAAGAGACTATATCGTCATAGGTGCCTGGTGTAGAATCAGGATCAATTGATCCAGAACCATCCAAAGTAACCTCTGTTCCATCGTAGCTTTCTTGCTCAACGGTTTGGTCAGACCCGGCGTCAGCAATAGGAGGCAGGTTCGGTGGAGGTTCCCGGAATACCCATATATTGATAAATGCAGTATCGATAAGGCCTTCGCTGTCTGTTGCCGTTACTGTAATTACGTGGCAACCTTCAGAAAGTTCGCTTGCCTTCCGAGTTAAAACACGACCAGTACCCAGCAACCCGTCAATGTTTGACGACCATTGCAGACTCTCTCCGGACAGTTGACCATCCTCACGGTCCAGTGCAACTGCTTCAAAGAATATTAGCTGGTTGCCAGTGAAAAGGGTGTATTTCTTAGGCTTAATAATAATCACATCCGGCACGTTATTTAACACTGAGAATACACCATCTGACTCATCGGTGGCAGTATTAAAGCCGTCACTTGCTATTACTCTTATTAGCCCATTCTTAGTTCCTGCCAGAAAGTTTCTATCGATCTCATAATTTATATTAGGCCAGTCGACGGTAAGTGTCTCCCATGTGCTGCCTGCGTCGGTGCTGTACTGAACGACATATGTAAGGTTATCCGCGTCAGGATCGCTTCCCGTCCACTCCAGCATGACCTGTTCGCTGTCAAGGCTCTCGCCACCATTCGGGAAGACCACCTGAACTGTTGGCGGATTGGCACTCGCGGTAAGCGAACTAATCGCGTTCCCGTCGTAAATGACAACTGCCTGCCTTATATTTGCATCTGCTGGAACATATATAATGAATGAGCCCACCCGAGCGCCTTCCGCAGGAAGGTCTGCTATGTATTCAATAGGCTCAAAAGGAATAGCAGTGATGAAGTTGCTATCAGCATCCGATAGCTCCAGCACGTAATCACTTGGTGTAGGTTCTTCAGGTGCAACAACAGGGTTGGAAATAAAGGTGGATGGTAAAAACTCAGCGGTATTATTTTCGAAATCAATACTCCCACGCACCACAAGATAATCCTGATTCTCACCTAGAGTAACAGATTGTGTTTGGAGTGAGCCAGCAAATCTGTTATTTATAGCGGTCAGAAGACGGTTGTACGTGTGATCAGAAATCCACCTAGGTCGACAATAACTCATTACCTCGAAGAAATTGAGGGGGTTGATGACGCCCGGGGGACTGTAACCTGTATGTAGCCCGTAGATGAGATGGTCTTGACCAGAAAGCATTTGTCCTATGTAGGGTTTAAGGCCACGTCCGTCCTCGATATCATAAATATGTGGAAACGACTCTGTCAACAAAGGAATTGCCACTGACCCACATGGACCGACTACTTCAAAGGGACGGACTGTGTGCGGACGCCCCAAACAATGACCTACTTCGTGCAAAAGAGTGGACTCAAACAACGAACAACCCAGATAGCCAGCTGCCACGGTGCCAAACGGACTGGCTAAACCATCATTGTTCAAAAATAGTGCTCCGCAGTCCGCATCTGGAACTGCTCCATAATATATACTGTCACAGTCACCCGAATATATGCAAGTAAGGTCTCGTAATAGCTCCAGTTCTAAAACCACCTCAAATAGTGATGGTGGGCTTCCAACAAGTGTTTGCATCTCCAAGGTTGTGTAATCTATGTCTTCAACAGGATACATAGCTTTTAATTGTCTAGCCATATCCGCAAAATCATCACTGTCAAGCTCATGAGAATCTGAATTTGAGTCAACCCAAGAGACACCGATGAACACAAAGCTCGGCTTGGCAGTTTTCGTAAAGCTCACCTCTGTAGAGCAGTCGTTACAATCAGGACCGGCTGCTTCACTACATCCAATCTCTGCGCCAACCCCTTCAAGGCGTAGCTCGAGAGTAGTAGTTCCATACAGCCAAGCCTCTGGGAGACGAAAGTTAAGACTGCCGTTCCAGTTGTCCCTGCGGGCTGCTGCATCAGGTCCAGCAGTAATGCTTCCCCCTTGATTAATCGCCGTCAGGGGGGATCCTCCAAGTTCGACGCTCCCTCTAAAACCACGGAGATGGGCCACAGCCTCGACGGGATCTTGCCCATTGGTCTGGATATGGGCTCGGACATACGTGGTTTTTCCTTCGATCAGCGGAACGCTATTTTTCCAGTCCTGGATGGACTGAATAACTTCAAGTCCAACGAGTTCAAGTTCCGGCGTCGTCTCAGCATATTCAGCAATCTCTTCGGAGGTCAATGCCCTGCCATAGACACGAACTTCGTCTATAATGCCTTCGAACCATTGCACAGACCAGTTTGGGAGATGCCCGATACCTATTGGAAGGGTGCTGGTAACCAAAGGCTCGCTAATTGGAGCAACATAACTCCCTTCAAGGTTCCCGTTAATATAGACTCTGGTTTCCGTTCCGTCATAAGTTCCTGCAACATGGTACCACTTTCCCATTTGTAATACTGCGTCTGATACTGCGCTGCCTCCACCGACACCTGTTGGTGTAAAACATTGTAGCTGGAGCTTATGCGTGTGTGGTGTTATACGTAGTCTCCAAGCGAAGCTTTCTGACCACGGTGGTGTTCCTCTTCCTGTTTCTTTTGTGATGATGGGACTTCCCTGGTCTCCTATGTCATAAACGCCTGTTGGATATATCCATGCTTCCAGAGTTATATGCTCAGGCGAGATGTCATCCGGAATATCGACCCAATCATCAAAACCATCAAAGCTCAGGGCATCGCCAATCTTACCGGTTGTCCATGTTGCTCCATCTATTATCCCATCTTTTCCATTTCCAGAACTGTCACCTGCAATGAACCCACTACCTTCGTCGAATTTCCAGTAAGCAAAGAGTCCTATCTCCTGAGCCGTGATGCTAGTTATCCATAGATTCCAAGCCCCCGACCTGTCCGAGGGGAACACCACCCAGTACATTCCACTAACATCTTGAATAATGCTGGAGGTATATCCATCATCAGAATCTCCTCCAGCAACAATGACAGGCGAGCCCCAACTTACTCCATCCAAGGAACTAATAAGAGCTATATCATGTTTGCCTCCCTGGTCAACTGTGCCATATGTCATCCAGTAGGTGCCTGTTGAATCTTGGATTAGCTCAGGATTGCGAGCGTTATAATATCCATCGTCTTGACCTGAGACTATTTCTATAGGGCTGTCCCAGGATGTTCCATTAGAAGAACTGGTGATGTACACCGGCCAGTTCCCACCGTGGTAGTAATAAGCCACCCAATATTTCCCCGCGGAGTCTTGAATAAGCCAAGAGCCAGCCATAAAGCCCGAGACAATATTGGTTGACGATCCCCAGTTTACAAAGTCATCCGAACTTGCTATATAAATGCCCCAATACGTATTATACGTTAGCCAATATTTTCCATTTGAATCCTGGATAATGCAGGGCTCGAAAGACGTTCCGATGGTTGGAACCTGCACTGGGCTCGACCAGCTCAGACCATCAGAAGAACTCATCGCATAAATCTTATATGGCTCGGCACTTCCTGCTCCAAAGGCTAACCTGTAAACTCCGCCAGCATCTTGAATTAATGAGGACCAGGAACAGTTGCCCCAATTAGTAATCTTTGTTGGCGTGCCCCAGGTGATTCCATCCGGCGAATTTGCCATATAGACATCACCTCCATAGGAAAAAGCAACCCAGTACTTCTCGCTAGAATCTTGAATGAGAGATGGTGCAGTACCACCTGTTGTAATCTGTGTGGGCTCACTCCAAGCCAATAGGCTGCCCTGGCTAAGAATAGTTATCGCCATAGCCGAAAGGATTAGACGTAAAGACTTTTTCATTTTCTCGTCTCCAAAAAAATTGTCCTTCTTTCGCAACAATGATACGATTGACCTGTTCAAAACCTTTTACATTCAAACTTGCAAACTTGTGGATGAAATTTTTCGAGATGCTCCTTCGCAAAGTCTGGACTATAGAACATATCGGCTTTTCTATGGGACCTTTTTACATTTTTCTTGTTAGTCGGTAAAAATAAAGAGGCGATGCTTTTGGCCCAACAACCGGTTACGGTAGGAACCAGCCTGCTAAGTCTTCACAGGGAGATAGGAGATTATATAAGTCCTGTGATCCTGTAATATACGTAGCTTATCACAGGTTTTCTGCCCATAGGGGTCAGAAAACATCGTTACTCTGTGAGAAGGCGACTATATTTTTTGGCAGAGGTCATGTTGACTGTTTACCGCACATGGTAGCCTCTTTGCCCTCGGCGCTAAGAATAAAAGGAGGGGTATGGGGTAAAGATGTTGAGCTTTCGGCCTGAGAAGAAAAATTATCGACACAGCCGTAATAAAAAACAACGTTACAGGGCAATTGGCAATTTTGTTTTGCAATATAAACATAAAAGGTTCAGAGATCTTACGAAATCTGAAGGTTTCAGTTTAAAACTGACGCCCTACGATGACGTCCATAATGACACTCTCACAAACCATTTGCTTTCAATAATCTATTTCTTATGAGTTCCTGCTTGTCTAGTAGAAGGTCTATAAAACCCACGCGTGAGAAAACGAGAAGGAGGATAAGCATATATTTCCTGCTGATGTCGTACAAAGAGCTTCAGGAATTCTAAAGTGCGCTTATCCTGGTCCATATTAAATCCATACTATTTTAGTTGCTTTTTCCTAATTTACCGGCAGAAACAGCAAAGTGAGATATAAAAAATACAAAAAAGTGAAAAGACCATGTTCGCATCCCTAATGAACACGCGGATGTTTTCGAATTACATTTGACGATTTTTATCATGAAACCCGCTCTTAGATCGCTCGCATTAGGTGCACTTTTTAGAATATACCCGCGCACTTTACCGTCGGTGAGATGAAAAATCTTGCCGATATTCCGTTTTTCATATCACTTCTGACCCTTCAATGCGGTATAATAAGGATAGACTAACTATTTTGGCAAAGATAGGGGATACTATAGGTAGTATCTGGTTTTATAGGCATTTGGATATCTTTGGCTATAGTTTGTTTCCAGAAGGTTGGAGGTCATGTATATACGCCATCGTATATCGAAGTATATCAATAATTCTTTACTTAATCTTTTTTGAAGGAGATCAATTATGTGGATGAAAAAGGTAATTCTAATCGCATTATTCCTGTGCTTAGCGGGATCGATGACATGCTTTGCTGATATTATAGCTGTGCATGAGGATGATTTTGAAGACCGCGAGATAGGCAGCACTACTGAGGGCTGGCTTTGGAATGACAACGCTGCCTCGCATGAAGGTCTGTATGCGGAATTCGAGGGAAGTATCGTACGGCAACATACCGGAACGCTTCGTTCGGATATTAATCAACGATTTGGCTACAAGACGGACATCGAGATGACCGGAAACACCAGTGAAGACCCGGCGGATTATACCTTCGAGCTTGATATACGCAACCTCGAGGGTAACTGGAATCCTCATTTAATAGAGATTTTTGTGCTCACATACAATCCTGAGGTCGGTGGCGGTACCTATGGATTTGGTTTGCCTGTCCTGGAACTTCTTCAGGAAGACGAATGGGTTCATATAGAATATAACCTGGCGGACCTGGAGGAAAATAACAAAACCTGGTGGGAAGGAACCGACTGGAGCATGACAAGTCCTACATGGTCTTATGAAATCGGTGGTCCGCCGTGGCCGGGTGTGGAAATAGAGGAGCCGTGGACACAGGTGTTCCTTGTGGATAATCTCAGAATTACCATGTTTGGCGAACCGCCGGAATTTGCCAGAGAGCCGGTACCTGAAGATATGAGCGTGGATGTAGTAAGAGATGTGGTCCTCAGCTGGACGCCGGGGATTTATGCCGACAAGCGTAATGTGTACTTTGGTACTGATGTTAATGATGTTAACGAAGCCAGTTTGGATGATCCTCGGGGCGTGCTCGTTAGTGAAGGGCAGGTTGATGCCAGTTATGATCCTCCAGGTCTTCTGGATTGGGACCAGACATATTACTGGCGAATTGATGAAGTCAATGAGGCAGAGCCGAATAGTCCATGGAAAGGTAAACTCTGGAGCTTTACTACCCGTAACTTCATTTCCGTGGATGATTTCGAGGACTATAACGACTTTGCGCCTGACAGGATATTCGATTCGTGGATAGATGGATACGGTATTACAACAAATGGTTCTGCAGTTGGATATTCTGAGCCTGATTTTATTGCTGGAGAACATTTCGTCGAGACGACTATCGTTCACAACGGCTCCCAGTCGATGCCGTATTTTTATGACAACACAGTCGCTGGAAACTCTGAGGCCACCTTAACTTTGACTGATCTGATTGACTGGACTGATGAAGGCGTTGAAATACTCTCGCTGTGGTTCCAGGGTTATCCGCCTTATTTGGGCAGCTTTACAGAAGACCCTGCAGGCACTTATACGATGACCGCCACAGGCACCGATATCTGGGATACTTCAGATGAATTCCATTTTGCCTACAAACAGCTTACCGGTGTTGGCTCGATTACTGCACGAGTGCTCAGTGTAGACAATACAGACCCCTGGGCGAAAGCCGGTATTATGCTACGCAATACGCTGGAGCCGGGTTCCAAGCATGCTATGGTGGTTGTTACACCTGAGCAGGGTGTTTCCTTCCAGCGTCGCACTACTGCAGATTCGGGCAGTTCAGGAACAACAGAAACCGAGGTCACTGCGCCGATATGGGTGAAAATAGAACGTGACATTTCCGGTGACTTTATAGCTTCATATTCGACTAACGGCAGCACATGGACGCAGCTTGGTACCGATTTTATAAATATGGGTGCAACTGTTTATGTAGGATTGGCAGTGACCAGCCATAATACCGAGGAAGTATGTGAAGCTGTATTCTCCAATGTTACTATTACAGGGAACGTTAGTCAGGAGCCATGGATGGACCAGGATATCGGGATATTAAGCAATGACCCCGAGCCGATGTATATCGTTCTCGACAGCAGTGCTGTGATTTATCACGATGATCCCAATGTATCAACAATAGACGAATGGACTGAATGGAGAATAGATTTGCAGCAGTTTGCAGATCAGGAAATAGACCTTACAAATGTCGAAAGTATTGGTATTGGCTTTGGCGAAAGGAACAATCCACAGCCTGGCGGTGCCGGACAGGTTTACTTCGATGATATCCGCCTGTATCGTCAACAAGCACCTTAGGCCGGTAGCCGTGGTCCTCGAAGGGCAACAGCACGAGCCGGGTGGTGCCGCCCGAACCGCGCACGGCCTCGAAGAAGACCTCGGACTGGAACGTGAGGGTACCCGGGTTGGAGTCGTCGTCACCGTGGATGATCAGTGCCGGCTCGTTGACCTGGTTGGCGAAGAAGGTCGGCGAGACCTGGATGTAGACATCCCTCGCCTCGAAGAGTGAACGACGCTCGGACTGGAAACCGAAAGGCTGATTGGTTTTGTTGTATGAGCCGCTGCGCGCGATGCCGGCCCGAAACAGGTCGGTGTGCGCCAGGAGGTTGGCAACCATGAGCCCGCCGTGGCTGTGGCCGATGACGCCGATGCGCTCGGGATCGGCCACTCCAATCTCTACGGCCTTACCGGAGTGGCTATCTCGGTGAACGGCTGGCTTCTCTCAAAACTTCAAACATTGAAGCACAACTCTTCCATTTTGATTGAGTTTGATATGTCCGAGGGCTTTTGTTCACTGACACATACCTGAATATTCTCTTTTCAAAGAGCAATTATTAGAATTACGCTGTTTTTCAGTGGTCCGACACCCGCTTGACAAGCGCAACTGGCCTCATTTTCGCGCAAATTTATTTAGCATCTTATTTAAGATTTATCCTGTGGTCGGAGCGAGTGGGTGAACTGATTCCCCTTTCCGGGTTGCCTTCGCTAATTGTGGGAAGCGGTAGCACGCGAATTTGCGTTCCTACGCTCCAGAACCTCCATGAAGACTTTGCCGAGGACGCACCTGGACCGGCACGACGCTTTCTCGCTCGTCGTCGATTACGAGGGTTTGACCAGGCGCACTCAACCGTTTGATTCTTGCCTGGAGCCCATCGGCAAGAAAATCTGGGATTAACATATTTTTGTCCGGAAAAAAGTTGTGGCTTGTTGTTAATAAAGCCGGTCCTAAATCTGTCCGATAAGATGTTTTGGGAAAGAGAGAGGTGAGAAAATGGAAAAAGTGAATGAACACATCCGCGAGTGGCTTTCGTTTTGTCGACGCAATTACTCTGCGACGACATGCCGAACGTATAGCAACGTAATTCATCAGTTGCAAAAACATATTTCGCAAAACGGTCAGCAATTTACAGCAGACGCAGTGGAAAAATGGTTGACGAAAAAATTTGAAGCAGGAGGCTCACGGCGGGAATGGAACACTTATCTAATCATCACTCGTAGCTTCTGCAACTGGAGGCAGAGGAAATGCGGTATAGAATCTCCAATACACGGTAAAATATCATTCCTAAAAGAAGACCCTCCTAAGCAAAGAGTATTAACAGAGGATGAATATCAACTATTGTTGAAACACGCTCGAGGAATGGATCGCGACATAATTATCTGGCTGGCTAATACTGGTCTTCGTAAATCCGAGTTTCGCAACATTCGCTGGGGTGACATTCCAGCAGATAGGAAATTTTTACGCATTACTGGGAAAGGACGAAAATTTCGCGTGGTTCCACTAAACGAAAACTGCAGAGAAGTTTTACAAAGATATAAGCGATTGCCGGACAACGAATTTCTTCAGTTTACGCAACGCTATCCCGGCGGCGAAGGTGCAAGTTGGATGATGCGCAGAGTAGCTAAAAAGATTAACATCCCAATCTGTGGTGCTCATTCATGCCGTCATTTTTTCGCAACCAAAATGATTAAACGTGGCGTTAATATTTATAAATTATCGAAAATCCTTGGACACAGCAGCATTTCCACGACGGAGGAAATATATCTACACCTCGCACCAGTCGATTTATTAGGTATTACGGATGTGCTGGATGGCTGACAATTTAGTGGTTTGTTAAATTGTGTTCATCTCAAAAATCAACCAGCATAAGGTAGTGACTCTTCTTATTTGTCAGTAATCCTCGTGGATATAGTTATCCAGCTGAATCTTTTGGCTTCGGAGTTGAGTGTCGGGTGATTTCTATTCTTTTTTCACTGCAGCCTTTTTTGGGTTGCGGTTTTTAACATGACTTAGCGATAGCTATAAAAATCTGTATAATTCTGTTTCGACGCACCAACCAATAATATTTGTGTTTTTCATTCCCTGTTTTATTATACTTAGAACGATATAATTACCATAGCAAAGAACTTGGCAGACTGTTTGTACCTCTTAGAAGGAATAATAGCAAATGGCTGAAAGCCGACAAATCATTCATGTTGATATGGATGCCTTCTATGCCTCGGTAGAACAGCTCGATAATCCTGATCTGATTGGAAAGGCGGTAATTGTCGGCGGTAATCCCAAAAAACGAGGGGTGGTTAGTGCAGCATCATATGAAGCACGCAAGTTTGGAGTTCACAGTGCAATGCCTATGTCGCAGGCAGTCAGATTATGTCCAAATGCAATAGTATTACCGGTTCGAATGAAACGATATGTGGAACTTTCGCAGCAGATTCATGCTATATTCGAAAAGTTTACACCGCAGATTGAGCCGATATCTCTTGATGAAGCATTTCTGGATGTTACGGGCAGCCTTCAATTATTCGGCAGTTCAGAAAAGATCGGCAGAGACATTAAATACCAAATCAAGGAACAGTTAGGTCTGGTTGCATCAGTTGGCATAGCGACTAATAAATTTCTTGCAAAACTTGCCTCCGACCTGGATAAGCCAGATGGGTTTGTAGTTATCACTGAAGAAAACAAACAGCAAATTCTTGATCCGCTACCGGTCTCTAAGATATGGGGAGTTGGCAAGGTGACGGAGAAGGCCCTGAAATCGAAAGGAATCAATACGATAGGACAGCTTCGCAAAGCTCCGATAGATACCCTTCGGAGTATTTTTGGCGATCAAGCACCACATATGTTCCGGTTAGCTCAAGGAATAGACAACAGAGAGGTAGAATCAAGCAGAGAAGCCAAAAGTATTTCTAGTGAACAGACTTTTGCTACTGATATAACCGACAAGAATATTCTTCTCAATGTGCTGTTAAATCAGGTAGAAGATGTTGCACAAAGGCTAAGGACAAACGATTTAGAGGCAAGGACAATAACACTGAAGTTGCGGTATGATGATTTCCGAACAGTTACGAGAGGCAACACATTTGATCATCCGACAAACACAACCAAGACACTATGGCAGGAAGCTGAAGCAATCTTCTTGAAATGGCATAAGAAATCTGCGGGTGCGCTCAGATTGTTAGGATTTGGGGCCTCTGGTTTACAGGAGGCCGGGAGCGGCCAGCATCAGCTGTTTTCTGAGCCTGATCACGACAAGCAGAAAAGGCTGGATGAGGCATTTGACAGGATTAGAGACAAATTTGGACACGATGTTCTTAGAAGAGGAAAATAACCGCTTTCAACACGTCTTAGCGATGGCCATATGTAACAGATGTCTGGATTTGCTCACCCTTGATTTTAGCGAAAAAACGAAGGTTTTTGTAGCATCGGATTAAGTATACGGTGAAAATTAAATGTAAAATATGTATAACTCTTTATAAAATATAGTCTTATATTCAATAGAGCTTAAAAATCTCGGCCTTTGTCTCCATTATGTCACTATTTTGCCCGAAATCTGCCCTCCTTTTTCACTTGATTCATACACCTAAAATCACGATAAATCTAGGTATGAAAAAGGTTTGGATATACAAAAGAAAGCGTATAAAAGGCTGGTGGATTGGCTGGTACGAAAGCGGCAAACGCAAGGCAAAGGCCTTACCAAGTAAAGCCCTGGCTGAACATTTTCGCCAGATAAAATATGCTCAATTGAACTCCGACGTGTTTACTGGAACAGTTACCGTTAATTGGCCCCAGATGCGAGACGAGTATGTGCACAGCAAAAAAGTCGCTGGTTCTGTCGAAGCTTCAATTTATGAAGTAGCCCTCACGCTACGTCATTTTGAACGGCTGATTGGAAGATGTAACTCAAAACAAATTAAGCAAAATACCATCGACAAGTACATACTCGAAAGAGGCAAAGAGGTAGTACGTTCAACAGTCAATAAAGACATCAGAAACCTGACAGCGTTTATTTACTGGTGCAGGGAAAACAGGTATGTTAATGGAGAGATTAAGATCAAGCTGTTGAAGGAAGATGAGAGGCCTGTCATATCCTTAAGTAACACTCAGATAAAGAAATTACTCTCAACTGCTAAACGCCATAAGACAATGTGGATGAGAATTCTGTTGGCTTTAGGCACAGGTCTCAGACTCAGAGATATTGAGCCATGGAGAATCTCGGATATTGACTTCGAAAACAGCTATGTTACTACAAGGAGCAAAAAGACCAGAAAGAGTATGGGCTCACGGCCTGTCCCGGTTCCGATCATGGCTGAGCTAAAGAAATATGTTTCCGGATTGGATGCTGAACAAGAAAATATATTTAATGATAATTTCAGCAGGTACAGATGGAACAAGATACGTCATAAACTTAAATTGGATGATTTCAAATTTCATGATTTACGCAAGACCTTTGGTTCTGTACTTGCTCAGAATGGTGTATCCACAGCTGTCATACAGAAATTGTTGGAGCACTCTTCACCTGATCTTACCAATAAGGTGTATACAAATGTCGATCCTGTCCTGCGACATGCAGTAGATCAAATACCAGTTGGTGACTGGTTATAAAGGAGCCATATTATGTTTACTCGGTTGTTAACATTTCGTGTGTTTAAGCCATAGTGTCCTGAGTTTCTATATTGCTCTAAGACAAAGGGGCCTATACCGAATAAATCAGTATAGGCCCCAAACTAATCTTCGTAGTCGAGTTCGCGTTTGTTGCGAACTAATTCAGATCTTCATTAATTCGAGCCAGGAATTTTAGTGACTCGCAATTCTACTTCTGCAATCTGCATACTGTTATCACCTGCAGCATCCCGAACGATCGGGAACATGAGCTGGTAGTACTTGTATGCCACATCATTATCAAATGAAATCGGTGTGGCGTTCATGGTGAATCGCGGCCACTCAGCTTCCTGGGTGAAATCGACAACATCACCACTGGCAATCAAGGTATAAGGACCATCAATACTGTCATTTGAACCGGATAGTTCAAATGTAGCCGGGTCACGCGCGGGCGAATCATTTGCCGTTGTGAGAGTCAGTCCCGTAACAATACTCGCACCAGAAGCCGGCTCAACCTGGATTCCGGTCGGCTCGATATCACCCTTGAAATGCAGGAACTTCGTTCCTATATCATCATCAATCGCCAAGTCAGGCGTTTCTGCACCAGGCCAGCCGAAATCATCGCCATTCATTAGACCATCGTTCGGAACACCCTGGACGACATCGCCAGGCGCTGTTACGTCAGGGCCAAGAAAATCATCCATCGGCCTAATACCGGCAAGGTAACGAATCTCACCGGCAGACAAAATACGGCCGTATATAGCGACCTCATCAATGAGGCCGGTTAAGAACTCATTCCACTGATTGTTACCGATACGAAAAGGTCCCGTGCCCGTGTTTATGGCTGAACTGGTCATCCGCTCGGTTTCGACTCCATTGAGGTAGAATACAAGCCCCTCGTCCTGTCCGGGCTGGAAGGTGGCCGCTACATGCTGCCATACTCCGGCTTCAAGAGTGAGGTTGGCGCTGCTGTGATCTAAAATACCAGGCGTAGTGAACCGAACGCCTTCGCCATGGGCCTTGAAATAATACCCCGCGTCCAGGCCGGCGAAACCTTGCTCACCGCCGAGTTGCATTGGATTAACCCAACAGGAGATGCTAATCGCCTCGGTAATCACCAACTCGGGGGGACTGCCACCGTCCACGTAGTCGCCATCACCATCTAAATCCAGTGCCATGCCAACCTTTCCTTCGACAAATGCCGCATCGCCAACCAAAGTGCCATGGAGCTCATTACCGGAACTATCATTAGCGTCGCCGTCCAGCGCATAGAATGCAACCAGACCATCTGTGCCCGGATCAACCGGCGTCGCACGCGCACCTGCAAGGTAAAGGACCTCGCCCTCAGACAAAGCCCGGTCGTAAATTTGTACATCGTCGATCAAACCATTGAACGGTGCTCTCAGGCCGCCAGGATCGCCAAGCGGGCTGTTACCGATCGCCACAGCCGCGGTGGGGTCGGCCTGGATCGTACCAGTCTTGTCCATGCTCATAATTTCCACGGCGTTGTGGTACAGCCGCATCTTGCTGCCGTCGTAGGTTGCTGCCACGTGCGACCATACACCAGCCTCCAGATACCCGGTGTCACTAAACATCGTTGTGGTACCATTGTCGGCACCTCCGTCGTCCGTCTTCAGTCGCATCCGAAGAGCCGTGCCGTCTGTATACGTGCTCAACATCCACCAAATATCACTTGAAGACCAGGTTTTCTGTTTGGTGATAATGCGGGCGTCACCAACATCGAAGCCCTCGGGCCTAATCCACGCCGCCAGGGTGATACCGGGGCCAACGACATCGAACGGATCCACGGACACCCAATTAATAGTACCAGGATCCGTCGTGTGGTTGGCACCGTCGGAGTGCCCGTCAAAGGAAAGCGCGTCACCGTTCACGGGAGATCCCTCACCCGCCCAGGCCACTCCACCTTTGAGCGTGCCGTCGTGGCCACCGACAATATCTGCGGCCGTGTTGCCGGCACCTTCGTCCAACGGCCAATGCGCAATCAGACCATCGGCGCCGGGATTAACCGGCTCGGGCTCGGGAATGGCTGTCAACGTAGTCTTGCCGGGATTCCTGCCATCAAAGTCCAATTCGAATTGGCCAGCGCCGCCGTAGGCGGTAATCAGGCCCGCGGCGACAAGGTCATTGATTTTCGCCGTCTCGTCACCTTCTAACACTAACGTACCTTCGGTGATATCTATCAGGCCGTTTTCCTTCACATTGAGGCCGCCGGGCTTGGTGACGTTATAGGTACCGCCATTTAGGAATAGTTCCCCAAATGCTCCACTACCCGTAGGGATTACCGCCTCTCCGGCGTTGATTGTACCGCCGGTAATAGTCAGAGTGCCTGCACCGCCGTCCCATCCAAGCTCGAATTCATTAGCAACAGTTACGGTGCCGCCGCTCATGACCCAGATGCCGAAGGAATCGGCTCCGTCACCCCACCAAATCCATTCTGCTACCTCAAGGGTTCCACCGGTCATCGTCAGCGTGGGCTTCCCAGGCGCTTCATTAAAGATCCCTTTAGCCTTCGCATCGATCCCATCCTGAATAACCGGGCCGTTTGGCGCTCCTGCGGCTGGCACGTCTATCCTGACCTCGTCGGCCAGGGTAGGGACTCTACCCAGATCCCAGTTTTCCGGATTGCTCCAGAGGTGGTCGGCGCCAAGATCGGTCCACTGTATGTCCTCAGCTTGACTAACCGATCCCAGCAATAAAACAACAGAAACAAAATAAATCAATTTCTTACACATAATAATCCTCCTTTAAAACAGTTACTGTAATAACTCACTGTGCTTTGGCCACACACCAAAACAAACGTTATCGTAGAGTGATATGAATTTTTCGTTGAAATGTGAAAACCTCCACTTGCGAAGCACAAAGTCGCTGTTTCAACTAACTCTGTGTCTTGCATAATAACTCCTCCTCTATCGAAAAACTGAAGAATTTTGCCCGCTGGATGACCTCAAAACCACAGATGCCCGACCGTGCAGGCACAAGATTCACTAATATTATCTATACAATATTAGCTACCCTCCCGTCAAGGAAAAAATTCGATCTAAATCGGTTGAAATTCAAAGAGGCTTATGGTAATATGTAAGGTTGAAAGAAAATGATGCGCTTTCAGCACGCTCAAAAGGAGAATATCGATTCATGCAAAAGAACAAGGGGCATATCATGAACACAGCAAGAGGTTTCACACTGATTGAACTGTTAGTTGTAATCGCCATAATTGCCCTCTTAATGGCTATTTTGATGCCGGCGCTAAATGCAGCAAAGAAACAGGCGACTATGGCGAGGTGTCTGACAAACCATCGCAGCCTCACAGCCGGATGGATCATGTATACAGATGACAATGACGATCTTCTCATGAGTAATGGCGCCTGCTACGAAACTCCAACTGATAAGAGCCCTTGGGTTCACCGACCGAAGGACTTTGCAGGAAACAATTTGCCCCAGCCGGCACCCGAGACCATTACGAATGAGGATAGGTATCGAGGAATACAACTTGGGACGATGTGGCCGTACGTCAAGGACGTGGACGTTTATCACTGCCCGGGTGATAATCGCCGAAGCACCAGACGACCCCCTCGTGATTGTTTTCGAAGCTATTCCATCTCCTATGCTTTTGGCCCTCTTAGCGAGGGAGAACTCCAGGGTCGTGGTGGATATCGCTACCATAGAAGGATGCTCGAGGTAAGGAATGCGCCCCAATATTATGTTTTCGTCGAGGAGGAGCACAACGGTAGTCAATACGGGGAAAACGAAGGGGGATGGCATTTGCCTATGGGAGGCAGCATGAATCGCCTGGCTAATCCGGGGAGTTGGGCCTTTTATGATCCCTTGGCTTCTTACCACATCAAGGCAAGCACCTTCGGCTTTGCTGACGGCCATGCGGAGAAACGCAAATGGATGGATAAACGCACACTCGAGTTCATCAGAGTCAATGCAGCAGATCCATCGGCTCATTCCGGTATAACGCTCGCATCGCCGGACAACGAAGACCTCCGGTGGATCGTTCAGCACTTCGTCTCAGTGAAACGTGTCGAATAATCGCACTGATTGTTTCCTTTTCCCTATCCATACTCAGGTAGATGTTATTTTCTAATAATTGTATGTCATCAACATAAATGAAACAAAAAGGTCTCGATAATCTTCCTAAAAAAAGTAAAATAACAATACCTTGGTTGCTCTTAAATTCATAATTTGACACCTATCGCACCGGTGCGTATAGTCGAATATCATCGAAGTACATCATACCTGCACCACCGGCCACCGGATTGCTCCTGTTACCAAGACCAAGAGTAATCGAACTGACATTGGCGAGGTTCACTCCCTGGTCTGCAAACGCCTGCAGATCGATATTCCATTGGGTCCAGGAACTTCTCAGTGCTGCATCAGGATTATCATGATTGACCACCGCGCTGCCATTAAGGGCAACATACAAATTCTCAGCAGCATTAGCGGCTTCACCTCTGAACCAAATAGTCAGTGTGTTTATACCGTTCACCGTCCAGTCACGATTGGAAGTCAATGTCAAAGTCGCTTCGGATTTTCCGACTGCGTTGTCGTAGGTCATCGGCATCGACTGGATGCCGCTGTGAACAATACTTTGCTCGGCATAAGGAGGAAGGTCATTACCAACGAGAGCTCCGTTTGTCGGGATTTCATAACCGTCCGGCCACGCTTCAAATATCCTGTTGCTCCCCGGGTCAGGGGGGTCAATGTCGTTGTAGGACTCAAAATCATCCACGATAAGGAAGTTGGCCGTCGTAAAGCTCCATAAAGGACCTGTCCATGGGCTGTCGGTGTTAGCGTTATTGAATTCATCAATACGCCAGTAGTAGGTGGTATCCCACTCAAGCTTTCCGGGGTCATAGCTTTCAGAACCGAGGGCCCTCATACCTTTGTGCTCTGGTGAACCGGTATCGGCATTTTTCACGGCATCTTTATCTGCTCCGAAATAGACCTCATGCGAAGCAGCATAGACACTCGGTGACCAGGTAAGAATTGCTGTCTGTTTTACATCCACAGCGCCATTTAATGGATCCAGACTTTGGACGGCGCCCTGAGTAGTAAAGCTCCAGACGTCGCCCTTATATGTCTCGATAATATCAAACTCATCGACCCGCCAGTAGTAAGTCTTAGCCAATTTAAGTGTGCCGGGAGAATAGGTCGTAGTTCCCTGAGGGGATCCACCGGCTGCATTATCCACCTCTTCAAAATTGTCACCGAAGTAAACCGTGTGCAATTTCGCACCGAAACCGAGTGTCCAGCTAAGCTCTGCGTCCAGATCTACAGACTCGGCAGCATCAGCCGGGTCGGGATAGTATGCAGTCTTGGGAGGAATACTAAAGCTCCAGACAGTACCTTTCCATGGACTATTCGGCTCATTATCATTGACCTCGTCAATCCGCCAATAGTAAGTTGTGCCCGGAACAAGACCATCCGGAAAGGCGAATCCGGGAAAGCCGGCAATAATGAACGCATCGCCGTGGTTACCCCGGAACGTAGCGCCGGTGCCGTCATCATCATTGACATCGTCAAAATTGTCGCCCATGTACACGTCGTGCGAGACGGCGGAGTCTCCCGGGTTCCAGGAAAGATTCACCCATATGTCGGCATACAGGGCACCATCAGCAGGGGCGGGGCGGGATGCAAATGGATACGATACTCCACCGCCCTGCATAACCCCAAGAAGTTCTTGCTCGCTCAGTGCAGAGTTATAGATGCGAAGGTCATCGATCAGGCCATGGAATGTTGCTCTCAGGCCGCCGGGATCGCCAAGCGGGCCGTTACCGATCGCCACAGCCGCGGTGGGGTCGGTCTGGATCGTACCAGTCTTGTTCGTGCTCATAATTTCCACGCCGTTGTGGTACAGCCGCATCTCGCTGCCGTCGTAGGTTGCTGCCACGTGCGACCATACACCAGCCTCGAGATACCCGGCGTCACTCCACATTGTCGTGGTACCGTTGTCGGGCCCCCCGTCGTCCGTCTTGAGGCGCATCCGAAGAGCCGTGCCGTCTGTATACGTGCTCAACATCCACCAGATATCACTTGAAGACCAGGTTTTCTGTTTCGTGACAATGCGGGCGTCACTAATATCGAAGCCCTCGGGCCTAATCCACGCCGCCAGGGTGATACCGGGGCCAACCACATCGAACGGATCCACGGACACCCAATTAATATTACCAGGATCCGTCGTGTGGTTGGCCCCGTCGGAGAACCCGTCAAACTCCAGCGCGCCGCCTAACTTGCCAGCCACCCACTGTGGATCGCCATTGAGGGTGCCGTTGTTCCCATTACCGCTTGCATCCGACGCCGTTGTACCAGAACCTTCATCAAGCTTCCACCAGCTGGCGAGGTCTGCCTTAGCTATGCTCGTCAGAACCAGGCCCAGCACCAAAACAAAAGAAACCAAATAAATCATTTTCCTACACATAATAGTCCTCCTTTGAAATAGGCTTAAATATAAATGGTTAATAATAATGTCTCGCTTCTCTAAATTATTGTAAGTGACACATCCACACAGGATAATTATTGTACTACTTGAGATTACCTCCTTCCCTCTAAAGCCCTATGTGAGGCGCAAATCAAAACGTGAAAACCTGAAATAAGCCATAGAATTTACTCCTCCTGGAAGAATGAAAGTAAAAAGATTCTACTGATCTTATTTATACCAAATTAACCTCGTTTCCGTCAAGAGTAATCTCAGGTTTTTTATAATTCTCTACTCAAATTCACTGAAGCTACAGGTTCTCAAATACCCAAACTTTCGGATTGTACCACCCGATGGAGATGATATCTAAATCGCCATCACCATCGATATCCACGGCCTGGGTTCCATCATGATGGTCAATAGTGTTCTTGGAGTCTTTATCAATAACGTGTTGTTTCCATCTTTTTCCTAACCTGATATTCTCAAATAGGACCACGCGGTTTTCCTGCTTGCCCCGATGCTCACCGATAACCACATCCGGGTCCCCGTCTCCATCGAAATCGGCTGTATCCATACTGAAACCCTGGCCATCAATCACATCAATCTTGTGGCGTGTCCACTTATCCGTGGGATCCTCCGGCGCTTCAAACCACCATACATCAATACCTTTCTCCAAAGAGACCACGGCATCCAAACGGCCGTCTCCGTTAACATCCGCCAGGTCCACACGGTCGGGTTCACCCTCGGTAATCTTTCCCATGCGGAACGTTGTCCACTTGGCACCATCATTGCGCAGCCACACATCACCAAGCAGAAGATCCAGGTCTCCGTCCCTATCGATGTCACCGTAGTCCAGGTCTTCTCCCTGTGGTGGGCTGCTTACAGTTGTACTAAGCAGTGTCGATGTCCATTTTACCTTGGCAGGTTCTGAAGGGATATTCAGGGCGTGGATACCACCCCCGTCACGATGCCACGAGAGTGCGATTTGTAAGTCATTGCCCAGTCGTCCCACAGTACAACCCTGGAGAAAATCACCACCCCCGCTGTAATTAATGTTCTTCAGGATGGAGAACTCGCCTTTACCATTGTTTTGTGCCCATACAAATGTGGTATTTTTGTCTGCCCCCACACCTTCCGTGCCAAGGATATCCTGGTCACCGTCACCATCAAAGTCATGTACAATGGCCATGTTCCTAAGGGAGTTACCGATGGTTCTTTGTTTCCAGGTGCCCGATAGTTTTCCGGGATTTTTCCACCACCAGCTTCCCGCCACTAAATCCCTGTGTCCATCACAATCAACATCAGCACCTTGTATGAACATAGCCCTTTGTGGCAAATCATCGATAAAATGGCGCTCCCACTTGTCCAGTGAGATCTTTTTCACACCTTTGTTCAGCAGCACATCTACACGAGGTGAATTGTGATTGTATGGTTTCATAAGGATATCCAGGTCGCCATCACCATCCAGATCGGCCAGTTTGCCTTCGTGAATACCCTGACCATGAGAGACGATTGTCTCAATGAAACTGCCTTTGCCGTTTCCGTACCACATATATGTTTTAGCATTGTCACCAGCACCGGGCTTGCCCATCTCACCGATAAATATATCCGGATTTCCGTCTTTGTCTATGTCCCTTATCTCGCAGGTATGTCCATGGATGATATATCGTAGCGTTTGAGCGATCCAGGCTTGGCCATTCCACTGGTACCACTTGGCGTCACCGTTCATATCGCCGGGGCTAAAAACCACTTCCGGCCGGCCACCCTTGACCAACTGGCCCACAGCGCATTGAGTAAAGGCCATCTCGGTATCAATGACATGTTCCTCATACCGGGTGCCGCCTTGATGTTTGAACCAGCGGCCGCCTCCCACAATATCCACCTTGCCATCCAGGTCAATGTCCATGGGAATGGAAGGAAAACCTTCACGCTCGCGTCCTGAACTCCAGGAATAGAGGGTGTTTGATGACCAGGGCCCGGTTTGTTTGGGATTCGAGGGTATCTCGTAAAGCAGAAGTTTCCTGGCTCTTTGATGCCATGAAACGAACTCCAGCTTCCCGTCACCGTCGAAATCTCCAACAGTCTGGTCATGATGTTTATTGCCGTCAGCATTTTTAATAGTGTGACGTGTCCATGGCCCGGAGAAAACCGGATAAGGATTTTCCCACCACCACATCCTGTTTCCGCTGGCATCTTGGCCAAATATGACGTCCAGATCACCGTCTCGGTCAATATCGCAGGTATCACCACCGGCTTCCGGCTTAAGGTGGGTGTTGTCGATCATCTTCATGTCCCAGCTTTCTCCATTGTACTTGTACCACACCACAGAGGGTGTTTTAGTACGTTCGGTCACGACAAAGTCGTCGATACCGTCCTTATCGAGGTCTGCTACAACACAGGCTGTCTGCTGGTTGCCGCTGTTAGGGCCGGGCAAGGTCTTACGTTCCCATCGAATCCTGGCTTGGGCACTATGACAACATGTGAACAATCCTAACGACAAACAGACCAAAAGAAATAATCGTTCGGTCCTATTCGTTGTCAAAAATGAATTCCTACCTTGTATTTCTTGATTGTCCATCTTCATATACCTCCGAAATCTGTTTCAAAGCTACTGTATTCAGGCAATCTCCGGATTGCCCACTTCAATAACCATCGGGCAGTATGCCGAATTGATAATTTTGCAAAACTCCGCGAAAGTGGAACAATCACAGAGACCTATTGTAAAATGGGCCGGTACCATTTCTATAAACTTATTCAAGCCTTTACGGCCAAAGCCAAACACCGTCATCTGACCCTGCATCGGCCAGTAAGAGTCTGTCACCTCATCATCCTCGTGATGAATCAAAAAGATTGCACGATTGTCATCACCAAAACAAAGCCATTCTCCCAGATGGCCGCCGAAGGATATGTCTCCATCCCATTTTATTTTTGCTGGCGTTCTCATGCCATTCGGTGTACCAGGTCTAATGCAATAATCTGAATCTTCATCAAGTTTTCCGCCCGGAGTGCCTTCATATAAAAACCAGTATGGTTTTCGCATTTTCAAGACAGTCAGCCTTGCATAAGCTGGAAATATGTCCCAGATACATTCCATTTTTCCATCATTGGACACCGAGAAGATGCTGACCTTTATTGGCCCGCTGCTGATTATTTTACTTTTCGATACAGTTTTACCCGGGTGGCAATAACCTTCCGGATATCCCATATTAGGGATGCCGCGATATTCCCCGGCAGGGCCGCCTCCCAGTCGATATCCGAGCCAGTCGTTTCCGTCTTTATCTATGATGCCGGCGAATCCGGCCCCTTGTTTGTGATAATAATACGTGGCGTTTTGTGTTTTAATCCTGAAACTTTCCTGACCTTGATACTCAACAGTGTCAGTTAAGCGGACGAGCGGTTTGAAAGATGGTGGTGAATAAGTAGTGCTGACTCGGCTGAAGTAAACATGAAAGATGCGTGTCGAATCAGCAGGAGTCTTCCCATCAGCCATAAAAGTAATTTTGCCTTTCGCATAAGTCACTGGATCAAAGCCGGGAGCTTTGTCAAATTGGAACCTGACTAAACGGTTGACTATTTCGCCTGAAGCATCGACCTCTGTCACTCTGATAGATTTGGCATCAAATTTCGTTTTTTTACCTGTTCGTCTGAGCAGTTGAGTAAAATTCATCTCCACCTCAACGGGTTTACTCTGACGCTCGTATCCTGCTGCGCTTACTCTGACAGGAACACGGTATTTGCGCGCTTCATCTAACCATGATCCCTTGGCTTTGTATATGCCATTGTTTAACCAAATATCAACCCGCTGATGTTCCTGGAAATCTTTTTGGAGTATATCTAAATCACCATCACCATCCATATCTCCAATTCGACCTTCATGCGTTCCTATACCGGTGGATACAATCTGCATTTTAAAGTTGCCTTTGCCGTCTCCATACAGAATCAACTGTCTGCATTTATCGCCCGGTCCCGGCCTGTACATTTCAGCGGCGTAAATATCCAGATGGCCGTCGCTGTTTATATCACCAACCTGTAATGTATGTCCGTGATCAACTTTTTCAATCAGCGTATATTTAATCCATTTATCAACTTTCCATTCGTACAGGTTTAACGGTCCCACCCCATCGCCTGAATTCAGCACGATTTCAGGCCGGCCTCCTTTGATGAAGTCACCGGCTGCTGAACGTGACATCCCGTATTTTTGGTCAACTATGTTAGCGGTAAATTTCTTGCCGCCGTTGTGTTTGAACCACATACCTCCGCCAACGAGATCTATCTTTCCGTCAAGGTCAATATCAGCCTTGGCAAAACCTTCATATTTGAATGCACGCGGCCATGACCATATTTCCGTAAACGACCAGTCATCTTTCTTTTTCGGATTCTCAGGTATGTCGGCGATCAGGAGCTTTCGGACTGTTTGGTTCCAAAAAACCAATTCCGCCTTGCCGTCGCCATCAAAGTCACCGAATATCTGGTCGTGATGCTGCTTTTGTCCCTGATCTTTGATGGTATAGCGATTCCAGGGTTCATCAGGGTTATAGTTCGGATATGGATTCTCCCACCACCAAACTTCATTAATTGCCCAACTGCCGCCTTGCAGGATATCAAGGTCACCGTCGCCATCGATGTCCCAATACGTACCACCGGCCTCGATATGGCTTTTTCGATTGTCGAGAAGATACCTTTCCCAGCCATCACGAGTATGCCGGAACCATACCATGCTCGTTTCCTCACTCCAGCCGGCAATAACAAAATCATTTACTCCATCCTTATCGATATCCAAAATTAACGAAGCGGCCTGGCGTCCAACATCTGGTTTTAGTATATCTGCTTTCATACTCGAAAGATGAATCCAGGTCTTGCTTTTATTTTCCCACATCTCGATTGGTTGATAATTGCCGCTCCAGTTCGCACCTATGATATCGATATCTCCATCATTTCCAATATCACCAACCTGGATATAATGAGAGCCTCTGGTAGATATGATTTGCTTGTTCCATGATAAACCACTGCTCTGATTTAAATAGACAGCTACCTCATCAGGATCAGCACTCTGGTGCATTTCCGCCGATACCACATCTATTGCGCCATCACCGTTGATATCCGCTGTTACCAATCCATGAATAACACATTCGATAGATTCGGCTATAATATGTTCGGGCCAATCTCCCTTCTTTGGATTGGAAGGTGCTTCGAACCAGGACAACTTATAAAAATTACTCTTTAGTTCCGCCGGTGAAAGAACGATGTCAGGCAGGGCATCGCCGTTGATATCGGCCATTTGTATGGTCGCATCAGAATGCCAATCTGCAAATCGGTGTGCCTTCCATTGCCCCTTTACTATGTCCCGGGTATTTTCGTACCAGATACCACCGATGACTATATCAAAGTCCCCATCCTTATCGATATCACCCAGAGTAATACCTTCTCCATGCGGACAATCAATAACCCTCTCAGTCCACGAGCTGGCCCCATCCTGGCGCCATAGATGGATTGTATTTCCTGCTTTATGGCCGAACTCAGATTGATCTCGCGTAACAATGTCCAGATCTCCGTCTTTATCCAGGTCACCAAGCTCTATATCATGGGTGGGATGATTCGCAACTTTATGAGCTTTCCAAATGTCCTTCGCAGAGTCATCGTGAGGTCGTGGATTTTCATACCATATCAAACCACCCATAACGATATCTAAGTCGCCATCGCCATCAACATCGCCTGCTTCACCATCTACGGTCTTATATCCCCCTTCCGCTATGGTTGTTTTAGTCCAATGGGGGTAAGAATACCATACAAGAGGCCCACTGCGACCTCCAATAATGACATCTAACAGTCCATCTCCGTTGATATCACCCATCATCTTTGCCCAGGGATCTTTCGGCCCTTCACTGTCCAAAACCACATGACTAAATGGTACGTCAGTGGCTATAGATATCGAAGAACTCAACAATATTAAAAAGACAATTCCCACTCTGGTTTTCATAATAAAAATTGGACTCATGTTAGTATCCTTTTTATATTCATATCATTTAACTTAGACCAAGAATCTTCTTATTTTGCTCGGTATCAGTTTGGCCACCGGCGAAGTCGTCAAAGGCTACTTCCGCTGCTTCAATTATATGGCCGGCAATGAATGGCGCGCCTTCTGCAGCGCCTTGTTCGGGACTTTTAACACAGCATTCCCACTCGAGGACGGCCCAGCCGGTATAACCTGCTTCTGTAAGCAGGGTAAATACTTGTGTAAAGTCCACCTGGCCATCACCAAGGGAACGAAATCGCCCAGCCCGTTTTGCCCATGGTTGATACCCGCCATAAACACCGACGCGCCCCGTTGGTCTGAACTCGGCGTCTTTTACATGGAAAGACTTTATCCGGCTACCGTATAATTGTATGAACTCAAGATAATCCAACTGCTGAAGCAAAAAATGGCTCGGATCATAACACAAACATGCAGCGGGATGGTTTTTAGAGATATCAAGGAAAATCTCAAAGGTTGCGCCGTCATAGATATCAGAGCCCGGATGTAGTTCGAAAGATATCGCAATACCATTTTCTTGCGCCAAATTCAGAATCGGCTTCCACCGTTTATGGAGTTCTTTGAAAGCTTCTTCAATCAGCCCTGAAGGTCTTTGTGGCCATGGATATACCATATGCCACGCAAATCCCCCGGACAAAACAGGCACATTATTTAGTCCCAGATTTACTGATGCCAAGATAGCTTTTTTCAGTTCTCCACTCGCCCACTCGGCTCTATCCTTGTCTTTCAAGCCCTGTGGATAGAAAGGCTGAAAGGCTATCTCATACGCAGGGTGAATAGCCAAGACCTGCCCCTGTAGATGGGTGGGGAGTTCTGTGATTACCAGTCCTATCTGTTCGAGCGTACCCTTTAGTTCATCACAATAGTCTTTGGACTTAGCGGCTTTGTCAAGATCGATAACGCGTTTATCCCAGGTTGGAATCTGAACGCCTTTATAGCCAAGCCCTGCCACCCATTTGCTGATGTTCGTAAGATTGTTGTAAGGTTCTTCATCTCGCAAAAACTGGGCAAGAAAGATGCCCGGGCCTTTGATTGCTCTCATGTCAATCTCCTTTTTTACTATATTGTATCAAAACCATAATACCAGGCCAGTTTACCTCCATCCCATGTACCATCTTGCCGTTGTACTTTGGGGTTTTACCGGTTGTAAGAGTATTACGCCCGGATTGAAACATGCTAAGGTCCTTCAAAGTAATGCGATGAAAATAGGTCTGGTAGCGAGGGCCTTCTTGATCAAAAACCTTTGCCCCGTTAATCAGGATACCATTCATATAACCCGGGCTCCAGCTCGACCACACAAGCTGGGCTGCAACAGCACCGCTGAGGTCGCCGCGGACATCAAAACTTTCTGTCTTTTCGCCGCTGCGCGTGACCCACTTCTGCGGTATGTTATAAGGCTTACACAATTCTACTGATCGGGTAGTTCGCTTAAGCGAAAAATTTGTGATGGCCATGGTTTGGTAGGTCAAGTCGGTTTGGTCGGTGATTCGTGCTGAGATCTGTAAAGGTTCCTTTTGGTCCGGAACCCACGAAGTATTCCAAATTATCTCAAAGGGAGCCTGAACCGCCGAACCGATGTGATTCATGAGTCGGCTATGAAAATAGTTATAATGCCACTGGCGATAGATACCATCTCCCTCATAATTGACATCTTCATACAGACCAACATAATCAACCTGTTTGATCGAGTCGTTGGCGCTGTTATACTCGACAGACAGTTTCACGGTATCACCAAGGGCGTCACCGGATTGAGGCGATGTTATGGCGCCGGTCGGGTGAGGTTTGGTCTTGGGATCGTAGTAGATGCGAATATGCAGGCCGTTGATTAAATTCTGGGGCCAGCGCCACGGATGTTGTGGATCCACGCGCAGACGGAAACTGTTGTTGGATCCTGATTTGAATAATGATAATGGAACACGCACAACAGGATAGGTGTGGTGCTGGTACTTGACCTGTGGTGCGGGAATGTGGCTGGCTTCAGGGAAATAATACCAATCGCTATTATTGATTTGGATGGCCAGGCCGGTGGTTCCATCATGGCAAAGGATTTTTTCAACAACAATCTCGGCCTTTACAGCCTTAGCCAAATCCAGGTCATGCGGCAGTTGCATGGGGGCATTGATATAGCCATGTTCTGAACCACGATCAGGATGAGATTGTCCCTGTTTTCCTCCGACCCGAATCGCCTGGCCAGCATCACCTTTTTCATGAAACCATCTATATTCGCGGAACAGATCGCCCGGAGCAGGTTGTGCCCCGAGACTCTGACAGTAGAGCAGGATAAATATCCAAGAAAGCCACAGTTTCTTCATCATATAGCTCCTCTTCAAATCATTAACATTAAACTCACTTGGGCACACTTTCCCAATCCTTAATGAACTGGGCTAATCCGATGTCTGTAAGTGGGTGCTTGTACATCTGGAAAAACAGAGATTCCGGAACCGTCACAATATCAACACCGGCTCGCAGGCAGCTTAGCACATGATTTTGTGTCTTCAGGCTGGCCGCCAGGACATTGGAGCCAAAATTGAAATTATGCTTAATGGTGACTGCATCAGAGATCAGTATGTCACCCTCATTACACACAGCATCGAGACGGCTAATCACAATGCTTACAAAGGTGGCGCCGGCTTTCATGGCCAGATAGGTTTGGGTGGAAGAGAAGACCATAGTGACATTACACTTGATGCTCTTGTCTTCCAGGATCGGCACGGCCTTGAGTCCTTCTACTGTCATGGGTATCTTGATAGCTATGTTCGGGGCCAACTGAACAGCTTTCTGGGCCTCACGCACCAGACCTTCGGCTGTATCGGCCATAGCTTCTACGCTCACTGGGCCGGACACGATGCCACAGATCTCTTTGACTACGTCTTGAAACTTGCGCCCGGTTTTGGCAATATGTGTGGGGTTGGTGGTTATTCCATCCAAGAGCCCTGTATCGTGGGCGCGTTTTATGGCTTCGACATCACCAGTATCCAAGAATATCTTCATTCGTGATACTCCTTTGGTTTAATATTGGTTACTCGTTCGCTATAATCTTTTTCAATGTCTCCATAGAGGTGCATGTCCCATTCGATGTTCAATCCTTTTTTGGCAAAGACCCGGTTAAAAGCAACGCGGTGTCCGTTTCGTTCCGTATCGACAAGAACACCGTCACAGTCAAATATCAGGGCTTGCAATTCTTTATTCATACTCACTCCTCAAAACGTGTTGGAATTTCCAGATGATGTTTAATAGTTTCCATGAATCGGGCGGCATCCGTGCCGTCCACGGCGCGATGATCGCAGGCCAGAGTGGCGGTCATAATGTAGCGGATACATAGGGCTCCATTCACTACTGCCGGTTTTTCCACAACCTGTCCCAATGCCAGGATAGCACACTCAGGCGGATTAATGATGGGTAAAAACATATCAACTGAGTGCATTCCAAGGTTGCTGATCGTAAAGGAACCAATCGCATTGGAGAGCAACTTGCCTTTGCGAATGGCCTCAGTGTTTTTTCGGGATTCCTGACTTATTTGGATCAGAGTTTTGGTGTTGGCCTCGGCAATGACCGGCACGGCAAGGCCGTCCGTTACTGACACCGCGACACCGACATTCACAGCCTTTTTCAGGATAATCTTGTCATTAGCAACATGAGCATTCATATGGGGAAACTCACAAAGAGTGCTTGCCACGGCCTTAACGATCATGTCTGTGACCGTGATCTTGATCCCCTGGCTTTCATTGAATTTTTTTCGCCAGGCGTTGGCCTCGGTCATGTCTATGTCTGCGAACAAGATGAAATGAGGAATGGTTTGCTTGCTGTGCGTCAAACGCTCGGCGATTTTGGCTCGCATGGGTGAGAAGGGAATGACTTCCTCTGCTTCGGTGCCAATTGTACTCTCGGCTGCTTTCAATATGTCTTCTTTAGTAATCCTGCTTCCAGGGCCTGTACCGGTCACAGTCTCCAGGTCAATACTCTTTTCACGGGCAAGGCGCCTCGCAGACGGGGAGGCCACCGGGCCTCTGTGTTCGCGCTTAGGCTCTGACATGGATGGAGCAATGTTATCAGCCGTCGGTGCTGAGGGAGTGTCGGTGAGGGGGGCGTCTGTGACTACTTGTTCACCGGGTTGGCCGATATAAGCAATCGGAGTAAGCACCCGAACTTCGTCGCCTTCCTTATAAAGGATTTTTAGAAGCACTCCCGATTCGTATGCCTCAACGTCAAAGGCTGCTTTGTCGGATTCCACAGTCGCAATGATGTCACCTTTTTGAATGGGATCGTTCTCTTTTTTAATCCAATCCACAATAGTGGCGGTCTCTATGTCTTGCCCCACCTGGGGCATGATAACTGCGGTTGCCATGTTTATGCCTTATTAGAACACATCGAATGAATTCCTTGTTACTTGTTATGCCTTTTATATGCTCTTCCCATGAGCAGGGCAATAATCAACAACACACCCGCCATAATTGCCGTGATGGGAAGGGACTGTTGTACGGTTTTGTTCACACTGAGGCTACCGATCAGCTTCGGCAGGATCATGGAGCCTAACAGACCGATTGAAAAGATAATACCGAAAATACTGCCATACAAACCGGCATCATATTTGGAAAACGTAACACCCACAATTGTGGGAAACATCGGAGCAAAGGCCAATCCGGTTACCAATACGGCCAAAGTAGCCAGCCTGGGATTGGCGGTACATACCATTACTATGACCGAGCCTACTACAACCAGAGCCCCGCCGGCAACAACGAACGTGCCGATCTGAGATAGATTTTTTACCATCGATGTTAGGAATCTTCCTACAGCCATAGACAAGCCGAAGAGAGCTAAGATACGGCCGGCGTCACGCACAGCATTGGTATTGCCTGTTTTCTCGTAGAGTTCGGTCATTAAAGGTTTGATCCATGTGCTCATGGAAAACTCCAGACCAATATAACAGACAAGAGCAAGGGCCGCCAGCAAAACCAGAGGCTGGCTGAGCAGGCGTACAGCTTTGGCCAGTTCAAAACCGGTGGACACGCGGGGATAGTTGCTGATGAAAGCAAAGACAGCAAAAATGAGCACTACGCTTGCAATGATCGAGAGGGTCCTTTCGTAAGACCAGCCAAGATCATTGATCAGTGTGACAATGGTCAAAGGAATTAGAACAAAAGCCAGGCCGACGAAGGCATTACCGAAGTTGCTGGCACGGGACGGTTCTTTGCCGTCAAATAAAACCACCGGTAGCAGGGTGTTTCCTACAGTATTGCAGCAAATGGCTCCGATTCCCAATAAGACGGCCGCCGCAAGGACCAAAGCAAAATTCTGGGCAAAGGCCAGGAGAAAAATACTAATTCCGGCTACCAAAAAACCTAGGACTGCCAGGGATTTGTGACCAATACGATCCACCAACGGTCCCACTAAGAGCTGTACAATCATACAAGTGAGTGAAAAAATAAAAACCATCGTGCCAATAGCAGAATTATCGATACCGAGCTTGGATTTGAGTTCTTCGGAGATAGAGCCGGTCATGATAAAACATACCGCCAATGTAAATACGGCCATTATAGCGACGATTGCGCACATATTTTTCATTTTGCATGCCTTTTATTTAAGTATTTAATATCTCCTTTACTGCGCGCACAATACCCTCTTGTCTGGGCACGCAGGCCTTTTCTAAATTTACATTGAATGGGATCGGAGTGTTCTTGCCGGCCAATATTTTAATCGGAGCATCGAGATAATCAAAAGCTTCTTCCTGTACAATTGATGCGATGTCCGAGGCCACACCACCGCGCCGTATGGCTTCCTGTATGATGATGAGATGTTCGGTCTTGCGTACAGATGACAGAATCATCTCTTTATCCAATGGCACCAGGCTGCGGGGATCAATTACTTCAGCATCAATACCCTGAGCCGAGAGTTCTTCAGCGGCGGCCAGCGTGCGTTTGACCATGCCGGACCACGCAACCAGGGTCACATCGTTGCCCGAACGTTTGATGTCACCAACACCCAGCTCAATCGTGTAATCAGTATCCGGGACCGGCCCTTTTTCCATATACAGAAGTTTGTGTTCAATAAAGATTACGGGATCCTCATCTCGTATGGCACTCTTAAGCAGACCTTTGGCATCATACGATGTTGATGGCATAACGACTTTGAGACCTGGTGTGTGATAATACCAAGCCTCCAGGCTCTGCGAGTGCTGGGCTGCTAAGCCATTGCCGCTGCCGCCTTGTGTGCGCAGAACCATAGGAACTCGACCCTTGCCGCCGCTCATGAAGCGATACTTTGCGGCCTGGTTGACAATCTGGTCAATAATCAGAGAGGTGAAGTCGATAAAGAGGATTTCTACTACCGGACGCATCCCGGTGATAGCCGCACCTACGCCCATGCCTGTAAAGCTGGCTTCGGATATAGGAGTGTCAATTATCCGTTTGGGCCCAAACTTATCGAGCAGTCCGGCAGTCACTTTATAGGAACCACCGCGCTGTGCTATACCTTCCCCCATGATAAAGACACGTTTATCCTGGGCTAACTCTTCACATAAGGCTTCATTCAAAGCCTCTCGGACCATAAGCTCGCGCATCTTGGTATCGGTGTTAACAGTCTCAGTACTCAATTAGTTTCAATCTCCTCAAGAAAAGCCTCGACAGAAGGTTGGGCACTGTTTTTGCCGAATTCAATAGCCTTTTCCATCTGCTGGTTGATGTGCTGTTCAATGGCTTCTATGTCCTGATCCGTGCAGCGGGCATGTTCAATCAGATTACTACGTGCAATCTTGATTGGATCACGGGCTCGGTAATATTCCAGACGCTCTTTAGGCATATAAGTTCCCGGATCATTAACATGATGACCGCTATGCCGATAGGTTTTGGCTTCCAACAACACCGGCCCTTTATCCAGGCGGCAGGTGTCCACGGCTTCACACGTCTTTTCATACACCGCCAACACATCATTGCCGTCCACCTGATGAGCCTCCACACCATAGCCCTCGCCTCGCTTATACAAATCCGGCACCCGGCTCATCTCTTCGACCGGGCTCGATACTGCATATTGATTATTTTCCAGCATAAAGACTAAAGGTAAATTCCAGATAGCCGCTAAATTCAGGGATTCTGCGAATACACCGTTATTGCAGGCCCCATCTGAAAAGAAGACAATAGTAACCTGGTTGCTGCCTCGCACGTGCACTCCCATGGCTACGCCAACGCCAATGGGTAATCCCCCCCCGACAATTCCATTCGCTCCGATATTACCAGTTGCAATGTCAGCTATATGCATGGACCCGCCTCGTCCTTTACAATAACCTGTTTCTCGGCCTAACACTTCGGCCACCATTTTATTGAGTTGGCCGCCCCGGGCGATGCAGTGGCCATGACCGCGGTGGGTGCTGACAATATAATCATCCTTACGCAGGGCGGCACAGGCACCCGTGGCTATGGCTTCCTCGCCTAAATAAGGATGAAAATAGCCGATGATCAATCCCTGGCGGTAGAGCTTGATGCATTCTGTCTCAAACACACGTATCGTGTAAAGTGTTCGATAGAGCTGTTCTAAGAATTCACGTGAATAGGCTTTCATTTATCAGTTCCTGATATAAAGAAAATCGTCATTAAAGGCTCTTTCTGTGCTCCTTAAGTGCACTAAGATAACAAAGGTCTGTTTCTTATGCAATTGCCTAATGAGGTTTTTTGCTTTTTGTCTAAAGGCTGAATAAGCAAGTACGTATTCTACTGATTAAGACCTTGCAATAATTCAGGATTGCTTGTAACCTTGTGCATAAGGAGTATTGAGAACTATTCTTTTTAAGCTTTATAGTTAATAGGGCAGTTTCTCTATACCGCACCTGTTGGTTCCGGCCGGGGCACGGTAGTATGCATTCAATTGAAATGATTTAAGGAGTATCAGGATGGTTCATCAACCGCATGTTATTGAACGGCCATGGGGACGGTATCGGGAGTATGCACGCAATCAACCGTGTACCGTATGGATTGTGGAGATGAAACCAGGAGAACATGGAAGTCTGCAATCTCATCAAAATTTTGATGAACTGTGGATCATGCTAACAGATAATGCCCAGGTCCAGGTCGGGGACGAAGTGCTCCGGCCCAAAGCCCTTGATGAAATCTATATCCCCAGAGGAACCAAGCATCGTCTCAGCAACCGGGGTGACCAATTATTTCGCATGATGGAAGTGGCTTACGGTGACGTGCAGGATGACGATAAGGTTCGTTACGAAGACAAATACGGCCGCGCTTGATTAATCCAGGCGCCATTACCGGAGGCAATCCGTGAATATGCCCAAAAACGTAAAGAAGATTCTATGTATTGGGGACATGGGGGCCGATATCTTCGCAAGCCCCTTGAAGCGACTTCCTGAGCCGGGTGAGCACCTATTGACCGAAGATTAGAATGATGGTCTATCCTGGTGGCAATGCCTTGAACACGGCGGTTGCATTGTGTCGCATGGGAGAACAGGTCGCCATCGCAGGCTCTGTAGGAGATGATGCGCTCGGCAAGCTGCTGCTGAATCAGTTGCATTCATTAGGCCTGGATGTACTTGGAGTGCGTCGGGAACAGCAAGGCCAGACAGCATCAACATTTATTCTTCGCATACAAGGCGAGGATCGGCGGTTTATTCATGCCCCGGGTGTGGGAGCTGAATTTAGCGGTGAGCATGTGTCAATGGATTTGCTTCCCGATAACGGCATAGTGTTGGTCGGAGGGTATTTGAAACTCGGTGCATGGAATGACGAGGTATTAGCCAATCTGCTTTACCAGGCGCATCAGCGGAATTGTCGGATCGTGTTTAATGTGTGTATCTCTCAGGGCAGTGGTGTTGATCCGAGTCGATGTCTGCCCTTACTTGAGCATGTGGATGTTTTCGTTCCCAATGAAGACGAAGCCCGTATCATCACCGGGGAAACCACGCTGGCGAGCCAGGCGAAGGTCTTACACCGGGCCGGAGCATGTACCGTCGTGATTACACGAGGCCAACAAGGACTCTATGCAGACGATGGTGTGCGCACCGTAGAAATGGGAATCTTTCGCGTGCCTATGGTAGATCCATCTGGATGCGGAGACTGTTTTACCGCCGGGATAGTAGCGGCTAAAGGTCGAGACTGGGACATGGTGCGAATGCTCGAGTTCGCCAGTGCAGTCGGTGCACTTGGTGCGACTGCCTTAGGATGTACCAGTGGAGTTCCCTCTTTTGCCGAGGTCGAACGATTCATAAAAGAAAACCATGTGAAGGTAATCGTCAATTCCGATGATAATTCGTAGTTTAACTTAGTGCTCTCATCTTACAGGCTGGATAAGGGGCCAGTGTTCTTGGTAATCTCCGCATCATCGGTAATCCTGCATTACACCGCCTTATGGCCACTGTAGCAATCAAGCTTTTTTAGCAGGCCGCTAAAGTAGCGATGGGCATCTATGTAGCGCTGGTCAATCGTCTCAAGAGTACCGAGTTTATGACCTTTCACAATGATCGGTGAGCACTGCTCGTGGGACAAGTAACCATTGTAGCCAATATCCTTACAAGCCTTTAGGAATACCTCCCATGGCAGCGTATCCTTAGGCCCGCCCGGCGTTACCTCCTCCCAACTGTAAGGAGCCCCGCCTACTGTGGCAGATTTCGCCAGAGTTATGGTATGTGAGTAAACCATAAGCCCCTTCATCATATTGACGGTATTCCTTACAAACTCATGGTCGAATGACTCTAATAACGGCAAATCAAGCCCCACCTTCAAGCTCTCGACACCCACTTCTTCAATCATTGCCAAGGTTTCTTCATTGTTGCCCGTAATCTCAGGATGGGTCTGTAGTGCCAGGTCAATACCCTTGTCCTGAGCATACAACGCTACTTCTGTAAGGCCTTTCCTGACCTGATGCCACGCCTCCAGAAAGTCCTCGTTCCTTGAAACTCTCCTGGAACGTGATTCGAAAGCCGGGGAGCCGTACCCTTGGCTCGCATATGGATTCTGGAAATAGCCGTAGAATGCCGCAAGAATGCGGACTACTTTGGCTCCTAAATCTTTCGCCAGATCAATAGCTGATCTTACGTACATTATTTCTTTTTCCTGTGAATACAATAGCACGTGGTTGGCTTCCTGGAAGTTCGTACAACACACAACGCTGCCGAAGTCAAGATCAAGCTCATGGGCTAAATCCACAAGTTTCTTACGACGATCCTCATTTATGTCCATGGGAAAACCAATAGGACGGTGGGCATAAATACAGATTGCATCATAACCGAATCTTGCTGCTCTTTTCATGGCCTCCTCAAGGTCAGCTTGTTCTCCAGGAGCGGTAAAATACCCTCCATATCCAATCGAATCGAGACTTAATTTCATGATTGAAATACCTCCTTTTTTACGTTTAATCTGAACCAGCTTAAGTAAAATCTATTATGTTCGTACAGGCCTGTCAAGGAACTATTTTTTCCGCCTGCCTACCGAAGAAAGCCTCTGATTTCCCTTGAATGATACGGCGTGGCGCGCTATGATCATCCCATCAGTGGAAATCAAATTTCCTATCAGTGTGTGCTCCTTTGCAGCGGTGTGGTTTGGTGATAATAACGGCCTGGGGCCGACGAGATGTGTAGTTGGCATCTCGTGGCGCCTCCTATTAGGTGGCATGGCTAAATCAGAAAGATCGAGGTGAATAATGGGTCTTACTTCTATTTTATCGAATCGAGTTCTCACAGTGTATTTTTCGACAGCCATTCGAATCACGGTCTGGTTGCTGATCTTCTTGGAGACGACCTGCTGTGCAGGTTTACCCAAGGCCGGGCCCGTTTCGTTTCGACATGTTGTGGTCGATGCCATGGGGCCCGAAAACATGCACGTAAAAGCAGTCGGTGACATCAACGGCGATGGTTTCATGGACCTCATAGTCGCCGGGACTGGAGGCGAACTTATCTGGTATGAGTACCCCAACTGGACCCGGCATTCGGTCAGCGCCGATGACGACGGCTGGAGCACGGACGCAGAAGTAGGCGATATGGACCGTGACGGCGACATGGACATCGTCATCTCCGATTGGTACACTCACAAGCGGCTCGTATGGTTTGAAAATTTCAACGTCCGAGGCCTCCACTGGCGGATGCATCTGATCGGCGATGTGCGAGCACATGATATTGAACTTGTTGACCTGGACGGCGACAACGATCTTGATGTCGTCACGCGGCAGCAGGGAGGAGACGGAAACGTCCTGGAGATATGGCTTCAGAAAAGCCTGTGGAAGTGGGTCCACCGGCAGGTGGCCTGCCCGCCCGGCGAGGGGCTGGATGTAGCTAAACTGGACGACGACGGCTATCCGGACATCATCACAGGCAGCCGCTGGTACGAGACCCCGTCTGATGTTGCCAACGGTGACTGGGTCGAGCATGTATTCTCGACGGCCTGGACCCATAAGGATTGCACAGTACGTGTAGTCGACATCGATGGCGACGGTCAGAGAGATGTGGTCCTCGCTCCAGCGGAGAAAAGAGGCGGGGTCTATCGCATTGCCTGGTATAAAGCTCCTGCTGATGCGAAATCGCCTGGATGGGAAGAACATGTTATTGATCCGGAAGTAGAAACAGTCATACACTCTCTGGGTACGGGCGATATCAACAGTGACGGGATGGTGGATGTGGTGGCCGCCGAGATGCATCAGGGCTCCGATCCTGATAAAGTAACAGTTTACTTGAGCAGAGATAACGCGGAGACGTGGAAACCCCAGGTATTGGCAAGCTCAGGCTCGCACAGCATTCGCGTGGTGGATATTGGCAGTGACGGAGACCTGGATGTGTTCGGAGCTAACTGGTCCAAAACACGCCAGGTCGATCTGTGGGAAAACCTCACCGCTCTGGAGGTCCGCCGCAGCAGGTCACTGCTTTCGAATAAATGGAAGTACATCCACGTTGATGGCAGTCGCATCGGTAGGGCATTCGGCGTGGCGATGAACGATTTCACCGGCGATGGATACGCCGACATCGTATCGGGAAAGTACTTCTATCGCAACCCTGGTACTAACATGACAGGCAAATGGGAACGGTCGGAATTCCCCATCGAAGTAGATGCGTTGCTGGCCTTCGATGCCGATGCTGACATCATGCCAGACGTGATAGCGATGAACCGGACCGGTAGAGTTTACTGGCTCGAGGCCACCGGCAATGACGTGAAGGCCTGGCGAGCTCAGCAGATTGCCGATTTAGGCAAGGCCGACCACAAGCTAAGCAGCCAGGGTTACGCAATTGCCCAGGTAGTGCCCGGCGGCCCGCCTGAGGTGATCCTGAATGTCGGGGAAATTCACTACTTTAAGGTTCCAGACTTGCCCGAGAAAGAGCCTTGGCACCAGGTAACGATTGCGGCTGACGCCTACGGGGAGGGTGTTGGAACTGCCGACATTAACGGCGACGGAGACATCGACGTTTGCTCAACTATCGATGCGCAGAGAGTCGCCTGGTGGGCAAACCCGGGCGACGGATCGAGTGCGTGGGAAATGCACTCCATGGGAGCGATGCCCGATAAATACGCTGACAGATTTTATGCGGCCGACGTCAATGGAGATGGGCTAACCGATATCGTAGTTTCGGCAGCCAACGGCAAGGCCAACGGTGTGTACTGGTGGGAACAAGCGGGCGCCAATGATGATCCAAAATGGCATCTGCACACGGTGGTGCGACAGGACACGACCAACAGTATGGACGTGCTCGACCTGGATCGCGATGGTGACGTCGATATTGTCACCGGCGAGCACCGCGGGACAAAGAAAGTGGCCGTATGGGAGAACGACGGGACGGGCAAGTTCGTCGAGCATATAGTCTCTACGGGGATCGAAAGCCATTTGGGTACACGAGCGGCTGACCTGGACGGAGATGGAGATTACGACCTCGTATCAATCGCCTGGGACAAACCGCAGGATCTGCATGTATGGCGAAATGACGCCCGCACCTTCACCGGGCCGAAAAGCAGTTTCATCCTGTTCGATGGGGAGATTAGCCACCCGGGTGATAAACGTCTGTTTGAGGACTGGGATTTCCACCTAGGTATGGATGTCGAGCCTGGAGTCCCGGTTAACTGGCTGGAGCCGATCAATTTCGCCGAGGGCACATACCATATCTGCTGGAACATTTTGGAGATGACTCCGGTAGACAAGCCGGTCTTCTTTGGATTCGGCTGGACCAATCGCCCCAAAAGCGAAGATCCCACCATTCAGCACCGGGCGAACAAGCCGGTTCAGGTTACGGGGCCGGGTCTCTATTACGCAACGGTGCCGGTAACCACGGACTGGCACGGGCCCGGATACGATCCTGACCCGCCTATGCCCTGGCTGTGGGACAAGGCGTACAAGCCGAAGAGTTTCTTTACTTTCATTCGGCCCAACGGGCAGAATCCGTTCCCGATTAAGTTTCGCCTAACAGTAACGGTCAGTTCCAGGGAGCCCGCGGCCGACTAAACGCACGACCGTTGGCTGATGGGTACGATGTGGAGATCGCGATGCTGATGCATTACTTACTGATCGATCACAAATCCTCGCGACGATTACCGTTCAACAGAAGAAACTCTAGATTTTTCAGAGTTGTTGCCACCAAGAGAAATGAAATCTCCATCCCTTTTTTGCTTTGTAGAATGTTGGGATAGAGCATACACTGGTGTAGATTAAAGTTCATCTGGATAGAGTTGCTATGAGTAAAATTCATAGGAGAAACACATGAAAAGAAAGACCACTATGAGGTCTATTGTGTCCTCATTATTTCTCGCCCTAGTTGTTAATGGATCGTCCAATCTGTATGCCAATAGCCAAGCTGTTTTGAATAAACTTGGAATTAACAGAGGAATTTGTATTGTATGCGATGATTCACACTGCGAAGTGGCAATCCGTTTGGTTAATTCCAGTGACTTACTTGTTTACGTTCACGTGCTTACTGAAGTTCAGCGACAGACTGCGTGCCAAGCAGCTGATGCTGCAGGCCTGTACGGCACACGTATTTATATTGGCCATGTAAGAAATGGTAAAATTCAAATAGCAGACAACATTGCTGATGGAGTAGTGGCAAACAGTGATCCGGGCAGCATCTCCCGAACAGAGGCGCTCCGTGTGATGCGCCCGGGTGCAAAGGCGCTGCTCGGCAAAGAGGTCTTGACCAAGCCGATTCCGTATGGAATTGACGACTGGTCCCATCATTATCACGGACCTGATAATAATCCTCAATCCAATGACCAAAATGCACAGGCACCCTTCCTAACACAGTTCATCGGTATACCACGCTATTCAGCGATACCACAAACGACCGTGGTCTCGGCCGGGCGGATCTTCATGGCCTTTGGCCACGTGGCCTGGAAGGAGCGAGCCGAACCCTGGCTCGATACATTGATCGCCGTGAATGGTTATAATGGGACAATTCTCTGGAAGCGTAAGCTTCGCTCGGGGATCATGATCGATCGCAGCACCATGATCGCCACGCCAGAGATTCTCTACCTGGCTGACCACGAAGCGTGCCAACGGATCGACGCGGCGACTGGGCGGCTGATCGACCGCATTATCGTGCCAACCGATCTAAGCGGCGGGACCTTCTGGAAATGGATGGCCCTGGAAAAGGGCGTGCTGTACGCGCTGATCGGCGAGCAGGAAGCCCTTGATCCGGTTAAACGCTGGAAGAGAACGGTAGGGGGATGGCCCTGGGGTCAAATATCCGACGGTTTCAATGCGAATGATCCGAATTCATTTCAACCGAATACCTGGCAACGTTTGGAGAAGTTTAGTGAGAAAGATTACCAATGGGGCTTTGCCAAAACTTTGCTAGCAATTGACGTGCAGACAAAGGATGTGTTGTGGCATCATAATGAGAAGCAGTCGATCGACAGCCGAGCGGTGTGTATGAAGAATGGTCGCCTTTACTTCAGTCGCTTCAGCAGCTACATCGGATGCCTGGACACACATACAGGCAAGGAGATCTGGCGCAAGACGGCCGAAAAGAACCCTGAACTGTTCAAGGCGATTGGTCCCTATTGTCCGTTTGAGTTTGCACGTACGGGCTGGCGCACCACCATCTACGCACGCTGTTCGGACGATGTCCTTTACTTCGTCGGCCCCCAGGTCTTTGACCTGACCGCGATCGCGGGCCAGGACGGACACCATCTATGGACCTACCATGCTCAGAGAAATCCGCATGTGTTAATACGTGACGATGGGTTGTACATCACCGGCGCCTCTGGTCTGGCAGGTGATACGAACAAGCTTGAGCCCCTCACGGGCGAGATACTGGAAAGTTATAACATCGCACGCGTAAGTTGTACACGCACTACCGGCAGTGCGGACAGCATTTACTTCCGGGGTGGTGGCGACGGTACTATTCAGCTTGATCCGGCAACCGGCAACAGACAGTGGATCTCACCCATGCGCCCATCCTGTTTTGTGGGTACGCTAGTGGCTAACGGCCAACTCTATTGGATGCCGGGCACATGTGACTGCAACTTGCAGATGTTCGGCCTGATTTGTTGTGCTCCAGCAGGTGACTTCCAATTCAACCAGGCTGCTGAACAGTCGCATGACCTCGAAACATGGATCGCTGGTGATGAACAAGTCGCTGCGTTCAGACAATCGCCTGATGACTGGCCGACTTACCGTGCGGATAATGCCAGGACTGCAACTACACGGGTCACGGTCCCCACATCCTCACGCTTACTTTGGACATTTACACCGAAAGCAACATTTGAAGCTACAGCCCCCGTGACTGCCGGCGGGTTGGTCTTTCTCAGCGGCTCCGACGGGATTGTCCGGGCACTGGATATGGCGACAGGACATCCACGTTGGACCGCATACACTGGCGGCGCAGTGCGATATCCCCCATCCGTGTCCGACAGGCGCGTGTTCGTGGGGTCAGGAGATGGCTACGCCTATGCATTCGAAGCCGCTACGGGAAAACTTCTGTGGCGTTTCCGGGCAGCACCCACTGAACGTAAAATACCTGTTTACGGATCTCTCCAATCCACGTGGCCTGTGGCAACCGGCGTGCTGGTCTCCAAAAATGTAGCCTACTTCGCTGCAGGTATGAATAATTACGACGGTACACATGTCTATGCCTTGGACACAGCAAGTGGCGCTATAAAGTGGCAAAACAATGACATGGGTGGCACTGGCGCATCGGTTAGCGTTCAAGGGGATCTGCTGCTCTACGAGGACAGACTCTACCTGGCTGGTGGTAATGCAGCATCGCCTGCGGTGTTCGACATTATTAATGGCCGTTGCTTAGATGCAGGCAAGAAAAATCGATCTGGCCGCGAGCTCCGGCTTTCCGCATCTAAGAACAAAGATGGAGAGACAGTCAAGCGTCATGTAGAGGCGGTTGGTCAGCCCTTTTACTCAATTCCCAGCAGGCCGGTGTTCCGCAGGACATGGGCTCAGGGAAAGGGATTGGAGTTGGAGTGGCCAGATCCAATCGTGGCAACGGCAAACTTAAATCTCCTTGTGCGTCAAGCTCGGGATGGTTGGCGTCTGGTTGCGCAAGCACCTTCGGGCAACACATTATGGGAGCAGCCCCTGCCGACCGAGCCAATACGATGGGGTGTAGCCGTGAATGCACGCGGTCGCATCGTCGTAGTATTGCGCGACAGCCGGGTACTCTGCTTTGACAGCTCCGCACAGTAGGAGAACATCGCTGACTGATCTTAATAGAATCTCTTTCATGAGCTGGAAAATACCCTGATTTCCAGGTGACATCTTGGTCGAGTAGACGTAAAGCTCTATCATTTAGAGCATTTTAAGTTTTCGTGTCCGGCTTATGCCTATTACTGACGACTATGAAGTAGGTGAACTGACGCCGGACAAGAAACAGCCAACCTTGTTTCGTGGGACCACCGTCCACGGTGAACATTGGGCATTTGAATTTACCAAAGAGGCAGAAGGAGAACCTGCCAGATGCAAGTTCATCGATGAAGATCTCGGGCTCGAGATAGTGGGAGTTAGAATTTAGGATGATATCTATACCAAATTATCTACTTTCACGTCAAGGAAAATCTCTGGATTATGAGTGGGTATCTATTCTTGATGTGGTTGTGTTTAATGCTCCTCATTGGCCATTTAAACGGCGAACTCGTCCTGAGCAGTATCATTTGGAGGAGTGTAAGGGGCCATCGACTTCTGGAGGCTTAAAAAAAGCGAGAATAAAGGCTTTTGCAAACTAAAGAACATAGTAAACTGTAGCTGCGAGAAGCACAAATGATTGAAATTATCAAGGGAAACAGGGA
>Ga0307378_10000384_pt1 | contig 77487 bp, 55 predicted proteins | sample UN1MG_FD_202238 | JGI IMG/M metagenome (GOLD analysis project Ga0307378, IMG submission 202238) | Soil microbial communities from Risofladan, Vaasa, Finland - UN-1 | ecosystem: Environmental > Terrestrial > Soil > Coastal area > Acid sulfate soil | place: Finland: Risofladan, Vaasa | collected... | reverse complement strand
TTCCAGCCCACAATAGAGACCTCGATTCTTTATGACGGCAGACAATCTGTGCCGCTTTTCTACGACAACACCGTGGCTACCTATTCCGAGGTCACAGCGAATGTCGCTGATTTAGACGTCGGCCAGGATTGGACCGAGCATGGCATTAAAGCCCTGACGCTGCGGTTCTATGGCGATCCGAACAATGCAGTGCAGCAGATGTATGTGAAGATTAATGGCTCCAAGGTAGCATACGATGGCAGCGCCGAGGACACAAGGCTGACGGGCTGGCAGATGTGGTATATTGACCTGGCCTCGATAGGCGTGAGTCTCAGCAATGTCACTGAGCTGGCCATTGGCTTTGAGCGTATTGGAGCGGCTGGTGGCAAGGGAATGGTTTTACTCGACGGCATCAGGCTGTATTCTTATGACCGTCAGTTGATTACGCCGGTTGACCCCGGCGCAGTTGGGTTGCAGGCACACTAGTGGTGACAGCCACCTATTAATGGCTGGGGACAGTTCAGTTCACAAAAAACGGTTGACTGTCCCTAATAAAATATAACTTGTTGGAGTTAAGCGAGAAACTTAAATCACTGCCTAACAAACGGTTCGAGGCGGACGAAAATTTTACCTGGTTTGTCGCCGCTCAACCGCCCCGTTAGGCACCGAACATAAAGGAAGTTTTGATGTCAAAGAGAAAGATCACCGTAGATGAAGCCAAGGCAATTGGGACAAGACTTGGTATTGATTGGTCAAAGATCGATCTTGACGAGTTCCGGCGCGGCCTTGAAGTCGAATTCGAGCATGGGGTCCACGATCCGGAAACGAACGTCACAAATGATGATCCCATAATGACCGGAAAAATCGCCTGGGCTCATCTCAAAGAGCTGGCGGATTATTACACGCGTCTCGATCGCATGGAGGCAGAGGCAGAGGGTAAAATATAGCGTTGCTGCCTGACACGCCGCTGAAGCCGATGAGTGCTCTGTCACGCCCCTTGAGGAATATTATGAAAATGAAACGGTATCAATAATGGGATTAGCTGCTTCAAATAAGACCGTATTCCTAATTCCATAACAGGAGCAAATTAAAAGTTCGCTACGTTCAGCCATACTTGTTGTTTCTGTCTATCAGGGACCTAATTCGCCAGCGCCGCAATTTCCTCGTGAGGCAGGGCCACATCGTATATGCGAACATCATCGATCAGGCCGGAGAAGAAAGTCGATGCATCAAGGCTCTTGCCGGTGCCAAGGTACAGGCCGCCATTGCAAGGTACGCCATAGCTCAGGGCAGCAGCATCCCTGACGACCTCGACTCCATCCACATAGAGGTATCTGAATGAGCCATCCCATACGAGCCCGATATGGTGCCACTGGCTATCTGTGATCACAGATTCGGATTCCAGTGGAGGCTGTGGATTCATAAGACCAGTCATAAGATTGCCGCCCGACGCCTCTGTATAAAGCCAAAGCGAACCCCATCCATCACCGTTTGCCTGAGATAAAATCACCTGCCCCGGCGAGCCTGCCTTGATCCATGCAAACACACTGAAAGACCCATCCATTGGATTCAGGATAAAATCCGTGCTGACATAATCATCTATTCCGTCAAGCTGTAAAGCGCCATCTATTTTACCTTCGGCAGGTTGCCAGACCGGACCGCCGTGGAGTGTTCCGTTATAGTCACCGGCGTTATCGTGAGCAGTACCTCCTTCGGTTTCATCAAGCTGCCAGTGAGCTATCAGGCGACAGTCTTCAAATAAATGTTGAGCAAGGACAATAAGGTCCTTGACATCGACGAAGCCGTCACCTAAAGGTGGAGGGGCAATATCACAGAGAGGGTTGTCCGTGTGCCAGTTGTCAACAATGATGCACATATCTGCGCTGTCCACAATTCCATCGTCATTGAGGTCAACGACCGGCTCAATCGACACCTTCCACAGGTCGTGGCTGCCGATTCCTCCGGGACAACCCGACATGAAGTAAAGTGTAGAACCGTCAGCAGAGATGGTCGCTGCACCATCGAAATCCGAGGTATTGACAACCGGGCCAAGATTCACCGGAGTACCCCAGTCATCGGACGTTTTTGCGCGTCTGGTTACCCAAACGTCAAAACCACCGTAACCACCGGGCCGGTTGGAGAAGAAGAACAGTGTAAGACCGTCCGCGGAGACCATAGCGCCACTGTCTACGGACGGACTGTTCACCACCGGCCCCAGATTCACAGGTTCTGCCCAGGGATCGTCTACTGTTGCCCGTGTCGACATGTACAGGTCCCCGTTCCCAAATCCACCGGGCCGATCAGAGCCAAAAAAGAGTGATAGACCATCGTCACATGTGCTGATGCCATGATCGGAGGCTGAAGTATTGAAAGGCGGCCCTAAATTTACCGGCGTACCCCATGGCGCCAAGATGCTTGACCGCGTCGTCACGTATATGTCCCAACCGCCGTACCCGCCGGGCCGATCGGATGTAAAATGGAGTGTCAGCCCATCGGCCGAGATTACCGTGTTACCATCCAGGTATGACGTGTTTATGGTTGGCCCCAGATTCTCCGGTTCTCCCCAGGGATCGCCTATTGCTTGTCGAGTTGAAATCCAGATGTCGTAATGACCATAGCCGCCAGATCGTTGAGAATTGAAGAAAAGCGATAAACCATCAGCCGTGACGCTCGGTGTGCCATCGTTTGCAGAACTATTGACAGCCGAGCCAAGATTAGCAGGAGTGCCGAAGGTAAAGTCTGCCTTCGTAACCTTCGCAGTCAGGACTAATGTCACAACCACTGCGAGTAAAATTGTCTTTTTCATCTTAACTATCCTTTCATAGTTTGTCCCTGCCCAGCATTGAAGCCTGTCCCTGAGCAACACCGACTGGATGCGGGATAAACTCCAGCAGGGAACAGTGGATATTGCCATCCTGTGTACTATGCACAGCATTGTTCATATTTAGTTCTTTTGTCGAAGAACCGGCTTTTCGGACTCGTTGGTCCTACTCTTATCAACGGAAAAACAGAAGCAAGGTCACGTTTTTTATTGATATTTTCTTCAAAATTTGATAGAATTTATTAAATATCTTTGATTATTGGAGGTTAGCGAAAATTGAGGCCCGACTACAATCCCAAAACTCAGCATTTGGTAACTTTAGCCAAGGAAGGTGATAGGTCAGCGCTGGGCCAATTATGCAATGTCTACGCCGAGCGGGTGCGGCGGATAGTACGCCTTCGTATGAGCAAAGAGCTTCGCGCCAAACTGGACTCAATAGATGTAGTCCAGGATGCTCTTCTTTACACCCTGGGGGGGATAGAAGACTTCACATATAAGAACGAGGGAGATTTCCTGCGGTGGCTGTCAAGAATAGCTCAAAACGCACTCCACGACAATCTGGACAAATTACACGCTGATAAGCGCGATATTCGTAAAGAAGTTCGATTTGATGATAAAGCGCCGGATGCCGGCTACGGATTTGCCAAGGCTCCAAGTCCTGTTGAGACCACCACTCCGAGCGTAATAATGTCCAGAAAAGAAGACCTGGATAAACTTGAGAAAGCGATAGATGAATTGAAACCTGAGTACAGGCAAGTAATCGTCCTGGCCAAAATCGACGGACTATCCTACAAAGAAATAGCAGAAAGATTAGGCAGGAGTACCGGTGCTGTGAAAATGCTTGTCTCGCGGGCAAAAATTGAACTGGCCAGTGCTTTTGAGGACGTCTGATGGCCAAGCAGTTCGACCACAATCAGAAAGAAGACATTAAAGACACTTTGCTGCAATTTCTTTACGCACAGATGGAAGGCAAAGAGCCTGATTTGGACGAATTTGTGAAGAAATACCCCGAGTTTGAGCATCAGATAAGAGAGAGAATACAAAAGATACAGCAAATCGACGCATTGTTCGATACCCTTGTGAAGGCGGATGAGAGTGACTTCGAAGATGCGTCACTTGCCCAAGATCTTATTGGCCGGAAAGTCGGAAACTTTGAAATGCTCGAGATGATTGGCCGGGGAGGAATAGGAGTGGTCTATCTGGCTCGTGACACCAAGCTCGACCGCACTGTCGCCATAAAGAGTATTCCATCCGACTTGGAAAAAGATTCGATTACACGTACGCGTTTCAGGCGCGAGGCGCAACTTCTGGCTTCATTGAATCACCCCAACATCGCTGTTATTCACGATATAATTGAACCGGACGAGAAAGCCGCTTACCTTATTCTCGAATATGTTCCGGGCGAGACACTTGCCGAGCAAATAGCCCGCGGGCCGCTCAAGCTTCAAGAGGCACTTTCAATCGGACTGCAAGTTGCCGAGGCCGTCTCTGCAGCCCATAAAGAGGGTGTCGTCCACCGAGATCTCAAGCCGGGCAACATAAAGATAACACCGGATGGCAAAGTCAAGGTGTTGGATTTCGGCCTGGCCAAAACCACTGTGACTGAAGGTAAGAAAGAAGAAACTACTACAACTCAGGCCGGCCACATAATCGGTACGCCGGCTTACATGTCTCCGGAGCAGGCCCGCGGCAAAGTTACAGACAACCGCACGGACATATGGTCGTTCGGCTGTATCATGTACCAAATGCTGTCAGGCCAGCTCCCATTTGATGGCGAAACTGCTACCGACACGCTTGCACGTATTATCAAACGCGAGCCCGATTGGAAATTGCTACCCCAAGGAACTCCTGCAAACATACGTGTTTTGCTGCACCGCTGTTTAGAGAAGGACCAGGATCGGCGGCTTGGGGACATTACAGAGGCGGCCATCGAAATCAAAGAAACGCTGATCGCGCCTCCAGTGACAATACATGGGAAGTTGAGAAGGATGGCGATGATTATTGGAGCGACCGTCATCATCGTCCTAATCGGTGCTGTTTTGTGGCATACATTTGAAAAGCAAGCTCAGCCTTCTTCAAAACAAATCCGGCTGATAGTCCTGCCGTTTGAGAATCAGGGTGCTGCCGACTATGAGTATTTCGCAAATAATCTTACTGAGGACTTTACCAGTCGTTTGGCGGATATTCATGGAATGGGTGTCATCTCCCATCAGAGCGCAATACAGTACAAAAATACAGATAAGAGCATACGGCAGATAGCCAATGAGTTACAAGCCGACTATATTCTGGTGGGCACTGTTAAAAGTGAGCTACCCTCAGATCCAAACAGCCGAGTGAAAATAAGACTCCGACTCATCAGAGCATTGGATGACACGCAAGTGTGGTCGGAGATTTATGATAATGACTTACGTGAAATTTTTCGCCTTCAGTCTGACGTGGCTGAAAAGGTGGCACAGGCACTGGGTATTTCGTTGCTTGAATCGGAACGGCAGGTATTAGCCGGCCATTCAACCGATAATATGGAGGCATATGACTACTATTCGCGCGGTTACGAATATTACCGTCGAGGAAACAATCAAGACATAAACATAGCGATAAACATGTATGAGCAGGCAGTCGGGCTGGATCCCAATCTGGCAATTGCACAAGCAAGGCTCTCATATGCTTATGTCAGGATGTATTGGTTTGGCTATGACCGGAGCGAGGAGCGTCTCGAAAAAGCAAGGCTGGCGGCAGAAAAGGCTCTGGAACTTGCTCCTGAAATGCCAGAAGCTTACCTCTGCATGGGGGATTACTTTTACTATGGTCACGCAAACCACGAACGTGCCCTGGAATTCTTGTATACCGGGCTGCTAAGTCATCCCAATCACTCGGGACTTCTTGCCACTATCGGTTATGTCCAGAGGCGGCAGGGCAAATTCGAAGAGGCACTGGAAAACATCAAGAAAGCCAAGGAGCTTAATCCCGGCCGCTTAGACTTTTCAATCGGGAACACTCTTATGATCCTGCACCGGTACGAAGAAGCAGAGCCTTACCTCGCGAAGGCTATCTTGCTGGCTCCCGATTCTGCGCTGGGCTATATTTGGAAAGCGGGACTACACCTGCGCTGGCAAGCGGATACCAAGACGGCCCGAAGGATACTCAAAGAAGGATTACAGAACGCAGAACTCACAGAAAGACCTTCCATCATTAATTCAATGATTAATATCGATGTTTATGAAAGGAAGTATCAAGATGCATTAGACCAGCTTTCTTTGGTTTCAGAGTATGTTGACAGGATAGTGAGCCGCCCTCCCCAAGACCTTCGATGCGCACAAATATACGAGTACATGGACAAAACAGAATCAGCACAGGCATATTACGAGTCAGCGAGAAAGATTCTGGTAGAGGAAATCGAAAAACGACCCGAAACAGGGAATCTCCACAGTGCACTCGGCATTGCTTATGCCGGACTGGGACGCAAGGAAGACGCGATTAAGGAAGGGCAACTGGGTCTTACATATTGTCCTGTGACCAAGGATGCCATGGGAGGACCGGTCTGTATCGAGTATATGGCTCGTATATACGTGATGATCGGTGATTATGAAGCGGCTTTCAAACAACTTGAGTCCCTTGTAGATATACCCATTGCGGGAACGCAGGTGTGTTTATTTACCCTCGACCCTGTGTGGGACCCCTTGCGCAAACACCCACGTTTCCAGAAGTTCGTAGAGGCAGATAAATAATCCAAAACTTCAGAATAGCCGATTTTCAAATCTTTCGGCCAAATGTCGCCGCTCAAAATTCTTTTACACGAAACTTCATAAAGCTATGCGAGCCGGATGTGCATCCGGGCGGATGAATTTAAGGCTCGAATACTTGCAGAACACCATACCGAATTATCGAGAGTATTTCCGCACTACAGCATAAAAAAGCTTGTCAAATGCAGGAACAATAAAGATAATAAAAGGTTTGGATAACTTAAAGGCCAGGTTCAAACAGTGTTGTCGGAACAAACATATTACCCAAATTAGAGACGAGTTATGAAAAGAGGAGCCGCTATGAACGAAAATAAAACCAAAAAGACGACCCGGCGCGAGTTTTTCAAGGACAGCGGCCGAATCGCAACCGCCTCGGCCCTGGGGGCGGCAATCGCTCCGCATATCTATGCAGCGGAGAACAACACAATCAGGCTGGCACTGGTTGGCTGCGGCGGCCGCGGCAGCGGCGCCGTCGGCAACGCCCTGTCCTCGACGACCGGGCCGACCAGGCTTGTCGCGATGGCCGACCTCTTCGAGGACCGGCTGACAAGATCGCACAATGCCCTCACCAAGCAGTTCGGCGAGCGGATCGACGTGCCGCCGGACCGGCAATTCCTCGGATTCGATGCCTATCGCAAGGCCATAGACTGCCTGGGCCCGGGTGACATAATGATACAGGCCACCCATTCGGCTTTTCGTCCGACCCACATCGATTATGCCATCGAAAAAGGCGTGAATGTTTTTATGGAGAAATCGTTTGCTCCGGACCCCGGCGGTACCAGGCAGATACTCCAGCTCGGGGAGCTGGCGAAGAAAAAGAACCTTAAAATATCCTGCGGGCTAATGTGCCGGCATTCATACTCGCGGCAGGCGCTGATTCAAAAGATTCGCGATGATGCTCTTGGCGACATCCAGATGATCCGAGCTTACCGCATGGACCCCGGGGCGCGGATGGGACCTTTCCCCGGCGACCAGAGCGAGCTGCTCTGGCAGATACGTCGTCCCTACTTTTTCCTGTGGGTCTCATCGGCGTGGTTTATCGAGATGATGATTCACCAGGTTGACGAATGCTGCTGGATCAAGGACGCATGGCCGGTCTCGGCCGAGGGCCTCGGGGGACGCGAGCCGAACAGCACAGACTGCAGCCAGAACCTCCACACATACGCCATCGAGTACACCTTTCCCGACGGCACCAAGGCATTAGTCAACAGCCGTTCCATGCAGAATTGCCACAACGACTTCGCCACGTTCGTACACGGAACGAAGTGCGCGGCGCAGTTCTCGGGCAATGGTCACACACCGACCGTGCAGATATACAAAGATCAGAAGATTGTCGACAGCAACATCGTGTGGCGGCCGGAGAAGGAGAAGCTAAGCCCGTACCAGGTCGAGTGGGACGTGTTGCTCGACGCAATCCGTCAGGACCGGCCGCATAACGAAGTCCGGCGGGCGGCGCTTTCCAATCTGGCATCAATCATGGGACGTGCCGCAATACACACCGGCAAGATTATTACATGGGACGAAGCCATGGCTTCCGATTTCAAGTTCTGCTCGAACGTGGGCAGCCTCACCATAGAAAGTCCTGCTCCTGTCCGGGCCGATGCGCAGGGTTGTTATCCCGTACCGGTTCCGGGTGCGTGGAAAGAAATCTGAGCCGTCTCCATAAGCGGGCCAGCCATATATTCATGCGAGTCGGACAAAAAAGAAAAAAATCTTGCCAAATGCAATTTCATTAGGATAATTAAAGGCAATGGAGCACAAGGGTAGTGTTGGAATTCAATAACCATCAGTTAAATACTTATCATTAGGAGAAAATTTATGACAGATAAAATTAGCCCCAAAAACACATCACGCCGCGAGTTTTTGAAGAACACCGGCCAGATCGCCGCCACCTCGGTTCTGGCGGCGGGGATAGTTCCACGCATATACGCCGGGCAGAGCAATACTATCAAGGTGGCCTTGATAGGCTGCGGCGGTCGGGGCACTGGCGCGGCATCGAATGCCCTGTCCGTCAAGAACGGCCCGATCAAACTCGTCGCGATGGGTGATGTCTTCGAAAACCGCCTTGCCACCAGTTATGAGAATTTGAAGAAACAGCACGCCGACCAGGTTGACGTACCTGAGGAACGCCGGTTTATCGGCTTCGACGCCTACAAAAATGCGATGGATTGTCTGAGTCCGGGTGATGTCGCTATTTTTGCGACGCCACCGGCATTTCGCTGGGTGCATTTCACATATGCTATCAAGAAAGGGCTCAATGTGTTCATGGAAAAGCCCGTCACCGTAGACGGCCCGACAAGCCGGCGGATGTTCAAGCTCGCCAAAGAGGCAACGGCGAAGAATCTCAAAGTAGCAGTAGGATTAATGTCCCGTCACAGCCGGGCGCTCGAGGAACTGGCCAAGCGCATCCATGGCGGCGAAATCGGTGAGGTCATTATGCAGCGCGGCTACCGGATGCACGGACCGATCGGGTTCTTCTCCTCGTTGCCCAAACCGCCCGGTATCAGCGACCTGCTTTACCAGGTGCAGCGCTTCCACAGCTTCATCTGGGCCAGCGGCGGGAACTACAGCGACTTTTACATCCACATCGTCGATCATCAATGCTGGATGAAGAACGCCTGGCCGGTCAAGGCCCAGGCCCTGGGCGGCCGGCACTATCGGCAGAGTCCCGAAGGCATCACTTACGTGGACCAGAATTTCGACACCTATTCGGTGGAATACACGTACGCCGACGGCACTGAATTCATCCTGGATGGACGCTGCATTATGGGCTGCAAGAACATTTACTCCAGCTACGCTCACGGCAGCAAGGGCATAGCAATCGTCTCGAAGAAAGGTGACTGTGGAATGCCTTCCAGCACTTACAGGGGCCAGAATCCGGACGAGGCCAACTTGATCTGGGAATCCAATGTCGCCCCGGACGAACGGAGTCCATATCAAAACGAATGGAACGATCTGGTGGACGCCATCCGCAATGACAAGCCTTACAACGAAGCCGAGCGTGGCGTAAAGGCCAGCCTCGTAACGAGCCTGGGCCGCATGGCCGCCCACACCGGCCAGGAAATCACCTACGACCAAATCCTCAACAGCGACCACGAAATGGCGCCAGGCCTAGACAAGTTGACGATGGATTCTCCTGCACCTCTGCGGCCTAATTCCGAAGGCAGATATCCGATCCCCGAACCCGGCATCGTCAAAGACCGCGAGTACAGAGACTTCGCATAAAAAAGCATAACTATTAACCATTGACCGCAGTTCTCGGTTCCACCGGGAACTGCGTTTTTTTTTAGCGGGCGGCCCATTTAGCGGACTTCAAAGTCATCGAAAAATAACTTGAATCGGCATGAGCAAGCAGGTATCATAACTAACCGGCCAGGCAAGATTCGGCCGGATAGAATTAATGAGTTTATTACAGCCGATTTCATGGAAGACTTCGATCTTATAAAACAGGATATAATCTGACAACGAAACATCGAAAAGGAGACAATATGACAGATTCAAATGAATTGGGCAAAGAACCAGGCACAACTCGACGCGACTTTTTGAAGAATACCGGCCGGATTGCGGCCACCTCGGCTCTTGTAGGGGGCATCGCCCCGCGCATCTATGCCGGGGAGAACAATACTATCAAGGTGGTCTTGATTGGTTGCGGAGGCCGGGGTACAGGCGCGGCATCGAACGCCCTTTCCGTTGAGAACGGTCCGATCAAACTCGTCGCTATGGCCGACGTCTTCGAGAACCGTCTTGCTCGCAGTTACAAGTCCTTGATGGACAAGCACGCTGAAAAAATGGACGTACCGGAAAATCGCAAATTCATCGGCTTCGACGGTTACAAAAAGGCGATGGATTGTCTGGACCGAGGTGATGTCGCTATTTTTGCGACACCTCCGGCGTTCCGCTGGGTGCATTTCACCTACGCTATTGCCAGGGGCCTCAACGTCTTCATGGAAAAGCCGGTCACTGTTGACGGTCCGACCACTCGCAGGATGCTGAAACTCGCCGAACAGTCCGTGAAGAAGAACCTCAAAGTGGGTGTCGGCCTTATGATTCGCCATTGCCGGGGCCGACAGGAACTGAAACGCCGAATCGATAACGGCGAGATCGGCAATATCATCGCTTTGCGGGCCTACCGAATGGCCGGGCGTGCATCTACCGCCAGGCCAAAGCCGAACGACATTAGCGAACTGCTGTACCAGATCCAGCGATTCCACGCATTCCTGTGGGCCAGCGGCGGCATGTACAGCGACTACTACATTCACCAGATCGACGAGTGTTCCTGGATGAGGGGTGCCTGGCCTATCGAGGCGCACGCCAGCGGTGGACGCCACTACCGCGGCGATTCAGTCGACCAGAATTTCGACAACTACTCAATCGAATACACATACCCGGATGGGACCAAACTTTTCTACTATGGCAGGGCTATCACCGGCTGCAAAGGCGGATTCGACAGCTATGCCCTCGGCACAAAAGGTACGGCCGTCATCTCAACACGCGGACACTATCCGGGCAAGGTGCGTACTTACAAGGGACACAATATGACGGTAGAAAACCTGACCTGGGCTTTTCCGCAGCCTGAGCCGAGTCCGTACCAGCTCGAGTGGGACGACCTGATCGACGCCATTCGTAACGATAAGCCTTACAACGAGGTCAAACGCGGCGCCGAGGCCAGCCTGGTCAACACTATGGGCCGGATGGCAGCTCACACGGGCCAGGTCATCACCTTTGACCAGGCGCTTAATTGCAGGCACGAGTTCGCTCCCGATGTGGATAAGCTCTCGATGGATTCCGCAGCGCCTCTTCTGGCCGGACCCGACGGCAAATATCCCGTTCCACAGCCGGGCATCCTTAAAGACCGGGAATACAAAGAGTTCGCGTAGTACATATTAATAATGTCCGATTCATCGCAGGTCTCGGCCCCGCCGGAACCTGCGGTTCCTTCAAAGCAGAGACAATGTCCGAAAAAGGAGGTAGTATGGCACATTCAAATAAATTTGGTAAAGACGACGGCACAACACGGCGTGACTTCTTGAAAGCTTCCACCGTAGCGGCTTCGGCTGCCGTCTCGGGCGCGCTGGGAATCGGTCATAACGTTTACGCCGCCGGCAGCAATGTCATCCGTGTGGGCATGATCGGATGCGGGGGACGCTGCACAGGGGCCGCCGCCCAGGCACTCACCGCAGACTCCGGTACGCGGCTGGTTGCGATGTGTGACATTTTTATGGACCGCGTAAAAGACAAGCGTCGAATCCTCAAAGAACAGAAAGGGGATCAGGTCGTTGTCGACGACGACCACTGCTTCACCGGCTTCGACGGATATAAGCACGTGGTCGAGTCATCCGACGTGGTGCTGATTGCCAATGCGGCCAAGTTCCATCCGCTACACGCCATGACCGCAATTAAGGCGGGAAAGCACGTATTTGTAGAGAAACCTCACGGCATCGATCCGGCCGGGGTCAAGCTCATACAGCAGGCCTCTGAGCTGGCAAAACAAAAGGGATTGTGCCTCGTCTCAGGTCTGCATAGTCGCTACCACACGGGCTATGCCGAGACAGTAAAGCGAATTCACGACGGGGCAATCGGCGACGTGGTCGCTATTGAAGAGAACTTTCTCCGCGGCCCATACGGCGTGATAGAGCGAAAACCGGGCCTTTCGGAGCTCCAGTGGCAGTGCAGTACTCAGTACCATTTCCGCTGGCTCTCGGGAGACGATGTGCCCCAGTCGCTGGTGCACAACCTTGACCGTTCCAGTTGGGTATTGCACAATAAAGCCCCCGCAAAATGTCACGGTCTGGCCGGACGTTCCTCAATGACCCAACCTATCTATGGTGACGTTTTCGATCACCATTCCGTGATATACGAACTCGATAATGGGGTGCAAATTTACGCCTTTTGCCGGACCACAACAGGATGCTACAACAATTCCTCAAGTGTCGTACTCGGCAGCAAAGGCAAGGCCTCCGTTACAAAATGTCGGATCTGGGGTGAGACAAACTGGCAATGGAATGATAAGTGCGATCCTTACCAGATAGAACACGATGTCCTTTTTGCGGCGATCCGCTCCGGAAAACCCGTCAACAATGGTGACTATATGACTCGCAGCACAATGATAACCGTTATGGGACAAATCTCCTGTTACACCGGTAAGAAGGTTACCTGGGAACAGATCAATCAGTCCGACTTTTATTATCCGCCCAAGCCGGAGGATTGCCACGACGGCATGGAACCGCCGGCTAATGCAGGTGCCCATGGCAGCTATCCTGTTCCAATACCGGGTGTTACAAAAATGATTTGAACTGAATAGTGTTTAATACAGACTAAATAGAGGGTCTTTTGACCTTGTTAATGAAACATTTGTTAAGGTGATAGAAAATGAGTATGATTCGCAAATCCACTTACGTTGCCCTGCTGGCAATCTGTCTGGCCATAACGGTGTTAACTGCCGCATGGGCCTCACAAGAAAAACTGGCAAAGAGATATACCGAGACTATTACAACCAAAAACGGCCAGGAGCTCAGTTTCGAAATGGCGCTCATTCCCGGCGGCACTTTCCTGATGGGCAGCCCTGCAAACGAAGCCGGTCGCAAAGATAATGAAGGGCCACAGCATGAAGTACGCGTCGACAACTTCTACCTTTGCACCACTGAAACCACGATTGAGCTTTTTATGGCTTACTATCAGGAGACGATGACCGCCAAGAAGGACTTCATAACCACGGAGGAGACCCAGAAGGATACCGCGCAGGCAGACAGCGATGTTGATGCAATCACCGGCCCGACACCGGTCTACGGAGACGCAACGATGGGATACGAAGAGAAACATCCTGCCATTGGAATGACCTGGCACAACGCCATGACCTTCGGCCAATGGCTTTCCAAGAAGACGGGCAAAAAATATCGTCTGCCAACGGAAGCCGAGTGGGAGTATGCCTGCCGGGCCGGCACCAAAAACGTTTATGGCGTCGAAAGTGATCCGGACAAGCTTAAGGAGTTCGCCTGGTACGAGGCAACTGCCGATAGCGAGACCTCTGAGGTTGGCAAGAAGAAGGCCAATGCCTGGGGTTTGTACGATATGTTGGGCAATGTTCGCGAGTGGGTTTACGATTTTTACAGCCCCACTGCTTATAAGGAAGCTGCCGGAAAGACTCCGGCAGTAAATCCAAAGGGACCAAAGACCGGTGACTTACATGTTGCTCGCGGCGGTGACTATAGCAGCTCCACAGAGGAATTGCGCTGTGCGGCAAGAGCATTCGAAGAAACGTGGTGGCGCGCCGGCGACCCACAGATACCCAAGAGCATGTGGTGGCTTCCTGAAATGGACATTATAGGCTTCAGAGTGGCCCGATCTGTAGACAAGGGCACGCAAGAGTAACAGAAATAAGTATTCCCCGCAATCCGGCTGCTTAGTGCATTTTGCCTTTGAAGTGGTTTGAGATATCCGGAGGGAAAATATTTCTCGTTTTGTGACTAACGAATGACTCTCAAAAGTATCTATAGACGGAACGAAAAGGCTCGTATCGGCAATGGTTTTATGAGCAGAGTCGTACTTGCACTATGCACAGCCGCAGCAATTCTGGCCTGTGCCGGCCTGTACCTTTTTGGAATTAAAGAGACCTATGTAGATACCGCAAGGAAGATTGTTTTTATCGCCGGTAAAACAAGCCACGGCGAGGGCAACCACGAATGGAGCAGGGACGCACAATTCCTCAAGCAGTGTCTGATCGAAGCCCCCGATGTAGAGAGGCTTAATATATATATCCACTGTAACGGCTGGCCTGAAAACTCACATGACTTAGACGATGCAGACGCGATTGTATTTCTCTCGGACGGCTTCGAGCATCATCCCCTTAAAGTGCCGGAACGGCTCAGGAAAATTCGGGAACTGGCAAAAAAAGGAGTGGGGCTGACATTTCTGCACTTTTCAGTAGACCCTCCCGAAGGGGCAGAATCAGACTTCCTGGAGTGGATGGGGGGCTGCTATGATCGGGACTATTCGCAGAATCCGATTAATACGGTTAAAGTGACACCGGTGCAGAATGGCCATCCCATATCCCGGGGCTGCGGCGGTTATACTGCGGAGGATGAATGGTACTTTGATATTCGTTTTAACCAGGATAAGCAAAATGTTGTTCCTGTCTTGACGGGCAAACTCCCCCCGTGGGACCCTAAAGATAAAATCCTCGCGTGGGCGTTGGAAAGACGCGATGGTGGTCGAGGATTCGGGTTCTCCGGGGGGCATTACCACAAGAACTGGCACATGGAACCGTTCCGCAAGCTGGTCTTGAATGCGCTTCTTTGGGTGGCCGGAGCGGAAGTTCCCGAGAATGGAGTTTCGTCCGTACAATCCTGGCGATTCGTGAGTATCCCGGATTTCGTGAATGTGGATTTGAACTATCCCCAGACCGGCTGGGAGGATACGCTGGATTATGTCCTCGAAGCGGTCAAGGCGGAAAATCCTGAGTTTGTACTCGTCGCCGGTGATTTGGTCATGGGACGCTGGCCGGACAAGGAGAGCATTAAGAAGTACGCCGCTACCTATTATCCGGCCTGGATCAAACGGATGCAGGACCATGACCTGAAATTCTATGCCGCTCTTGGAGACCACGAAATCGGTGACAATCCCTGGCGCGGTGACAAAGCAACCCTTGTCCCGTATTTTAAGCGGCAGTTTCAGAGATATCTCAAAATGCCTCTTAACGGACCACTCCGTATGAAGGGAACCGCCTTCTGGTTCATCCACGAAAACACCCTGTTCATTTCAGTAGATGTGTTCGAGGAAGGCAACGGGCCACAGGGCGGCATTGTGCCCAAAGTCACGGGAGCACAACTCGAATGGTTCGAGCAGGTAATCGCCGACAATCCCGGCGTTCAACACATTATAGTAATGGGACACACTCCCATCCTGGGACCTGTCAGGAAGGAAAGCTCAAGCGGGCTGATGTTGGAAGGCGGCAGAGAATCGCCTCTCTGGCAGGCTATGAAGAAAAACGGTGTTGATATATACCTGTGCGGCGAAGTCCACGCCATAACCTGCACACAAGCCGATAGTGTACTGCAGATAGCCCACGGCGGCCTGTTCGGTTACAACCCGAAGGTAAACTACCTCGTGGGCACCGTATCCGAAGATAAAATTAAACTGGAATTGAAAGAGATTGAGATTCTCAACAGCGGCAGCAAACTCTGGCAGGTAGGGACAAATCGACCCAGAGAGAAGGTCATGATCGAGGATGACGTCAAACAGAAAGGCTTTGTCACTGTGGGCACAGTGACACTTAATAACGACGGCACAAATAAGTCTCTAACGAACCCGACAGGATATTTTGATACCGAGGGTCATCAATAACAAAGCGGCCATCGTGCCCAAATACTCAAACGTTATCTTTGTTCAGGCCGGCCACCAAGTCTGCTACAAGGAATCAGAATCGTAGAGCTTTTCACCCCTCTTGATGGCTCGGCGGTTTCGTATTTCCACTCTTTGACGCTCTGTATAATTCTCCTGACGCAATTGATCAATGGCACACGCTTTGAATCCGAGCATATCCGCTCGTGGACGTTGTTCCAACATTCGCTTGCCGGCTTCGATGATCGATAATGCTTCAATGTAAGCAGGATCGGTTTTGTCCTTGAATTTTGTCAGGCATGGACTAAGTTGCGGACGATCGAAGCTCACCTGTGGTCCCATATTCTTTGCGTAACCGGCCAGCTTCGCAAAAGGTATGCCGGTTAATTCACCAAGCCGCTCGAGCTGTTCATTATTTAATGGACATCGGCCGGCGAGATTATCAGGATAGGCACAATCATAACGAGGATAATACGGCGCATTGAGGTCGATCCAGGTTATGATGCGTTCGAATTCTGCCTTACTGAGTTCGATGTCATTGTGTCCTTCTCGAATAACCGTAACGAGCTTACTTGCATGGGAACCCCATGAATAAGGCTGTTGAATATCCGACGGCCCGGCGCCGATGGCTTTGATATACTTCTTTCGCCATAATTCGTTATAGGAAGCATTGAATGTGTTGGTACGATCGCCCGCAAGGACGAGCTTTTTTCCGGCTTCTTTGCCGTAATCGTGACACCTGACACAGTGCCTGTCAAAAACCGGCTGCACTTCAATCGCATAATTGAACAATCGAGGGTCTCCAAGCCAGCCTTTGAGTTTACTCGGCGGACGTTCAAGCGCCATTGACACCTTTCCGCCGGTTTGCGTGGGTGTCACGCGGTGATCCTCATGGCACCCAATGCAGCCTGTAGACTCACCCGACTGAACAACCGTACCGCTGCGCATGGACTGAACCATCATCTTATTTTCGTCGAGAAGCTGGAAGTATATAAACCTGTCACAGGGCACTTCGAAATAGGCGGAGCCGTCCCCTTCTACCGGAACTGTACCGAGAATGCGTTTGTTTTCGAAACCGTGCCAGTTCATAGCCGGACAATGCACACCTTGACCCGCCCATGATGTATGTGTCCAGAAACGCTTTTCAGGCGACTCGACTATACGCAGGTACTTCACCGTCCCCTGCTTTACACCCTCCATATGTGTCCCCTTGTAAACATTCACAACATAAAAAAAGCCCGACTCGTTTTTATAATTTCGTCGCGATGAGATTATCGTAGGCCGTGGATGCTCACACAGCGGTATAGGGTCAAAACATCCCGGCTCCTCCACGTAAAACAGAAGCTCGTTGCCAAAAACATCAACCAGGTAAATCCCCATCTGTTCGCCCCGCCCTGTCATACGCGAGCAGAGGAAGTACTTATCATTCAATGGATATGGGTCCTCATATTTCGGATTCACCCGTTTGAAGCTGTCAAATCCATAAACGTCCGGTCCGGGCCCTGTTTTTCTCACAAGTCTGATGGCATCACCATCCCATGTACGAAGAACCGACTCAGTTCCATCGAGCCCCAGTTGCCTGTCGATGACAGCAAGCGCCCCCCACGGCCTGTCGTGACAGGAGCCAAAAATGCACAACACTCTGTCCGTGCCAGGAATAACACGCGCATCAATGACACCACCGGGAGACCACGAATTATTACCCCAGTAAACCGAATGGTTCGTGCCGTCGGGATTAACGGTCCAAAGCCCCTGAGCGTCACCAAAATTGCGGTCCACATACTCCCACCGGTCATAAAGTAATCGCCCATCCGGCATAAGCGTGCCATGGCCTTCGTGCAGCGTGTTCTTCCCAATCTGATGTATGTTGGCTCCATCCGAATCCATTCTAAAAAGGTTGCCCATAATGTGACGGTTACACATGCAATACTTCGGCTCACGCGTCGAAGAAAAGATAATACTGTCGTCCGGCATATATAGCGGGTCGAAGTCCGCCACGCCCGGTGCAGACGTTAGCTGCCTCAGGTCTGTCCCGTCAGCGTCAATCTCATAGATGTGAAAATCATCCCTGATATTTTTCCGCATGGAAAAGACTATCCTGCCGCCGCTGAAATGAACCTCCGGATCGCGCACAAGACCTTCGGAAGTTTCAATCAACGTATTGATTTCGCCGCCTCGGGCCAGGTCTATTGTTTTCATCGCACCGCCACCCTGAAATTTGTTCGTGTTGATCTCTCCGGTCTTGAAAATTGTAGCAGTGTTGTGATGGTCAACCTTATACTGATTTCGAACCACAAAAAGAAGCGGATGTTCAGAAACCAGAGGATTGGCAACGAGCGCTTCCCGCCGCAGGCGTTCAAAATCTCTCCTGACCGCTCCTGTCCGGTTCCGGTCCGCCTGTTTCATCTGCGTTTCTATATTGTTCAACCTGGAAAGATACTCTCTGCCGTTCGGATAGCGTTCGCCGAAAGTTGCCGTCAGGTCCTCTATCGCCATCTGCAGGGCAATCTTTTGTTTCTCGGGAACAAGGGACTTGCCGGCAGTCGGTTTACCGCTCAATAAAATACTCAACAAAGATAGTGTTAGAATGAATCTCCAAACGTCTCGAATATCTATTGACATTTCTGACCTTTAAACCGGCCGGGCCGTATCGATTATTTCTGCCAACGAACTCAGCGTTTGTTTTTGCGCTGGTCGAGACGTTCACCCAGGGGGCGGCGAGCAGGAATGTTAAGCCCCCCGCTTGCCTCAAGCTCGTCGAAGAGCTGCTTTTTCATTTCGGCGATCTGCTCACTATAAGCGGGAACGTTGATCAGATTGTGCCCCTCATTCGGATCAGTCTGCAGGTCGTAGAAGCCGTCGTGGTCCCACAGTCCGTGGTAAAAAATGTATTTGTAGCGATCCGATCGAATGGCAAACACTGTCGGCGTGGCGGGGAAGTTCCACTCCCAGTAGTACTCGTAAAGAATATGGTCGCGCCACCGAACCGACTCGCCTCTCAGCAGTGACAAAAAGGATTTACCATCCATTTTAGCCGTCTTCGGCGGCCTCAGACCCGCCGCTGCCAGAATCGTCGGGGCGATATCGATGTTCTGTACCATCTGTGTGACCTTCGTGCCCGGTTTGATCATCCCCGGCGCTTGTGCGAGCATCGGCACGCGTATCGACTCCTCAAACGCATCCCGCTTATCGTAAAAGCCGTGCTCTCCGAGCTCGAAGCCGTTGTCGCCCATATAGAGTACCAATGTTGACTTACTCAGGCTCGTCTCGTTCAGGTAATCCAATACGCGTCCGAGGTTCTCATCAAGCCCGTGCACTGTTTCACAGTACTGACGGTACAGCTCGTCGAATGACGGCACGGGATCATTGTCATACTGCCCGGTTTCCATGTGATCAACACCGTGGATACTGTATCGCCTCTCGCGGACCCAATTCGGCTGCGTCTGATAGTTGCGTTCTGTGTTGGCCATAGTTTCAGGGCGTTTTACATCGGCCTTTCCGTAGCGGCCCTGATGGCGATCGGCAGGTTGGAAGGGATAGTGTACGGCCTTGAAGGACAGATATAGAAAGAACGGCTGTTTGGTGTCTCGACCATTCCTGAGCCACTCAAGCGCCTGGTCCGTCAGGACGTCGGTAGTGTATCCCTGGAAGTCCCGACGCTTGCCGTTAATGTTGAGCGTTGGATCGAAGTAGGTACCCTGGCCCTTAAAGCTTGCCCAGTAATCGAAGCCGGGCCTGGGACTGTCGTCTTCGTGACCCATGTGCCACTTGCCGATAAAGGCCGTCTGATAGCCGGCCTTCTGCAGGTACTGGGGGAAGAAAACCGTTCCCTCCGGTTCCGGCCGCTGGTTGTCAACGATGCGATGATGATGCATATACTGGCCTGTGAGGATTGACGCCCGGCTTGGCGAGCAAAGCGAGGTGCTGACAAAAGCGTTGACCAGGTGCGCGCCCTGCTGGGCCATACGGTCCATATTAGGGGTCTGAAGGAACTCCGGTGCCTCTTTCATAAATCCCATAAAATCATAACGATGATCGTCGCTGAGCATCAAGATGATATTTCGCCGCTCCGGCTTGTCATTCCGCGCCGCCCACGCACATCGCCCCGCAGTACCAAGGAAAGCCAATGATGCCATAAGGCTACCGGTCGATCTAAGAAAGTCACGCCGATTGAAGCTGGGCTGACGCGGTTTGCTATGATCTGTCATTTTTCGCTACCTCCCAATGACAAAAAATCCGCTGCTTTTCAGAATCAGGATTGTCAAATCGAGTTCCCATTAACTAAGAAATACAGGTGTCAACCTTTTTATAATCAAACGCAGTTTGCTGTTGTCATGCTGGTACTAATTCCCGGTCAGGCAAACAACACTTCCATCCTGTAATGAAGCGAAGAGGCGACCATTCGCTGCAATCATACCATCGAATACAGGAGGATACTCAAGTGATGTTTCAGACACTTTAGTTCCATCTTTGGCTGAAACGGCCACAACCTGGGCACCTTTGCGTGCTTCGAAGGCTGCGTAGGGATCTTTCTCATCAAAAACATCGGGAGGTCCGGCCACGTACAAAGTATCACCCGCTTTAACCATGGCACGGATCCGCACACTCAGCCACTGGTTCCAAACCGGCGGTTCCGCCCGAGTATAGCCGATCATCTTATCCAGTCCAAAGGCCTCGCTCTCCAGCGTTCGCATCTCATCGCCTCGCGCGCGCGAGTAGTCGGATTGAGGCAGCCATCTGAGCGGCTCACGGGAGCCTTCCTCACCGACAATCTGAGGCTCGTTAGTGTTGAAATCGGCAAACAGCAGATAGCCTTCCCTTCCAGGGAAAAACATCAGGCTGTGAACATTCCGACGGTAGAACGCGCGGACTGAATAGGTCTTCTCGTCGTCGACTACGAGAAGCTGCCCGGTCTTCGGGGCCTGATTCGCCAACTGGAAGCCCGGCCACCGCTTCGAGTACATCCAGAACGTACGGTTATACCAGGAATCGTCCAACATACCCGATGTCGAGAAGACATGCAGGCCCACGTCCTGAGCGCCTTTGCTCGACAAGACCTCCACATCAATCTCTTTCAGGTCGGGTGTCATCTTTTTCTGACGCATGTAGAGAAATCCACCTTCACTGACCAGCACATCCGAATTCGCCCCGAGTAGATAGAAGGCGAAGTCACGCTTGCCTTCTTTGAACGAATTCGGACCTTCCAAGAGACCCTTGTGAAGAATTTTACCCGTAGCCGGCTCCAGCCCATAGACGCGGATTCCGCCATCCAGATATGTGGACCGTCCCGCCGTGAAGTATGCTGTGTCGTTGTCCACGAGAATACTGCCGTGGACCGGCCAGGTCGACTCTATCTGGTCGAAAAAGGCAACACGCCGATCGGTCGGCGCCGCCTGGAACCGCCACACAAGTTCGCCGTCCGACGCTCGCAGACAGTACACGCGTCCGTCTTTAGAACCCAAAAGGACCATTCCCTTGTATATCGTCGGGGGCGAATCGATACGACCGTCTGTAGTAAACTGCCACAGCGTTTTGCCGGTCTTCATATCCATTGCGTAAAGAGTGTGGGCATCGGATCTGGCAACATACACCTTGCCGCCGGCAGCCACCGGTGCCGTCAGCGCGCCTTCCAGTGTAACCTTCCAATCGACCGATATTTTGGAAGGGACACGGGTGCGTGTCGTGCCGCTGCGAGCTGCATCGTGACGGTATGTCGGCCAGTCACTTTCAGAGCCGGAGCTCGTATTAGTAACCGCTCCATAAGCGGGGCCCTTCTCAAGACGCTTCTGATCGGCAATCACCTCAGGAGCAACATCCGGCCCGGCCTTCACCGCCGCATATCCAAGAAACTTTGAGCCGGGCTGACAGAAGCACTGATCCGACGGAACATACAGCATACCATTACAAGGTGTCATTCCATACCTGCACGCGCCGCGAAGCCAGTTGTTCTGCGAGTGATTATCTGCCTGGAAATCGAGGAACTCAGCACCTTCGTAAGAACTGATTAGATACCTTAGGGTGGCCTTGTTGCGATAGCAGCGATGATGATGTTCCGGACTTCGCAGATTCTTTACAAGTATTCGCTTCTTCTCCTGGCCCGAGCGAAGATCCCATCCTATGGCCAGTGCATGCGGGCTCTTGCTTTTCGGTTCGCCGTTATCGTCCACGTTAAGCATCCCCCGCCAAACCAATCCATCGACTACGAACAAGTCATCTCCTTCGCCTCCGCCTATCGACGGCACGTTCTTATACCAGAGCAGCTTGCCGTCGGTCGCATCGTGGGCGGCAACGAGCTTTCCGCCCTGCATGACCACAACATCATCAACAGTCAGCAGCGTTTTCGGTGCGGTTTGTTTCGGTCGAATCTTCCAGAGCTGGTGACCATCCTTCAAATCAAGTGCGAACAGTTCTTTGCTGCCCAGATAGACGATCCGACCATTGTCAATCGCCAATGTCAGAGGTTGAATCTGACCGCAAGGTTTGCGCCAGAGCACCTTTCCCGACCGGCATTGGACAGCAACCAGCGCTGCTGAAGCTAAATCCTCCTCTCCCCTGCGGCGAGCAACACCCGGAGATTCCTGTCGAGTATAAGCGATGGCGATGCCGTCACTGACAAGGATTTCATTAGTGCCCTGCGTCTGTTCAACCTCACAAATTATATCGCCCGTGGCCGCATCCAGGATTGACATAGGAGCCTTGAACGAAAGCGTTGTGAAGAGCCTGTCACCGTCGACCACGATTCGCCGCTGGTTTTCGTTAGGCACATCAGTTCGCCCTGAACGCATCGTCGTCCAGTCTTTTCCCTGCCATCGATCGAGACTCCACTCGCGCCAACCCCAGGAGTCGAGTGACCGCTTCCAAAGCAGTTTGCCATTGAAAGCGTCTCGGCAAACGAGTGACCAGCGATCGGGCAAACGCTCGTCAGTAATGCCAATAAGCCCTTCATCAAAGAAGTAAAACAGTCGACCTGCACCTGAGACTGGTGACTGAATCCCGGAAGGTGTTTCATGGCTTCGAAGCCACAACGGCGGCGCAACCCACTGGAGACTTTGAGGTGGTCCGACTACGGAATCCTTGGCGACTGCGTTGTTGCTTGCGTCATACAGGAAATGAGTCCACTGGTCAATGTTTTCGGGCCAGACTTTGGTAACTTTTTTCCATTTACCGTTGCGCTGAGTACAAACGACTCCTCCCGGAGCAAGGACTCTCATCATCTCGTCCTTTTGAACATTACCCGCATGCTCCACCACAATCAGGTTGATTAGATTGTCCGTGTATGGAAGTAACGACCCTGAATACTGCTCAATAGATACTGGCCCATAGATTCCTTTCGCCTTGATATAGCTTCTGGCCTCTGCAACCTTGGCCGGGTCTGCTTCGAGTCCATGGACCGTATAACATTCACTGGCACGCAGGGCTGCCGTTAACCTCCCATCGCCACAACCAAGGTGGACTACGATGCCACCTTGCACGCCTGTGGTCTCAAGAACCTCTTTGGCCCACGTTACTGCATCAATATTTTTTGCATGAACTGCGCCTGCCACCAGGCAAATAACCAGCAGTCCCGGTACCCATGACTTGATTGCATGATAGCGTTTCATTTTGCAAGACCCCTTTCAGTGAAAAATATTCATATTAACTACCTAACGATACAATATTATAGTGCCGATTTTGAAATTTCTCAAGTCACTAATATCACTCAGCTACACTGCCGAGCTACATCTGCAATAGGATATCAAGTATATCTTGAAAATTCAAGCTTTCCCGATGCTTTCCGAAGGTTCTGCAGAAGGTTACGAATCCCTCTTTTTTGCATTTTTGTGGTATTAAAACCGCTGCTTTTTTGTTATCCTTATCAACTGTAAGAAACTTACTCAAGAAAGTTCGGTTCATATATTTATGACAGAGTGAGGAAATATGGAAAAGCAATACCGTATACCAGGAAAAAGGTCTCGTGGAGCAGGGTTCATAATTCTTTTATCTTTTTTAGTGACTTTAAGCTTCATCAATGTTGCATTTTGCGGCCTGCAAGTCCAAAACAGGCAAAGGTCGAGAAAAATACCTTCTCCCCGAACAGAGCTGAACCTTCAAGAAATACCCTTCAAGATTATTTTTGAAACTTTTCGCAGAACCGATGGCGCAGAAAACTGGGAACTTTTTCAGATGAATGCCGATGGTTCCAATCCGGTCAATCTCACTACAACTCCCGACTTGGACGAAATGTATCCCCACGTGTCTCCTGACGGAACGAAGATATCTTTTGTTGTCGACGAAGGTTCAGGAAGAAGAAAAGTCCGAAGCGTATACTACATGAATATCAACGAAAGCGACCGAGTCAAGGTCGCCACAAACGCTCGGCAGCCATGCTGGAGTCCCGATAGCAAAAGCATTGCTTATTTAGAGGGAGAGTATGAGCGTTACAGTACCAGAGAGTACGCAACCTCAAAACTTTTCTTTTATAATCTGCAGACTCAGGAGCACAGGCTACATCCAAACAGAGCCTTACATCATCTTTATGCTATCTGCTGGTCACCTGATGGCAACTGGTTTCTCGCCGCCGTTCACGGTGGTATGGGATACAGTGACACTATACTGGCCTTCGACGCCAATGGAACACGGGTGTTTGATCTGGAATTCTGGGGAGTCAGGGGATGCAGACCGGACCTTAGCCTCGACGGCAAAAAGATGACGTGGGGCGAGACTGATTGGGAATTATGCCTGGCCGACATTGACCTGACGTCCCTTACGCCACGGGTCTCCAATATTCAGAAAGTTGTCAAGTGCCAGCAAGATGAGAAAGTCTACCACGTCGACCTCTCGCCAGACAGCAAGTATATCGTTTTCAGTTATGGCCCTTTTGAGGGGGGACAACAGGTAGGCGGAAAAGCAAGAGGTTGGAATATCTGCGTAAGTGACCTGAGCGGCAAATGGGTCCAGATCACTACCGACGGATACCACAACAAGGAGCCCGACTGGGTACCAATTATAACCAAAGATCGTTGAGACCAAAGAATCATTTACCTGTATGTGCCAGGAGGCAGAAGGATAGAAAGATAGTAAATGGCTACGCGGTCCAAAGACCTTATGAGTAAAGCTGTTTGTCTGCTGCTGGTATCGGCCTTTTTCTTTGGCTGCCGTCGTGCTAAGGACACCACCAGTATGCCAGAGGTTATCAAAACAAAGAGCGGCCTCGAAATGGTCGTAATTCCCGGAGGCTGGTTCGAGATGGGAAGCAACAACGGGGCATCGGATGAATCCCCAGTACACAGGATATGGGTCAGTTCTTTCTGGATGGACAGATATGAAGTGGTCCAGGAGCAGTTCAAGAAGTTTCAGTTACCCGATCCCTCTCATTTCAAGAATCCAAAGAACCCCCTGGAACAGATAAACTGGACAGACGCGGCGACGTACTGCAATGAGCGTTCATTTGCAGAAGGCCTTGAGCCCTGCTATGATGAAGAAACCTGGAAGTGCAACTTCCAGGCAAATGGATACAGACTTCCGACAGAAGCGGAATGGGAGTATGCCTGTCGGGCAGGTACAAACACAAGATACTGCTTTGGTAATGATGCGCGGAAATTGAAGGATTATGCCTGGTTTACTGAGAACTCATCGGCAAAGACGCACCCTGTCGGGCAAAAGAAACCCAATTTGTGGGGGCTTTACGATATGCATGGAAATGTGGCGGAATGGTGTAATGATTTTTATTCCGAGAATTATTACAAGAGCAGCCCGGAGAAAAATCCTGAGGGGCCATCCGGCGGAAAGGAAAGAGTCCTGCGAGGCGGCGCATGGAACTCCAGCGCCGACAGCTGCCGGTCGTCCTATCGCGCGAGCGATCCTTCTATCGACGATACTTGTCTCGCGAGTGATGCGATAGGTTTCCGTTGTGTAAGAAATACAACCAACAATACATCCCCAAAACAGGATATGGCTAAAAAGAATCAGATACAAAGAACGTCAAAGACAGGATTGGTTTACGATGATATTTACCTTGAGCATAAAACAACCGAAGGTCATCCGGAGACACCTCGGAGACTGGTCGCGATTATCGAGAGGTTAAAAGCAAAGGGATTATATACTAAACTATCCCAGCTTGCCCCCCTGCCGGTTACCACCGAATGGCTCACTACGGTTCACACACCCGAATATATAGAGCGAGCCAACAAAAGCTGCAAAGATGGCATAGGATATCTGGATTCCATGGATGTTCCTATATCATCAAAATCTTATGAAGCAGCGCTGGCAGCAGCAGGAGGAGTGCTTTCTGCTATCGATGCGGTCGTGGAGAAAAAAGTCACGAACGCCTTTTGCGCTATCCGTCCCCCGGGACACCATGCCCTGAAGGATAGAGCGATGGGTTTCTGCATCTTTAACAATATTGCTGTCGGCACCCGCTATCTCCAAAAGAAATATAACCTGTCAAAAATACTCATTGTGGACTGGGACGTCCACCATGGTAATGGAACCCAGGCAACATTCTATGATGATCCTAACGTACTGTATTTCAGTGTTCACCAGTACCCCTTCTATCCGGGCACGGGAAGCGAAGCAGAAAAGGGCAGCGGAAAAGGTTTGAATTACAAGATTAACGTTCCCTTGCCGGCCGGCTCCCCAGACGCCGTTTATCTAAGAGTCTTTGAAAAAAAACTCAAGCCCGCAGCTTTCGCCTTTTCTCCGGACTTCGTACTTATCTCCGCCGGCTTTGATGCCCACAAGGATGATCTGCTGGGTGGCATGAATGTCTCCACCCAGGGATTTGCAGAACTGACACACATCGTCAAGGACATAGCCAATAAGTGCTGTGAAGGTCGGCTCGTTTCCGTTCTCGAAGGTGGTTATCAACTGGAAGGATTGGCTGACTCGGTAGAGGCACACATTCGCGTTTTAATGAAGTAAAAGGGCACGAGAAATGTTATTTCACACCTGGCCGTTTGCACTTTTTTTCGTTATTGTATATCCTACTTACCTGGCCCTGAAGAACACTAAGCTCAGACTCCCCTGGCTTTTGGCTGCCTCATATTTTTTCTATGCCTGCTTCAATCCCCTGTATCTCATTCTCATCCTGTATTCGACTGCGCTTGACTATACAGTGGTTGTAATAATGGGAAAATGGCAGCGGAGAAAGAGATGGCTTTCGATAAGTATTGTGAACAATCTCGCGCTGCTCAGCTTTTTTAAATATGGCAGCTTTATTACCGACAATTTGAATATTCTGCTCTCGTCTTTTGGCATCACCTACGTTATCCCCTCTCCCGGCATACTCCTGCCCATCGGCCTATCGTTCTACATCTTCCAGTCAATGAGCTACACCATTGATTATTATCGCGGCAATATAGAAAAGGCCAAAAGCTTCATTGGATACGCTACCTTTGTTTCGCTTTTCCCTCGATTATTAGCCGGACCGATAGAAAGAGCCGGGAATCTGCTCCCACAGATTGATAAGACACCTAAAGTCTCCACACAGGATTTTGCCGATGGGATTTCCCTGTTCATCGTGGGGCTCTTCAAAAAAGTAGCTTTAGCTGACTACCTAGCCCTTTATGTTGACAAGGTTTATACCGCTCCCGACCAGTTTCAGTCACCCGCCTTGATGCTTGCAACTTTTATGTTTTGTTGGCAGATTTATTTCGACTTCAGCGGTTATACGGATATGGCACGGGGTGTGGCGAGAATGATGGGCTTTAACCTGATGCTCAATTTCAACAATCCGTATTTGGCAACGGGCCTGGGCGATTTCTGGTCACGATGGCATATAAGTCTTTCCTCCTGGTTCAAAGACTACGTCTATATCCCCCTGGGAGGCAACCGCAAGGGCAGGTTTAACACTTACAGAAATATGTTCCTGACTATGGTAATTTCGGGATTATGGCATGGTGCGGCCTGGACATTTGTCATCTGGGGCGCGGTGCACGCTCTGGGGCGATTTGTTACGCGGGAGCTGGAAAGGACGCGGTTTTACAGGGATAAAGTGCCGAAACTGGTCAAGCAACTGCTTGTGTTCGCCTTCGTAACGTTCGCGTGGACTTTCTTCCGGGCCGAAAGCATCGGAGATGCATGGTTAATTATAACAAGAATATTCACCTCCGGATGGGCAAATCCCAATTGTCCCGTCTGGGCTTTGGTTCTGGTTCTTATTGTCTGGCTTTACCAATTCGTGCATGAATCCCGGCACCGGTGGATTCTTGACCTGGCGCCGGTGCGCATCGGGCTTGTCGCGGGGATGATTCTATACTTATCTGTTTTTGCTCCTTCAAGCGAGCAGGGATTTATCTATTTGCAGTTCTGAGCGATCGAATATGATATCCGAGGGCACAAAAAGAGACGAGGTTATGAAAGAGACGGACAAGGCAAAAATTCCGTTTAGCTCCAATAACATACGATTATCCGGCTGGGAGTGGATAATCGCCGCAATTATCTGCTCGACATTACTTTGCCTCGGCCCGCAACTCTGGGGCCGGCTTGAAAAGTTCACTCCCGGCGACGACTACCGCTTACCGTACGCGTTAGGCAACGACTACTGGCTGTACAGCCGATATTGCCGATGGGCCTGCTCGAAGTACGATACGCTCGTGGTCGGCGACTCGGTCGTCTGGGGACATTACGTGTCCAGGGACAATACTCTGTCGCACTATCTCAATAAAAACGTGGGCAAGAAACGCTTCGCCAACCTGGGCGTGGACGGCTTTCATCCCGGGGCGCTGGGGGGGCTTCTCAGGTACTACGGGCGGGACATTTCCGGCAGGAACGTGATTATACAATTTAATCCCCTTTGGATGAGCTCGGCAAAACACGACCTGCAGAGTGAAAAGGAGTTCCGCTTCAATCACCCGAAGCTTGTGCCGCAGTTTTTCCCGAAGATTCCCTGCTACAAGGATTCTTTTTCCAAAAGGTTCTCCGCCGCGGTCGAACGATATATGCCGTTCTTCGGCTGGACGTCCCATTTGCAAATCGTCTATTACGAGAATATGGACCTTCCGAACTGGACGCTGGAGCATCCGTATGAGAATCCTTTGGCCGCCGTCACGCTCGAACTTCCCGCTTCGCAAGACGATCTGCAGGAGAATGTTTCCTGGACGGATAAAGGCATCGCACAGGAAGATTTTCAATGGGTCGAGCCGGCACAATCGCTGCAATGGCACTTTTTCCGGTGGACGATTAAGCTGCTCAGGGCGAGAAAAAACAACGTCTTCGTCGTGGTCGGGCCTTTTAACGAGCACATGCTGAAGCCGGACAGCTTTAAGATATACCAGAAAATGAAAAGTGAAATCGAGACATGGCTCCGGCAAAACAATATAGCTTATCTTATCCCTCCGGTGCTGCCCAGCGAGCTTTATCGTGATGCCAGCCATCCGCTGGGACAGGGATACGCCATGCTTGCGAAACAGCTGTTTGAAAATCCATCTTTTAAATCCAGTATCCTCGATGTTAAATAAACATACTTCAAGGTGAGACTGTATTGTAACGCGTGAGAGGTCACCATTCACCCGGCCCCGCAATATACCCTGACAACTTTCAGACAATACCAGGGATAATTTCACATTTCAACTTCAGAGTTGTGCTCGTAAAGATACGGAATTGTTTGAGGCCCTTCAGGCAAGATACAAATCGACGCCTGACTTCCATATTTCCGAAGTAATTCCTCAATTGTATTTTCTATATTGTGACAGGTTTTGAGCAGCGCAGCTTCAATCTGCTCATCCGTCAGGTTTCTGCTGTAAAAATATACATCCGCTTTTTGGCATATTAAAGCCTGTATTTGTGCCTGCCACATATCCTGCCTGGGAGAATCCTGTGCTCGGATATTTCTTAACAGGTCTCCGGGGCTTTCAGCCTCAAGCAATAATTTTCCAAATTCACCGTGACTCGGAATACCATCCCAGCACTCGGCGGCAACTACTATGCTCCCACCTTTCCTGACCACTTGAGATGCGGCACTCATCCCTTTAACCGACTGGTATAAATTAAGGTCCAGAGGATATCCCGAATTACTGGTGATTACTATGTCAAAAGGCTCCTTCACAGGAGCCATCGCATTTTCCTTCACAAAAATACAGCCCTGCTCGTGAGCTTTTTCAAAGTCCCCTGCAAACACACCCGTGATTTGTTTGTCCCGGTTAAGTGCCACGTTGAGCAGAAAGGTCGGTGGTGCCATCAACGCCGCTTCGCGAATCTCCTCCCATACAGGATTACCATTCGTCAGGCCCCACTTTGCCATGGGGTGGTCTATGTTCCCGGTACTGTGATTTCTAAGTACTGTTTCCAATAGAGCCAGCCCCGGCATACAGGCTTTGCCGCCGCCGGAGAACCCGGCAAAAAAATGCGGTTCTATGAAACCGGTCAGAATTCGTACATCGCATTTTATGTAGTCGCTGTGAATCCAGATATCATTCCCACTGCTGGTGGTCCCTGCTAACGTGTGTGAATCCTGATCTTGAGCATCATTCTGTTTAATCCGATATTTGCCCACGATTTCAATTCCCAGCATCCCCTGAAGCTCAGCTGCTGTGTTCGGCCTATGGGTTCCGGTTGCATTAAACAATTCTATTCGGTCATCAGGCACATGGTTTAGCTCATCCAGCAAAACAGGCAAGATAATATGATAAGGGGTCGGGCGTGTGATGTCACTGAAGACAATGCCAACTTTATCGGAGGATTTCACTAAATCTCTCAGCGGCTTTGCTGCTATCGGCCGGCATAACGCACTCCTCACCGCCTGAACCTGATTTTGAAGTCCCTCCACGTACTCAGGTTGAACGACTGTCACATTCAAACTGTCCGTCAGTTTGATTTTCAAACCTTCCCTGCCATATGCCAGCTTTATGTTCACAATTCTACGTTCCCGCCTTCACATTCTTAATCACCGCGAGTTTTCCATCTCTTGCAGCCTCTAATATCGGCCGCATGTACTCATCCACCATTTCGGCTGTAAGCGGCACGGGCATATTCTCCAGTTTCATCTTAAGCTGAGGATTCTTGGCGGCGGCCAATGCTCTGTCTATATGTTTTTCGCTGAATCCTTTAACTTCACCAAGCCTTATTGGGAAACCAATGCATCGAGCTAATTCAAACATGGCCTCCGCAACAGCAACGCCAAGTTCTCTGCCTCTTAGCTTTTCTATATCAGTTTTTGTAAAACCAGCCTCCTGGTAGATTTTGCCGACAATTTGCAACGGCCTTTCAATGGCCGGTGCAAAGAAGACCGTGTAATAGGGATTCATAATAGCACAGGCACGACCATGAGGCAGGATATCCACCAGTGAAAAACTTGTAAGGTGACCGCCATTAGTCCCCCCTGCCGTAATGGAATATCCACCTAAATCTGTAGCCAGGCACAGCGCCTCGCGAGCCTCCGTGTCCTTAGAATTGTTGATGACACGCGGCAGATATTTGACTACCAGAGCGATAGCAGTACTCGCCACTTCTTCAATTTTGCCATAAGAAGGCTTGCCGACAGCGCCATACAGGACCTCAAGGCAGTGAGAAATCCCATCCAACGCCCCATCGGCACTCAGACCTGCAGGAGTGCTGTAGGTTACCTGATAGTCAAATACGGGATATGCCGGGACTATTGCCTCATCCACAATCAGTTTCTTTTGGCCCGTCGAGACATCCGTGATATTCGAGTATTTGGTCAAGTGGGCAGCAGAACTTGCAACCGTCTGAATGGCGACGTGTGGCGCCAGAGACTTGCCGCTGTCTTCGATAGCCCTGGTCACCAGTCCGGTTCCAAAATAAGCATCAATCTCACCGTTGAGAGTACGAAGAATCTCAGCAGCTTTTGTCGCATCAATTGTGCTGCCTCCGCCGAAGCTAATAATCACATCCGGAGCGATAGACTTAAGTTTATCGGTGATACGAAACAGGTCTTCACGCGGGCAATTAGGTCTTGCACCTCTGATTTCTCCGATAAGTTCCACTGCCGAATCGGACAGTGAATCGCTTATGGTCTTTACATAGTTATCGCTGCCACTGAACGTACCACGGACAAGGGCAGCTTTTTGTCCGGCAGCAGCGACTACCTTGCCCACATTCGGAAGAACTCCCCCGCCAAAGAGGTATGAATCACCTTTGAACTGCTGCAATAAAATCCGTGCTTTGTCAAAATCAGTCATTTAATTCCTTTGATTTAATAGAATATCGAATCGAGCCGAAGACTGCAACTCTCAGTCCTGGATTTTACCCCCAAAAGATACCAGCAGTAGCGCAGGCAGAATCAACAGGTCTCCGACCAGGGCAGCGGCAAATCCAATGCATGCCAGGTATGTAAAGCTTTCAATCATCGGTATGGTGCTGGTTGCACAGCTTCCAAAACAGAATATGAAAATGACTGTGGTGATGACCAATGCCTTTCATACCGCAGGGGAAAATTTGATTCTCCACCATTGATAAGACAATTTTATTGCCCATCTTAGTTTAACTATTTGCATTATCAAGTACTTGACTAAGTCCGTCCCGACATCTACAATCATCAGGGTAGCTGCATTGGAAATTAAGGGACTCTTTCATAATGCCTCGCAGGCTAAAAAATGCATCTTATAAGAAAATTTATTTCCAAGAAGGGAGAATTGAACGATGGATTTAACCGACAAAATCGTCATGGTCGCTGGTGGAGCAGGCGGCATCGGCCTGGGTATAGCAAAGGGCCTTGCCGCCGAAGGCTGTAAGGTGGCACTGGCCGATTACAACGAAGAGTCGCTGCTCGAGGCGGCAAAAGCGGCCGATGCCAAGCCGCCGTTTCTCTGGCGAACCTGTGATGTCACCGACCGTGAGCAGGTAACGGATTTATTTCAATGGCTCGGCAGGGAACTCGGCCCCATAGACATCCTCGTCAACAGCGCTGGTATCAATGTCGGCAATAGGATGATGGCTAACGTTGACCCCGCAGACTTTGATCAGGTGATGGCGATAAACACGACAGGTACATTTAATTGTGTCCACGCTGTTCTTCCTGTGATGCGAGAAAAACGCTCGGGGCTGATTGTGAATATTGTTTCTCTGGCCGGTAAGCATGTGATGCCACTGGCGGGGATGCCCTACTGCGTATCAAAATTCGCCACAAGTGCACTTGGCACATTCGTCAATCTGGAGGAATGTGGAAACGGCATTAAGGTAACAAACATTTACCCCGGCGAAACCAACACGCCTATAATCGACAAGCGGTCTTCGCCCCCGCCGCCGGAAAAACGCGCACGGATGCTCCAGCCCGAAGATATCGCCGCCTGCGTTGTAGCCATCGCCAAGCTCCCGCCCCGTGCGGTTGTGCCGGAGTTAGTGATAACACCGCCACATATGATGCTCGGCTGAGAACTCTGGTAATCGAAACTGTTTCTAAAAGTGAGATTCAACAGGAGGATTTAGCAATGCTTACTAATAAATTTTTCATCTGTGTGTTGATGGCAGGTCAAATCGCTTCGCTGAGTTTTACAAAAGCACACGCCCAACTATCACAGAAAAGCTACGACAAAATGAAAGTACAACAAAAACCGTTCGGCCGAACCCCGGATGGCCAGAAAGTAAACCTTTATACCCTGACAAATGCCAACGGGCTTCGGGCAAGGATAATAGACTACGGCATCATTCTGGTATCATTGGAGGTTCCGGACCGCGACGGCAAACTGGCCGATGTCACGCTCGGTTTTGACGACCTTGACTCCTATATAAAGAGAAATCCCCTCTTTGGGGCGATAGTCGGACGCTATGCCAACCGCATCGCAAATGCCGAAATTACTATCGATGGAGTTGAATATCAACTGACTGCCAACTCCGGCAAAAATCATATCCACGGCGGGAGGGAGAAAAGATTCGACAAGGTCGTGTGGAAAGGCAGCCAATTCCAAAGCGACAAAGAGGTTGGTGTACGATTTAACTATCTCAGCAAGGACGGCGACGAGGGTTTTCCCGGCAATCTCGATTGCACTGTCACCTATATGTTAACCAACAATAATGAGCTCATAATCAGCTACAAAGCCACAACAGACAAACCGACCATCGTCAACCTGACCAACCACAGCTATTTCAATCTTGCAGGCGCCGGCAATGGCGATATTCTGGGGCATAAAATAATGATCAACGCCGATTATTTTACGCCCTCAGACAAGGCTCTGATTCCAACGGGAGAAATCCAAAATGTCAAGGACACCCCCCTTGACTTCACTGAGCAGAAAACAATCGGATCAAGAATTGAGCAATTGACACAGACACGCGGTTACGACCACAATTATGTACTGAAAAACTCTGACGGCTCACTTGTTCTTGCTGCCCTCGTTTATGAGCCCACGAGCGGACGGGTCATGGAAGTGCGCACTACTGAGCCGGGTATGCAGTTCTACACAGCAAATGGTATGAAGGAAATCAAGGGCAAAGACGGCAAGGTATATCAGAGACACTACGGCTTGTGCCTTGAAACTCAGCATTTTCCCGATTCGCCTAACAAACCTCACTTTCCTTCTGTTATTCTCCGCCCCGGCGAAACGTACAGTACTCAGACGGTATTCAAATTCTCAACGCAGTAATTTTTTTCTGATAACTTGCCGCTGCGGGAATGGAGACGTATAATAGAACGTCACAAGGGTAGATGTTACAGTTTTTCCTTGGAAAGCTTGTGTGTCTGAGCCGCCTAATGGAATCGGGGCGATTTGGAGCAGGCGGCATTATAAAACGTAATGCGAAAAACTTCATCATGGGAGTTGAAAAATAATGAATCGCAGGGAAGCACTCTTTTCAATCGCCGGGGGTTTGTTCACATCAGCATTGACAACTCAGAAACGAGTGCTCGGCTCCGAAAAAAACAAAATAACAAAATTAGGCATTGCAAATTTCTCATACAATATTCGTCTCAAAGCTGAGCGGTCGGGACAGGCAAAGGGACAACTTAAGGACCCTTTGAACTTCCTCGAACATTGCCATCAGATCGGTGCCGGCGGCATCCAGATGAACATCGGAATCAGAGATGAGGCATACACGCGAAAACTGCGTCTCAATGCAGAAAAATACGAGATGTTTGTTGAAGGCTCCGCCAGCCTGCCACGTAATCAGTCTGATCTCGGCAGATTCCAAAAGGAGCTTCTCACGGCAAAACAGGCTGGGGTCCGGGTGATTCGTTTAGCTATGGGTGGACGGCGCTACGAACAGTTCGATAAAGCCGCACAATTCAAAGCTTTTACAGAGAGTTCGTTGAAGTCGCTGCAGTTAGGTGAGCCGGTTGCAGCGAGACACAATATCCGTCTGGCCGTTGAAAATCACAAGGACCGGCGTGTCCCCGAAATGCTCGATATGCTGGAAAATATCAGCAGCGAGTACGTCGGCGTATGTGTCGATACAGGCAATAGCTTTGCCCTTATGGAAGATCCGATGGACGTCATCGAGGCATATGCCCCCTGGGCTTTCTTCGTCCACCTGAAGGACATGGCCGTTTGTGATTACCAGGATGGTTTTCTGCTTGCCGATGTATTACTGGGAGAGGGTTCTCTCGATCTGCCCAGGATGGTCGAGATTCTGCGAAAAGTGCAACCTGAGATCCGGTTCAGCCTGGAAATGGCCACCCGTGACCCGCTAAAAGTCCCCTGCTTAACCGAAAAGTACTGGGCAACCTTAGAGAATGTCCCCGGCATGGACCTGGCCCGCACACTTAGATATGTTCGTGCAAATGCTACTGCTGAAAAGTCTCTGCCGCATGTGAGCCATCTGCCGCCGGCTGAGCAGCTCAAGCTCGAAGAGCAAAACATTAAAAAATGTCTCGCTTATGCGAGGGACCACTTGAGTCTCTGATTGAAATTACGCAAAAAATAATTGGAGGTCTGTAATTATGAATCCTTTGGTTATCCTGCTTATCGGCGTCGTTGTTATTATCAGCATGGTCATCATACTGCGCATCAATGCTTTCATCGCACTGATCACAGCAGCAATCGTAGTCAGCCTTCTGTCGCCTGGAGAATGGGCTGGAAAAATCACACGTGTGGCCGGTGCGTTTGGTTCGGTCGCAGGCAGCATTGGTATTGTTATTGCGCTGGCCGCAGTTATCGGTAAGTGCCTGATGGACAGCGGCGCAGCAGACCAAATCGTACGTTCTTTCCTGAAGTTACTTGGCGAAAAACGGGCACCCACGGCATTAATGCTAAGCGGCTTTACGCTATCGTTCCCTGTGTTCTTCGATACCGTTTTCTATTTATTGGTACCCCTGGCCCGCTCGTTGTGGAAGCGAACGCACAAGAACTACATACTGTATGTCACGGCAATTGTCGCCGGTGCCGGAGTTACCCATACACTTGTTCCACCAACGCCCGGGCCTTTACTTATGGCCAAAAGCCTCAACATCGACCTGGGCATAATGATAGGCGTGGGGGTCCTTATCGGCCTGCCCACAGCCATCCTCGGCCTGATTGTTTGCAAGATAATCAACCGGTTTATGGACATCTCCATGCGTCCTTACAGCGGTCAGGAGGAACAGGAACCGCTCGATAACGACCAACTTCCCGGAATCTGGATTTCATTCGCTCCCATTATTTTGCCTGTGATTTTGATTTCATTGAACACGGTGACCAATGCGCTGGGCGAGGGCACAAAGATTGCTCAAATTGCGTCTGTTTTGGGTAATCCCAACCTGGCTCTGTTGCTCTCAGCAGCGATTGCTATGAGCGTATTAGTCCACAATCGCAAGCTGTCTTTTAAGGAGCTGGCCTCAAGGACGGAAACCGCCCTTATGAGCGGCGGCGTCATCATTCTCATCACAGCCGGCGGCGGTGCGTTCGGTGCCATGCTCCGAGAGGCAGGAATTAAGCTCTGGCTCGAAAACCAACTCGGTGGACAAGGTCAAACCATGGGGCTGGTGATGCTCCTTATGGCATTTGCCGTCGCAGTAGTGATGAAATTCGCCCAGGGTTCCGGCACCGTATCGATGATTACCACTGCCCCGATGTTTGCCGCCATGGATGTATCCTCCGAGATGCTTGGCTGCCATCTTGTGTATCTTGCGATGGCGATTGGAAGCGGTTCGCTTGTCGGTGACTGGATGAACAACAGCGGCTTCTGGATCTTCGCTCGAATGAGTGTCCTTACGGAAACCGAAACTCTCAAGTCCTGGACAATTCTAACAGCGTCGCTTGGACTGATAGGGCTGGGATTCACCATGCTTTTCGCATACCTATTACCTATGGTATAGACACGGGCAATCCATAATTTCTGCTCAAGCAACCAATTTCAGGGATTATCGTCTTACACGAACCTTAGCCAGTTTCTCGTAGAATTGAATTATACCGCAGTGGTCATCTTTGGCCTTGCCGTCCACTTTCAAGGCCTGCATAATCTCCATAATCCCGCTGGAGAGGGGAACGGGGACTCCAAGCTCGTGAGCAGTATCCAGTGCATTGGCCAAATCTTTGATATGTAGTTCAATACGGAAGCCCGGTTTGAAGTTGCCTTCGAGCACCAGCGGCATTTTAGCATCCAGTACGGTACTGCCGGCCAGTCCGCCCCGAATTGCCTGGTACACTTTCTCCGGGTCAACACCCGATTTGGTGGCTAATACCATCGCCTCCGACATTGCGGCAATATTTAGAGCGACAATAATTTGATTGGCTAATTTGGTCGTATTCCCGCTGCCGATCTCTCCCACGAGTGTCACGGACGCCCCCATTATGCTCAAAATGTCCTTCACCTGCTCAAAAGTATCTTTCGGACCTCCCACCATGATTGCCAATGTCCCTTCGATGGCCTTTGGCTGGCCCCCGCTTACAGGAGCATCGAGCATTATGATACCTTTTTCCCCCGCCTTTTTAGAAATCTCTTTGCTGGCCAATGGAGCAATAGAACTCATATCAATCAGGATTGTCCCTCTTTCGGCACCTTCCAAAACTCCATCGATTCCCAGCACAACTTCCTTGACCTCCGGTGAATTAGGCAGCATCGTAATCACAATCTCGCTATTTTTTGCAACTTCTTTGCTTGAGGAAGCCGGCTTTGCACCGGCATTAACTACCTCTTTCATCGCTTCAGGTAATATATCGTAAACAGTAAGAGGGTAACCAGCCTTAATCAGATTCATTGCCATTGGCTTACCCATGATTCCTAAACCAATAAAACCTATTTTTTTCATTATCCAACCTTTCTGTAAAAATTCCCCAGCTAATGACCTCTAATTTTCGCCGCCAGCCTCACATTCGGCTATGACGAGTTTTGAAAGCTCTCCAACTGCCTCCAACCAATCTCATAAAATTGTGAAAGTGTTCTTTGCGTTACTCCATAAGCAATGAAATCTTCCGGTTCCATTGCCCCCGGTTCATAGGCACGCACGAACTCAGGCAAAGCTGAGAGTCTCTCAATTACATCCGACGGTATTTCTAAATCTATCCGCTCTTCACGGGGAAGCTCTTCCGACAGCAATATCTGCTGATACTGCGGAGCGATAGACATAACAACCTCTGCCCCCGCCAACTCTGTCATATGATAGGCCCCTCTCAAGGCGGCAACAATCAAAACCGCTTCGTATTCGTGCTCATTGTATATCGAATAAGCACGCTTTGTAACAGCCAATCCCGCCTGGCGAATATCAGATTCACTAATGTCAGCCTGGTTATCATGCGCAACATCTCTGAGGTAGTCATCCAGACGGCCAATCATAATAACAGCAAAACATTTCCCCGGTTCCACCCCGCTTTTCCTTGCGCGCCGCATGCCCTGCCTGTACCTTTCGGCAATAGCGATTACCTGAGGAACGGTATAACTCACCGTTGCCGTCACTGTAATTCCTTCTGCGGTACAGTCTTCCAGGACATCCAGCCCCGCCGACGTGGCAGGCAATTTCACGGCAATATTGGGTGCCCAGGCGTGAAAACGTCTTGCCATCGACAGCATACTCTGCCTGTCTCCCGCTCGGGCGGGATTAACTTGTGCGCAGACGTAGCCCATTCGGCCACTGCTTTTCTCATACTCCGGCTCGAGCTGAGCGGCTGCATGTGTAATCGCTATACTCATGAGTGATTCTGCACGTCTTTCGGGCTCAGTGTTCTTTGACAGCGCATCGTTTATTTCCCGGGCCCATACGCTTTTATTCCCGGACAGAGCAAGAAAAGATAGAAAAGGGTTTGTCGTGGCTCCCACAGCACCATGCTTAATACCACGCTTAAGCTCATCCGGCTCAGCAGAATCGTGCCACCATTTTGTCCTGGTGTTTTTTATTGCCCAATAGAGATACTCCTCTTGCGGCATAACTAACTCCCTAAAGCTATTTGAGTTCTTTACTCATTAATCGCCGAATCTTTTCAGACTTTTTCCGGCACAACAAAAGGCTCACGATAATTTCGCTTCAGCAGCATATTAGCCCAGTCACTACACCGGCCTGCAAACTTCTCTTTTTCTGCGTCAAATGTCAGCATTGGTCCTATGGTTAATGGTTCACTTATGAGGTCAACTTCATTGGCCTTCAAATGCGCCAGCATGCGCTCGAAGGCCTCGGCCAGTAACGTATTTTCATCAATTGCATTCTTGATTTGTTCAGCGGATTCTCTGCGTCCAAGTCGATAGGAAATGTTAGCCATATGGCATAAAGCGGCCGAGATATGACCCTTGAGAATGTCGGTTCTTAAGTCGCTGACCTTTCGGCTGCGCATCGCCTTAATGAAGTTTGCCTGATGTCCGGCGCCGCCGTCACCGGGGAACTGCTTGATTTTTCTGCCGTCCTTGTCATACACCCAGCCGCCTCCTCGGCCGCCCGCGAAAAAGCCGTCCTCGCATTCAATTACCATGCTGGTGCGAATATCCCTAAAGGTACTATCCATCGCCGGATGACCTTTGCTTCGCGGCAGGGCGCGTATCTCAAAGACTATCGGGACCGGCTTGTAGTCGAAGAACGTCAGATGCGTATTGGGTGTCTGGCCATCATCATCAAACGCGAACCGACCACCGATGCTTATTACTCGTTGCGGCAACCCACTTTGGTTGATCGCCCAGCGGCAGTGGTCTAAATTGTGAGCACCTATATTACCCATCTCACCCGTGCCGGTAGACCAAAACCAGTGCCAATCGTAATGTAAATTCCTGCGAGTCAAAGGCACCAATGAAGCCGGCCCCATAAACAAATTGTAGTCCAATGTCCTGGGGACAGGCTGTGGTCCATTCACTTTTCCGATGCTTTCTCGTGGATTGTAGCAAAAGCACCTTGCACGTCTAATCCGGCCAAGATTACCCTGTCGGATATATGGGATAGCCGCACGCAAGCCTACATCGGAGCGATTTTGTGAGCCGACCTGCATAATACATTTGTACTTACGAGCGGCCTCGATCATTTTCCGGCCTTCCCAGATGCTATACGAGGCCGGCTTTTCAACATACACGTCTTTGCCTGCCTGACAAGCCCAGACCGTCATCAGCGCATGCCAATGATCGGGTGTAACAATAACAACAGCATCGATTTCCTTATCATCGAGCAACTTGCGATAGTCAACGTACGTGGCGACTTTCTCGTTGCGGTCCATGAATTTCTTAGTCTCTAAATCCAGAAACTGTGAGTCAGCATCGCAAAGCGCCACTATACGAACACCGGGGACCTTAGGGAACATTTCGAGATGTTCTATGCCCTTCTTTCGAAGGCCCACTATTGCCAAACGAATATCATCGTTTGCACCCGAAACCTTTGACCACACGGCCCCCGGCCAAGTCAAGCCAAGAGCAGCTCCACCTGCAATGGCCGTAGCACCGGCGATGAAATCACGGCGAGTACACTGATTCATAGTTTTCCTCCCTTCTACCTAAAGAGGCACGACGGAAGCGAGAGTTTACGGCCGATTACCTACAATTATTATTTTACCCTGATACGAAAATGCCAATTGCAATAACTTAAGCTATTAATCCCGTTAATTTCGGACTGTCTGTGTTTCACAGCTATTATATTGGCATTTCCCGTAATAGAAATAATATTCTTTTATGACGTTGTGACAATCCCTTATTGCCTTGCCTGATTGACGAGAATCTCCCCGGCCCGTTGGAAACCTGTTTGCCCGCTATTATCTTGTTGTGAATTTACTTCCTGCCATTTTAGCATTGGAAAAACGTACTATGCCATCGGCAAAACCAAAGCCAATAAGAACGAGATAACAACGCCGGTGAAACCGACAATAGCCAGCAAAGGCGTCCAGGATTTGATTCCCTCAGCTTCGGTCAGGCCGGTCATTTTTACAAATATCCAGAAACCGCTGTCGTTCATCCAAGAACCCATCATCGAGCCGCCCCCTATGGCCGTAGCCAGATATGCGGGGTGATAACCTAACGTCTCCGTAGATGTGATCATTGCGGCAATCATCGCCGACGATGTTATCATTGCAACGGTGCTGGAGCCCTGTGCTATTTTAATCAGCGAAGCAATAAGGGCACCCACGAGCAAAAGCATTATACCACTCGCCGACTGGCCGCTATCGCCCTGAAACAAGTTTGTGATCGCCGGACCTATCTGGGCGGCCTTAAGCATCGCACCAAAAGCACCGCCAGCGGCCGTTATCAGGATAATCACACCCCCACTCATCAACGATACTTCCACAGTTTTTGCCAATTGTGCGTTCGTTAGGGCTCGCTTGCTCTTGAGCATCCACATGGCAATTGCTGTTGATATGAGCATGGCCAAATTTACATTGCCCAATACGGCGGTTATGCCGGCAGCCCGGCTTAAACCCGAATCCTCAGCTGCGTCACCGGCTATTGCGCTAACAATCGTATTAGCCGAGACCAGAAGCACAGGCAGGATAATCGGCAAAAGTGACAGCAATAATCCCGGTAACTGATAGTCTTCAAGCGGTTCCGGCTCAGATAGCTGCCCGCTAAGCGGCCTCATTTGTATATCCATCCGCCGGTCCACCCATGTCGAGAAGAACATTCCGACTACAGCAGCGGGAAACGCAACCAATGTTCCAACCATAATCATAACGCCAATATCAATACCAAGGTTATCTGCCATAACCAGTGGGCCAGGAGTCGGCGGTACAAGTGAGTGGGTAATCACCCCGCCGGCAGTAATAGCCATCGCATATTTGAGGTAATGTTTCTTTGTTCGTCTGTGCATAGACCGTGCCAGCGGTACGAGCAGATAGAAAACTGTGTCGAAGAAAACCGGAATCGAGAGCACAAAGCCGCTGGCCATAAGCGCTGTGGAGCTGCGTTTTTCCCCCAGAAGCGAGAGGAAACCCCTGACAATGCGGTCCGCTGCACCACTATCCATCATGCACTTGCCAATTACCACGGCCAGAGCAATGACAATACCGATGTTGCCGGCCGTGTTTCCAAATTCCCCGGCCACCCGACTCATCTTTTCACCCATATCACCAGGACCAAGCAGGCTAACAATCACGGCGGAGGTAATTAACGCAACAAAAGCATTCAATCGCAAAAATGCAATCATAAATATGACGGTCAGTATACCGACAGCAAGAATTATTAGAGGATGCAGACTGAACATAATACTGTTTCCCCTCATACATCAGGATAAATACTTTTTTTCACAAGCACGTCACCAGGCACATTCTTGTTATTCGAAGGCACCATTGTCAGTTCGGTTCTCCCGGCTGAATTTCGTATACGCTTCGTAAAGAGATTCGTCCGATCCGACATTTCCCGGAAAAACGACATATAATAACTCCGGATGCTTGCTTTCCTGACCGAGCTGCCAGACAGGCACTCCCGGCAGGATCTGTCCTAAAACCACAGCCTCCTCGACCTTTAGTCCTTTTTTCGCCACATCGCACGATGTGATTCCCCCTTTGGCAATTATAAAGTTCGGTGTCCGGGTTATCCTGCCAACTAACTCACAAAGAAAATCCGATACGCGCTTGCCGGCATCCAGCCGCTGCTGGTTGTCTCCACCTAAAGCATACATGCGTTCGGTGTAAACCACAACGGATGTCCCGCTAAAAAGCACATCATCAACAACTTTGATAAGCTCACTTAAATAATTCGAGCTGCTGTTGCCAAGAATCCTGGAGATAGTAACTTCAATCTTTTGCACCCCGGCTCGCTCAAGCATATAATTCAGTTGTCTTGTCGTTTTCTCGACGTAAGAGCCCACTATTATCAAACCATTACCTTCGTGTTTTGCCGGGTCGTAAAGGTGTGCATCCGATATACCTGCTCTTATTTTTACAAATGAGGCCGCTGACCTGTACAAGAACCTTTTGCCTTGCTCCTCGGCCCGGCAAAGACCAAGAACCACTACCTCAAGGTCCTCGTCACATAGCGCATTGACTACAATCGGACGAGCATTATCAATTTTATTGAGCTTTTCATAGACACGTTCCGGACCACCTTGTCGAATATCATCCAAGGTAATAGATGCAACATCTTCTTTTTTCCAGAAACCTTGAGACTTTTCTTCGATCCAGGCCGGTAAGTATGAATTCTTAAATCCAAAGACCGGGTCGCTCGCAAACTCCGTTTTGTGGGCTTTTACAAGCTCGTCACCCAATAGAACATAATGTGTGTCATCTACTGTAAATCTTCCGCCTTCCTTAAAGTAAGGAATAATCAGAATCCCATCAAAAGGACCCAATATGTTCATCAAGACATTAGTTTCACCGGCAAAGTGACCGCGGAGGGTTGAATCGCTACGGCTAATAATTCGCAGCGAGTCTCGATGCACAAACTCCAGGAGATGTTCCACAATCTGAAGATTCATTGCGATTGCCTGGTCCTCGGAAAAGGCTCGCGAATTTGTAAGTACGAAGAAAAAATCGTTTTCCCGCAACGCTTTCCGAAGAACCTGCGGCTCCCAACTCATGAGAACCTTGACATCGTGCACAGTCTGACAGCCCGTCGGGTCATCATCCAAAGCAACAATCTTGATTTTCATGCCTTGATTAAGCCTGCGAATTTCTTCTCGTGCTGCCGGTATCTTTATCGCCGGTGGAAGACCCTTTAAGATTTCTTCGATTTTTAGAGCCATTATCGTTTCATTTTGACTATCAAATATCTCTAATGCCTCGAAAGAAGGTAGTCAAGCATTCGCATCTGACAAAGCCATTGAGTTTGAAGCAGCTATAAAGTATCGAAATATTTTTGTCCAAGCATTGCAGCTCCCTTCATAGATGACTGTTCACTATGGATATACTCACAGTCCCTCATCCACCTTGATTTCGCCCGCATTAAAGCTGGATTTGTCGCCCCTCCCGTCACATGGATAACGTCTTTAAGGGAGATGTGTCTTTCAATCTCTTCCAGGTGTGACTTCTGATATTCGCATAGTCCTCTGACAATTGCGGCTAATATTTCCTCGCGTGTGGTCTGCTGAGTCAATCCCAACAATTGAGCCTTGAGCGGCTCCAGGCTGTAGCGCGAACCCATTAGATAAGGCACATAAGTGACACCACTTTCACAATCGAGCCGGCTCTCAATCGCCTGCGGAAGGAATCCATCATAGAACTCCTCAGCGGTCAATTCGCTGCAGAACAACTCCCTGAACCAGTCCAGTGCCTTCCCCCCGGCATTCATAACATGCAAGGTCAGCCAGCGATCCTGCAGCACGTGGGCCCGAATATTGTAACCGGCAGAAGCCAGACATTTATCAAGGCACACAAGAGTGATTTCACAAGTACCGTTTACATTGATTATGTCCCCCGAATCCCTTATCCCAACCGAATAAGCCGCCAGTACCGCATCATTACCGCCTATCAGGACCGGAGGCTCTTTTCCAAAACCTAATTCCTGCGAGAGTGACTTGCTCATTCGTCCGGCACTTTCATACGCCGGTATTATTCGGGGCAACCGGCTAAGCGAGATGCCAAAGGTTGCTGCAATATCCTCATTCCAGGTAAAATCGTTGCGAACAGTATTGTAAAGAGCTGTAAGCGATGCAGACGATGGGTCAATAGCGAAGTGTCCCGTCAACCAATAAGCTATATATGTATTAGAGTGACCAAACTTGTGGGTCTTGTTGAAGATTTCAGGAAAATTGTCTTTAATCCATAGAATGCTCGCCAGTGAACATCCTCCCGCAACCGGCATATTGGCCGTGGTCTCCAGAAGAGAGTCCATGCCAACAGTCTCTATTATGAAACGGGCCTGTTTGCGAGAACGCTGGTCAAGCATCAGGATAGCCGGATAAAGTGCCTCGCCATTCTTATCCATGGTCGTCAGTCCCGGTGTTGTCCCGGAAAGAGAAATCACATCGACATCGCCAATAATGTCCTCCATTGCTTTGCATCCGGCGGCAAAGGCCTTCTTCCATTTGTCTTGTTCGATGTCACCAAAGAGACCATCATTATATACATTCACGTCGTAGTCTTGCGAGAATTGTCCAACCAGACTTAGCGCGTCACCCTTGGTTCGAAACACGCCTATTTTTATACAGGTTGTCCCGATATCAACCGCTAAAATCATGGCGTTTTCAGCCATCTGTGTGTCGTTAATCTTTGTCATAGTTACCTTGCAAGGTAACGCTCAAATTGTCTATACCTTAATCTGAGATCATCCCACCACTTTCAGACAACCATAAAACCTTCATTCACAATTTGCTGTCTAATCAGTTCGGCGGCCTCATCCGCTACGGCCTTGAGGGGGTGGCGAGGTTGACCTGCTTTGAAACCGGTCATATTCATAGCCGCCTTGACACCAGCCACACCCCAGAGTCCTGAAATGGCTTGATTGAGCCGGACAAGTCTGGAGTGGAGTTCCTTCGCTTCATCGTATCTGTCCCGCTTAAACAAACGGTATAAATCGCAACAAGGATCAGGGAGGATATTGGCAAGAGATATAACCCCGCCCGGAGCTCCCAAATGAAGGGACGGATAGAGGAAATTTGCAGAACCGGCCAGGACATGGAATTCTTCTGCAGGGTCCAGGTGAGCGAGGAATTGAGCCGGGCCTGTTGGGGAGGAATCTTTCATACCGACAATATTAGGATGTCTTGACAGTTCAACAACGGTCCGCGTTGGTATTTTTACTCCGCCTGTAAAGCCCGGCGCATTATAGAGAAGCACCGGTATATCGACCGAATCAGCCACTCGTTCATAGTAACCTTGCAGGACGGCGCCGTCGATTTGCCCGGGAAAATAGTGTGGGGTCAGGAGACTCACATAGTCAAAGCCCATCTCGAAAGCCAATTTTGACTTCTCGATTGTCTGCCTTGTGGATTCACAGCCGGTCCCAACCATAACTACTTTGTTGCCTTTTTCTTCAGCGAAAATCTCGAGAATGCGTATCTGCTCCCTGTCGCTGAGACTTTTGAATTCCCCATTCGAACCAAGCGCAAGATAACCGGTAAGGTCCGTCTCGTTGAGTTTTCGCAGGTTGAACCTCAAATCATCTATCGAGATTTCATCAGAGCTGAACGGCGTGACCACCGGAGCAAATACACCCGAAAGCTTCTTCTTATTTTGTCCCATAGTCCTATCCTTATCAAATAATGAACATCACAATTTAATAATATGCTATCTCTTCTGCAATACTTCTTTGCCGGCATTAAGCACTTTTATGATTTCATCCACATCAAATACACAACCTCTCCATGTACCACCACCCGCCTCCTGCATGGCAGCCCATAATCGCGTATCGTCAGGAAGTCCCGGATGTGGGGTCAAGTCAGACCGCAAAGAACGCTCGGCTAATATACGCGTGCCAAGTTCCACGTTTCGCTGACTTGCCGGAGAGTCGGCCTCTCCAATTATATCAACACTTCCTTTTAGACTTTTACAATCAATGATAATTTGAATGATATCTCCATCCAATACCTTTCCGATCGGGCCTGCCGCCAGGGCCTCCGGTGCTATGTGACCGATACAAGCGCCCGTACTAACACCACTGAATCTACCATCGGTAATGACAGCAACATCCTTCCCCCATGAAAGATACCTCAAAGCACCGGTCACTTGCAGTATTTCTTCCATTCCGCTTCCCATCGGGCCTGCACAAATGAGCACTATTACATCACCGGGTTTAATAGCTCCCGTTTTGATGGCCCGGATAGCGCTATGTTCACTTATGAACACACGCGCAGAGCCGATTTTGTGATATACACCCCCAGAATCCAGCAGCACCGAATCAATGGCAGTACTTTTAACAACCGAGCCTCCCGGGGCAAGATTACCCTGTGGTAAAGTTATGGTACTGGTCAAGCCGTACTTACTGGCCCGAGCAGGACTCATAATCACATCGTCCGCTTTGATACCATCTTTTTCGTAGAGCAACTCACGCAGTCGCCGGCGTCGATTTGATGTCTCCCACCAGTCGAGCAGCTTGCCCAGGCTTTCACCCGATACTGTCACTACATCCAAATCCAAAAGGCCGAGCCCTCTTAACTGCAGCATAACATCCGGCACCCCACCCGCCATAAAGACTCGCACGGTCGGGTGTCCTACAGGCCCATTTGGCAAAACGTCAACAAGTCGCGGTACTTCCCGGTTGATTTTTTCCCAGTCTTCGAGAGTTGGCCGTCTCAAACCTGCCGCGTGAGCAATTGCAGGAATGTGTAATAACAGATTGGTCGAACCGCCGAAAGCAGCGTAAACAACCATCGCGTTGCGAATGGCTGAGTCCGTAAGTACATTTTTCATATTTAAGCCGAGTTTATACAGCCTTATCAGCGCCCCGGCCGAACGACGCGCCATGTCCAGCCATATTGCCTGGCCGGATGGCGCCAGCGCTGTGTGAGGCAGGCTCATCCCGAGTGCTTCAGCGACAACCTGTGACGTTGCCGCTGTCCCAAGAAACTGACAGCCGCCGCCGGCACTCGCACATGTACGGCACGTCATCTGTCTGGCATATTCAAGTGTCACCTCACCATGGGCAAAACGCGCCGGGATGGACTGGATTTTGCCTAAATCCTCGCCTTCAGCAGGTGGAAGTGTAACTCCGCCCGGGACCAGTACAGACGGCAAATCGCCCATAGCAGCCAGTGCCATCATCATTGCCGGCAATCCTTTATCACAGGTAGCTACGCCAAGTACCCCTTTTCGCCCGGGCAAACTGCGGATTAGACGTCGAAAAACTGTGGCCGCGTCATTGCGGTAGGCAAGACTATCCATCATGCCCGGCGTGCCCTGAGTTCGTCCGTCACAGGGATCGGTGCAGAAAGCCGCGAAGGGCATGTAACCGAGACGTTGTAGTTCCTGTGCAGCCGCTCTCATCAGCAGGCCGAGTTCCCAGTGCCCGGTGTGGTAGCCAAGAGCAACAGGCGTACCATCATCTGCACGGATTCCTCCCTGGGTACTTATCAGAAGGAACTGCTCTTGTGTCAATTTGGTCGGTTCCCACCCCATGCCCGCACTCTGACTCATTCCAAATATATCACCGCTGGGAGCATCGACAAGAATATTTCCGGTTAGAGGTAAATAACCCTGTGGTCCCGCCGCAGATGTGGTGATGTTATAGATGCTATCGTCCTTACTCTCGAGAATATCCTTGAGTGTTATCACATCCGGCATAGAAAGACCCCCTTCCCAGATTTATGATTCTCGCTTCTCGATGCTCGACAAGCACCGAGAAAAAGGCACCGACAAAGTTCTTGATTCTCAAATGAGTAGTCCATACGCCCATTCTAACAGTTGCGCATGCTTTTGTCAGCATTTCATCACGCAAACCGGTTTATGTTCAAACGATAGCAGCCAATAACAATCCACCGAAATCTCTCTGCTGCAACTTGTCCCTAATCGACAAAGCCAAGGTTCCAAAACGCTCACAAAGGACATGAACGCTTTTCTCCTTTGCATCTATTAAATACTACGGATAGAATTTATAATGATGTAATATTGGAACGTAAAGACATAGCCGAGAACAAATAAACCTTAATAACAATTTTACGGTTGAGTTCTGAAATTGGTCGACCCCAGAGCAGAATATTCACAATTCGGTAGCGGTTAACATGTTAACTGGTAACTCTAATGGAACTTGATTAACGACTCAAGGGGCAGACCGAAAGAAACAGCTCGCTACTTTCGACAGGATTTAAAGAATAAATTTGGGTTTTAATTTACGTAAAAGAGACTATTTTCCTTTTAAAGTATGCCCATTCTCAATTTTGTAAAACTTCTGTACTGAGCCTCCGGGATTCAGCAGCAGGTAAAAGGGATGAATTTTTTATCCGCAGGAGAGTTTTATGAGGACATCTGGAAATATTATGAGTCGCCAGCGTTACATTCTGATAGCCATCCTTTTCTTTCATACGGTTAATACCTATATGGATCGTGTTTGTATTGCTTCTGCGAAAAGCAATATTATTAAGGACCTTGGAATTTCAGATGAGATGATGGGCTGGATTTTTGGTGTTTTTGCCTTAGGTTACGCCCTGTTCCAGGTCCCCTCAGGTTTGTTTGCCGATCACTTTGGCCCCAGAAAAGCACTCACGGTAGTCGTATCGTTTTGGAGCACATTCACAATGCTGACAGGCGCCGCGTTTAATGCCCTGTCAATGCTGTTGTTTCGGTTTGTTTTTGGCGTCGGTGAGGCTGGGGCGTTCCCCGGGGCCACGCGCGCCTTTTATCGGTGGCTTCCGGTCAAAGAACGAGGCATAGCCCAAGGCATTAATTTTTCAGGCAGTCGAATCGGCGCGGGTATGTCCTACTTTTTAATGCCGGTTTTAATCAGCCTGATTGGCTGGCGCCTCACATTTGTCGCAAACGGCCTGGTAGGAATTGCCTGGGCCATCATCTGGTTATACTGGTTTCGAGATAATCCTAAAGACAATTCAAGAATTAACGAAGCCGAACTGGAGTATATTGAGCGAGAACGAAAAAGCGACTTTGTAGTCTCCGCCAAGGTATCTTTGGCCGAGATATTTACCTCGTTGAATATGTCGTTGACCATGTTTCAATATTTTGCCAGCAATATCACCTTCTTTGTTTGCCTGACATGGTTGCCGTCTTATTTGAAAGAAACCTGGGGCGGCGGAGCGGAATTTTTCGCCGCGATGCCGATGTTTGTAGCGGCCGCAGCTAATTGGATAAGCGGCTCCCTGGTGACATTTCTTTATAAGAAAGGCTTTCATGTGGGATCCCGGCGTATTCCGGCGATTATAGGCTTTCTGCTTGGTGCAATTGGTCTGATATTGGCCACACAAACGCAGGATCTGCACTTGTTTGTACTTTTCTTCAGCATTGCTATCTTCGGCGTGGATATGACTCTAAGTCCCAGTTGGTCGTTTTGCATGGATATCGGAGGAGAAAAATCCGGCGCGGTATCCGGCTCAATGAATATGGCGGGCAATATCGGTTCGGCTGTCAGTGCCATTATATTTCCGCTTTTCGTCAACAATATCACAATCCCCTGCTTCGCTCCGGAAACAGGCACAGCAAATTCCTTCTTTGTTTTCGGTGCGTCTTTGAATATCCTGGCTGTCGTCGCCTGGTTCTTTATGGACCCGCATCGCTCGTCGGCCAGGAATTTATCACGCAGAGCCATTCGAGTACGGTTTATTATTATTTTCGCATTGTTGTTTTTATTAACTTTAGCCGCAGTACTGTTGAAAATTTATTTGCAAACAAAGAAGGTATAAACCTTCAATTGTCGTATCCCTTTACTGGAAACATTTTTTCCATACAGAATTTATATAAGGTAACGCAAAAGTTTAATTGCCAGCATAAAAGTCTTGCAAATCAAAATCAAACGGTGCATATTCAGAAACTATGAAACAGTATAATATTGCAGTAATTCCAGGTGACGGTATCGGGCACGAAATAATCCCGGTTGGCTTAAAAGTCCTCAACGCGGCTGCCTCGCACCATAATTTTGAGCTGGCAACCGAATTTTTCCCCTGGGGAGCGGGATACTTTAAGGACTGTGGCGCCTTTATGCCCTCGGACGGTTTGGATATTTTGCGACCTTTCGATGCGATATATTTCGGAGCCGTCGGCTTACCCGATGTAGATGATACTCTTCCGGCGAAGTGTCTTACTTTTGCGATCAGAAAGGGTTTCGAGCAGTACGTGAATTTTCGACCGGTCCGTCTGCTTGAAGGCATCGCCGGACCTCTGCGAAACAAGGTTCCTGAGGACATTGACTTTGTCGTCATTCGTGAAAACACGGAAGGTGAATTTGTGCAAACCGGTGGTTTTATCCAACCTGGAAGTGCCGACGGGATGGCCATCGATACGAGCATTTTTACTCGTAAGGGCATCGAAAGGATAGCACACTACGCTTTCAAACTTGCTCGACAACGTCGAAATAAAGTTACCAATGTGACCAAATCAAATACGCTGATCCACAGCCTGGTTTACTGGGATCAGGTCATTGAGGAGATAAGCCGGCATTATTCCGATGTCACCTATGGCAAAATGTATGTGGATAATGCCTCGGCATCATTTGTGCTCCGGCCGGAGCAATTTGACGTCGTGTTGACAACAAATTTCATTGGCGATATCCTCAGCGACCTTGGCGGGGCCATAATGGGCAGCCTGGGACTGGGTCCAAGCGGTAATATCAATCCTGAAAAAAAGTATCCCTCCATGTTCGAACCAATTCACGGCTCAGCACCTGATATAGCGGGTAAAGGAATTGCCAATCCAATTAGTGCCGTCTGGTCCGGCGCGATTATGCTCGAACATCTTGGCCAGAGACAAGCTGCCGAGCAGATTGTGCAGGGTATCGAGCGCACTATTCTGGAAAAGGTGCTGCCCGGAGATCTGGGTGGCTCGGCGAGTACGGTTGAAGTGGCCGAAGCGATTATTGGTAATCTGTAAAGGAGCCCGTGATGTCACGTGTCATTGACCTAACCTTACCTGTGAAATCCGGCACAAGCGGTGTAAAAATTGAGCCGTCCCATCTTCTTGAAAAAGACGGATGGAATGCCACGACCCTCCACATATATTCGCATGCCGGCACTCATATGGACGCCCCGATCCATTTTGGCACGAGCGACGAGACTATTGATGATATTGCTTTAGACAGACTTATGGTTCCGGCCTGGATCGTCGATTTGGATGGCATCGCACCCCGGAGCATAATTACAAAGGAACATCTCGGAGAAATACAGGCAAAAATTGAAGAAGGCGAAGGACTTCTATTCAAAACCGGCTGGAGCGCTTACGTTGACGAAGACAAGTATCGTAACGATTTGCCCCGCATCGGCATAGAACTGGCCGGATGGTGTGCTGATCGCAGGTTGGCAATTCTGGGAGTGGAACCGCCCTCGGTGGCGGATGTCAATAATATCGAAGAGCTGACCATTGTACATAAAACTCTGATGAAAGCCGGGATTATCATTGTAGAAGGCTTAACCAACCTGCAGGCCATTACTAAGGAAAAAGTGACATTCATGGCCTTTCCGCTAAAAGTAGCCGGTGGCGATGGCGCCCCCGTCCGGGCTTTTGCCGTTGAGCAGTAATGTATTTTGAAAAATTCATATCCTGGTTTGATAAGGAATTCGTTTGGGTCTGGAGGAATATTCATGCCCAAGTACAAAGGTGTTTGTGTGGGCGCCGGTTATTTCAGCCATTTTCAGTATGAAGCGTGGATGCGTATTCCGGAAGTGGAAATCGCCTCGTTTTGTAATTCCAATATGGACAGGGCCAAAGTGATTAAGGATAAATTTGGAATTGCAAACCATTATAAAGACTATCGTGAAATGCTGGAGAAGGAAAAGCCGGATTTCGTGGATATTATTACGCCACCCCCTACGCATCTTGAAATGAGCAAGACCGCGGCGGACCTTGGCATCAATGTAATATGCCAGAAACCGCTTGCGCCCACTTTTGCGGAAGCCAGGGAGATTGTGGAATATACAAAAGCAGCCGGCATTCGCTTTATGGTCCACGAGAACTTCCGGTTCCAGCCCTGGCACCGGGAAATCAAGAGATTAATCAACGAAGGTGCAGCCGGTGACAAGCTTCATTGTCTCAACTTCCGTTCTCGCATGGGTGATGGCTGGGGCGATGATGCGTACCTGAATCGTCAACCATACTTTCGCACCTATCCAAGGCTGCTTGTATACGAGAACGGCGTCCATTTCATTGATACTTTCAGGTTCCTTGCAGGGAACATTAAACGTGTTTACGCAATCTTGAAAAAACTAAATCCGGTAATTGCCGGCGAGGATTTTGGTGTAATACTTTTTGAATTTGCCAACGACATAACCGGGGTCTGGGACGCCAACCGCTACAACGAATGTAATTTCGAGAATCCACGCTATACCTTCGGAGAATTTTTATTGGATGGAAGTGGTGGAACAATCCGCCTTTACACTGACGGAACCATAACAATACAACCCCTGGGTCAATCCGAGCGTCCACACGAATACAAGCACGAAGATCGGGCGTTTTCCGGAGATTGCTGCTTCTTTACACAACGTCACTTCATTGATTGCCTCTCGGCCGGAAAACCTTTTGAAACCGATGGCCCGTCATATCTCAAAACACTTGCCGTACAAGAGGCGGTATATACCTCTGCACAGCAAAAAATGCCGATTGAGGTAGAATATTAGAGCCCCCTTCACGAATCCAATATGTGAGAGAGGTATTGACTATTCTATATTCAGCACCTGCCTGGCCTCATTTGTATCGGCAAGCTCGAAGCCAAGCACTTCCAGCTCAGCTCTTATACATTTGACCAGCTCAACATTGGATTCGGCTTGGTTGTTGTTACATATTCTTGAATCTTCAAAGCCTACTCTGACCATTGTTGCGCCAAAAAGGGCAGCTTGCAAGTGGTCTGAGAAATCTGTGTTTTGTCCGAAAGGCCTCCCGTTGAAGCTTCAATTATAATATCTGATTTCTTTCGAATAAGTTCAACAGTCTTCAAAAATTCGCTTTGATCCGTCGTTAAATTTCCATTCTGATTTCGAGCATGCATATGAACAACAGATGCCCCTCCTTCAGCACAACCAAGAACCGCTTCTGCAATACTGTCGGCCTTAATCGGATTGTTGTATCCTTGCCCCCACCCACCTGTCGGAGCTACCGCCAATATAATTCTCTCAGGCATTATAGGTCTCCTCAGATTGCCTTTTTTTACACGTCATGTTTTCGCCGCAATCGTTCCAACTTTGACATTCGAGGACTGCTTTCACTTCACTGCCGGGATAAATGACACTTAGGTTTTCCGCCGGTCACTTTTGCTTGCCTGACTTGCGAGCCTTTTGGGCATTGTAACCGGGATTCGGTGTCAGCATCTGTGCGTTTACTTTGCTTCGCCAGGTTGCCAGCATTTCTTTCAACTCTTTGGTCTTTTCCGGCATTTTCTCGGCCAGATTGTTTTGCTCGCCAAGGTCTTGTTCAAGATTGTAAAGCTCGAACCTGTTGCCCTGGGCGCAAACGGTCTCGTCATACCATTCAATCAGCTTGTAATCGCCCGCGCGGACGGCACCGCAGGGACCAATGCTGCTGCTGTGATAGTGGGGATAGTGCCAGTAAATTGCCTGGCGATTTAATCCACCCTTTTGCTTCAAGAGCGGCAGCAGGCTGGCTCCGTCAACAGGCTTTTTCGTTTCACTCTCCAGGCCGAGTATTTCAACGAATGTCGGGAAGAAATCCACACTGGTGACAGGTTCACTGCAGGTACTGCTCGACTTCACTACCCCAGGCCAGCGGACAATCAGGGGCTCTCTTATGCCGCCTTCGTATAAATTGGCTTTGCCGCTGCGCAAAGGCGTTTGCCTGGCATCTTTTTCCAACCCGCCATTATCGCCGAAGAAAACGACAATAGTCTTATCAGCAATTTTCAACTCGTCCAGTTTCTTCAGTAGTCTGCCCACACTGAGGTCGAGTTCCTCAATCATCGCTCCAAGGACAGGATTATTCTGCGGCAAATCTGAGCCGGGCTTGTTTTTGTATTTCTCAACCAGCTTTTTCTTCCCCAGAACCGGGGCGTGTATGGTATTGTGGGGGACATACAGGAAAAAGGATTTGTCCTTATGTCTGTCCAGGAAGTCCAGTGATTTCTGAGTGATTGCTTCGACGTTATGAGCGTCGCTTTCGGGGTCGCGATTTGAAGTCGGTTTGTAGGTAATAAATGACTCGTCGAAACCCTGCCTGTCGGGATCGTAAGGCAGGCTATTCGGCGGCTTTTTGTCGATACTGAGATGCCATTTCCCGAAACTGGCTGTAGCGTAACCTGTTGTCTTGAGGACCTCGGCGATCGTGATTTCTTCCAGTGGAAGATATTTTTTCCATTGGGGCTGTTTGTATTTCTCATAAGGGAAGGAACCGCCGGCAATAAAATCGGTCAGGTGCAGGCGGGCCGGATATTTTCCGGTCAGAATGCTGGCGCGGGTAGGCGAGCAAACCGGGCATGCGGCATAGGCGTCGGTGAATCTCATACCTTCTTTGGCCAACCGGTCGATATTGGGAGTCTCATAGAAGCTGCTGCCGTAGCAGCCTAATTGAGACCAGCCAAAATCATCGGCGAGGATAAAAAGGAAATTAGGTCTTTGTTTAATATCCTTACCTGCCTCTGGAAATCCCGGCTGGGCTGTCGAACATCCGGCCAGTGCAAATGCAGCTGCTCCAAAACCAATTGATTTAATAAATTCCCTGCGATCCACCACGTGAGAATTCTTTTCTTTTTGTATCATATTCTCTTTTCCATTGAAATTTCTAACGGGATTCATTTTCCGGCATCCTTAACTAAAGGGTAAATTTTGACTTTCTATCTATGCCGGTTTTAGAGTTTATCATATACTCATGGCTGTAACAAGAATAGAAATTCCGTGTTTGCTGTTTCTCATAGTCATATTGACCTGCCAAATAAGAAGGCAGCCATAATGACAGAGCATAACAGGCTTTTTATTCGGATGTATAATGGAGGTGACTTAGTCTATTTAGACAGCTTTCAAACAATGTGTCCTTTTAGACTCCGCATGATTTTCAAATCGCCAACGTTGTTTTTAGAATCAAACCTTCTCGAAAGTAAACTTGTGGGCATCGGTATCGATTTTTATTTTGTCACCGTCGGCGAATTTGCCGGTCAAAAGTTCGGCCGCCAAAGGATTCTCAAAGCGCTGCTGTATCGTTCGCTTCAAAGGCCTTGCTCCGAAAGCCGGGTCATAGCCCTCATCCATGATTTGTTCGCGGGCACTGTCAGTGAATTCAATCTCAATGTTGCGGCCACTCAGACGCTCAGAAAGATAATGGAGCTGGATATCGACAATCTTTCGCAAGTCCTTTTTACCGAGCATGTGGAAGACAATTATCTCATCGATACGGTTCAAAAACTCCGGCTTAAAGATCTGTTTGAGCGCATCCTTAACGTGAGCTTCAATCTCCCAGTCGGCGCCTGATTCCTCAGTAAGCTGTTGAATCTGCTGGCTTGCAATATTGCTGGTCATAATGATAACGGTATTCTTGAAATCGACGGTTCTGCCTTTGCCATCAGTTAACCGGCCATCGTCGAAGACCTGCAGCAGCACATTGAAGACGTCCCGATGGGCCTTTTCAATCTCATCCAACAAAATCACCGAATAGGGCTTTCGCCGAACGGCCTCGGTCAGGCGACCGCCTTCTTCGTAACCGACATAACCCGGCGGCGCGCCGATAAGTCGGGCGACGGAATGCTGCTCCATAAACTCACTCATATCGATTCGGACCATCGCATGCGGGTCGTTAAACAGAAAATCCGTGAGCGCTTTGGATAGCTCGGTTTTTCCAACGCCGGTAGGTCCAAGGAATAAAAATGTCCCTATCGGCCGATTCGGGTCTCCAAGTCCAGAGCGACTCCTGCGAACCGCATTACAGAGCGCTGCGACAGCTTCACCCTGCCCTACGACTCGCTGACGAATCGCGTCCTCCATCTTCATCAGGCGCTCTCGCTCTCCGCTTAATAGTTTCGCAATCGGGATACCCGTCCACTTCGAAACGACACCGGCAATGTGCTCTTCATTGACTTCGTTGTGTATCATGCTCATGTCGGATGCCGATAGTTGGGCCTCTTTTGCTTCCAGCTCCTTCTTCAGATTTGCAATTGTCTCATATTTCAGGCGGGCAGCGGTCTCCAGTTCGCCTTTTCGCTGAGCAGTTTCGAACTGGTTTTGGGCGTCTTCGATTTTCTCTTTTAAAACCTTTATGTGGTCGATCTCGCCTTTTTCACCTTCCCATTGTGCAGTGAGTGTTTTGTCCCGCTCCTGCAGTTTGGCTAATTGCTTTTCGGCATTCTGCAATCTATCTTTGCTTGCTTTGTCACTTTCCTTCTTCAGCGCCTCGCGTTCGATTTGAAGCTGCATAATTTTTCTGCGGATGCCGTCCAGTTCAGCAGGCATCGAATCATTTTCAATCCGCAGTTTCGAGGCCGACTCGTCAATCAAATCTATGGCTTTGTCAGGCAGCCACCTGTCAGTGATATACCGATTGGATAAAGTCGCAGCCGCAACAAGAGCTGAATCCGTAATCCGAACTCCATGGTGCGTGTCATAGCGGCCTTTTAGCCCTCGAAGGATGGCTATGGTTTCTTCGACGCTCGGCGGATTAATTAGAATCGGTTGAAAACGTCGCTCGAGCGCCGCGTCTTTTTCGACATACTTGCGATATTCGTCAATTGTAGTGGCACCGATACAACGCAGCTCACCCCGTGCAAGTGACGGCTTTAACAGATTGCCCGCATCGACCGCGCCTTCGGCCTTACCAGCACCGACTACAGTATGTAACTCATCGATAAAAAGTATTATCTGTCCTTCGGCGGCAATGACCTCTTTGAGAACGGCTTTAAGCCGCTCCTCGAATTCTCCCCTGAATTTTGTCCCTGCTATAAGTGCCCCCATATCCAGAGCAATGATTCTCTTGTTCTTCAAACCCGTAGGTACATCACCCGCGATTATCCGCTGGGCAAGGCCTTCGACAATTGCGGTCTTGCCCACGCCCGGCTCACCAATTAAGACAGGGTTATTCTTTGTTCGGCGATTGAGAACCTGCATACATCGCCTTATTTCTTCATCTCTGCCGATAACAGGGTCGAGCTTTCCTTTTCGGGCCATCTCCAAAAGGTCAATCCCGTAACGTTCCAGCACCTTGTATTTATCTTCCGGATTTTGGTCTGTTATCTTTTCCGGACCACGAATCTCTTTCAAGGCATTTTCAATCTGTTCCGGCGTAATTGAGTTGAGCCTTAAAATCTCCCTGGCATCACTTTGCACCGAAGCAAGCGAGATGAGCAGATGCTCCACACTCAAATATTCATCACCCATCGCATCAGCCCGGTTCTGGGCATCCAGAACAACCTGACTGAGGGCCGGATCAGGCATAAGTTGATTTTCACTGCGACCTTGCGGCAGCCGCTCCAGTTCACTGTCTATCATCTCTTTGATTCGCGCAATATTCGCACCGATCTTTTTCAAAATCTCCACAGCAAAGCCGGTCTCGTCATTACAAACAGCGCTTAACAAGTGTAAAGGCGTCATAATCGTATGCGATTTAGCCATTACAATTTGCTGAGCAGTCGCTAATGCTTCCTGGGCCTTTAATGTGAATTTATCAAATTTCATAACTAACCTCTTTTTCCAAACAGCCAAACAATTATCAATACCTAATGCTTATTAATTGCAAACAACGTGCCTGAATAACAAAAAAACATAAGTACTTTTATGGCAGAAAGTTACGGCTTATAAGCGTTTTGAAAAGTGTGCCAATTTGGCAGTTATTTGCCCGCATCCCTGGCTGAGAGTTGTGCCAAAACTTTTTTGGCAGTGCCGGACTTGCACTTGATAAAGATAATGATGGCATCAATTCAGCTTTGACAGAGCGCCAGCGATGCCAAAGTTTCGGTTTTGTGATTTTTCGCTAAGGACGATTTGCACAGTCGATTGGGAATGTTTAAAGGTCCCCCCGCCCCTCAAATACTTCGGTCAACCGCTACTACGAGTTAAGATGCTATCCACCACCAACCCAGCCGGTATCCACATTGTAAATGAAATTACCTCCCAGCCGGTTTGTAATGTACACACAATCACCACGCTCACGATTGATGGCAAAAACAGCTACTGCTTTGTTGTTTATCCTGATTTGTACTGCTCCTGATTGTGCCAGTCCGTTGCGCAGTTCAGTTCCGTACTCCAGAACCTGCTCATCCGTAAAGCCTGCTCGTCGCATCACCTCTACAACGTCATCAGAGCTCAGGGTAAGTACTTCCCGGTTACCCAAAGGAACGATCTGGATCCCTGTACGGCGACGGCCACAACCAAGAACGCCCAATATCAGAAGCGTCAGCAGTGTTAAAACAATCATAACTCTGCTGTTTCTTGACTTGTACATGATCAGCTTCACTGCTCTTTTCTTCTCCATCTTATTATATCTTTATCTCATCTGACGTGATAAACTTTCCTGAAGACTCTTCCTGAAATCCTCTCCCGCTGGTTGAGCTGGAGCCTGAATTACGCTGGACGATTCGGGAAATCCTGCTGCTTGTTCTATCTCGGGTATAATCCTTGCCGTGACAAAGACAGCAATCTCTCGATTGTAATTGTCGTTGTTTGTATTCTTAAATAGTGAACCCAACAGCGGGAGATTGCTGAGGCCCGGGACTCGTTTCGTGTCCTTACGAGTTCGATTTTCCGTCAGGCCGGCCAGCGCAACTGTCCCGCCGTCTTTGATACGTACGACGTTTTCAGCCTTTCGCCGGGTAACAACGGGAAGGTCACTTCCTCTGCCGCGAGGTATGCTGTCACTAACCTCTACGGAAATTTGCAGTGTAATATCATTATTATCCCCGATGTGGGGCGTGATAGTCAACGTGGTGCCGGACTCTATTTGCTGCAGCTCAGAACGTGTGTAGTAGTAGCCGGCGGTTTCCGGCGAAGTCAACATATAGTACTCTTCGGTCAGGACCTGCATTTGTGCCTGCTTGCCGTCCTGTGCCAGCACCTGAGGCTTGGCGAGTACGGTCGCTTCGCCGTTCTGGGTAAGAAGATTAAGCGCTAATTCCAGGGCATTGGTGAATACACCATCGGGTGAATATCCTATCTTGACACCCCACGGCCATTCACCCCCGTAATCGGGGTAAGCATCGGTTCCTTTACCGTAATGGTCCTGGCCGTACGTTCCCATTTGAACAGTTGGGAAACTCCACTCGACACCCAGGTTCAGCAGGTCACCACGTTCCATTACGACAATGCGTGCATCCAGCAGAACGTGCGGCGGCACCCGGTCTATCTGTTTCAGGTCCGAGACAATACGATTCGTCAAAGCCGGGGGTGCAGTAACCACTACCGTGTAGGTGTCTGTCCCCGGGGCACCGGGTTCGGCCTGGACATATCGCGAAAAAGCGGAAGATAAAAGCCCCACTGCCGCCTCGGCTGTGATGTAGTTCATTCTTATGCGGCGAGTCTCACTGACAATCGGGAACATCGTGTCAGTTATGCCTCCCGAACAAACCAGGTAATAAAACGGGGTCTTCTTAACAACATAAGGAGTACCTGCCAGGACGATTTCGAGTGCCCTGCCGAGCGGCACATTTTTGAAATCGGCAGTTATCAGACCAGCAACGGTCTCATCAGGAATAATGTGAATATTTCCCTGCGATGCAAGTGTAGGTAACACATCCATGACAAGGTCGCTGTCGATAAAGGTATAAGTAATAAGCGGCTCTCCAGGTGCTCCCGGAAGCCCTTCTGCTGTAACCGTTGGAACCACCTCTCCTCCAGCAGCTTGATCTAACAGTTTTTGCAATTGGTCTTGTATCCTGGCTATATCCCCTTCCATACCTGTCTTTGGCGGCTCTTCCGCAGGCGGTGTCGTCACGGGCGGTGTCGGCCCAGGCGGTGTCGGCCCGGGTGGTATCATCACGGGCGGTGTCGGCCCAGGCGGTATCATCGTCACGGGTGGTGTCGGCCCGGGTGGTATTGTCGTCACAGGTGGTATCGCTGTCACAGGCTGTTTCGGCAATACCTGTTGACCATCCTTAATATCATAAGTAACATTCGTGAAGCTCTGGCTGGGCGGATTAAAATTGAAACCTTTCTTTGTCGGTGTGACCTCACCACTCCAGCCATAAGGTACCTCAACACTATACTGACCTTTAGCATCGGTAGTATCGGAGCTTCCACCGTTATTTGCCGAGATCAATACACCTTCGATGGGCGTATTGTTAATAATCACCGCGCCTGATATGGTAAACTTCCGCACTATCGCATTGAAGTTCTGGTTTGTCTGTTCTCTGGTAACGACAGAGTATGGTTTATTAGTCGGTGTGAAAGTATAACCTTCTATTGTCGGAGTTATCTTGCCTCTCCAGCCATGATCTATAAATAGTTCGTAATTACCGTCGGAATCGGTCATAGCGGTGCCGCCGTTGTTATCTGCCAACAAAGATACATTTGCTACGGGTTGTCCCTTGTCAGAGATTATCTTGCCGCTGACCTTATACTTCATTAGTGTTGGAGTGTAACTCTGATTAGTCTCCGAAGCCATGACATTATTATACTGCATGCTTACCGGTTCAAACTCGTAACCACCTTTTGTCGGCGTAATCGTTCCGCTCCAGCCGTAATCAACGGTGGCGGTATAATTACCGGTCGCATCTGACATAACAGCCTTGCCCGTCAGACCTTTGATTACCACGCCGTCTATTCCGACAGAGCCGGAAATTGTAAAGGTCATGATTGCTGTGGTATAGTTCTGATTCGTCTGATCTCTGTTAACAGCAGGATATGGTTTGCTATCCGGTGTGAATTGATAGCCTTCTTTTATCGGCGCGACTGTACCACTCCATCCGTAATCGACACTAACTTTGTAACTACCGTCCTTGCCGGTAACCGGATTGCCCGGCAGGCCGCTCATTTCTACACCCTCCATATTAGTCGTACCGGAAATGGTTAGGGTAATAACGGATGGACGGAAATCCTGATTGGTCCGATCGCTGTTAACTTGAGAGTAGATCATGCTGGCTGGTTCGAAGCGGTAACCTTCTTTTTCCGGTGTAACCGTACTGTTGAATCCGTAGTTGACGTTGATACTGTAATAGCCGTTCTCATCGGTAAAAGGATTGCCCGGCAGGCCCTTCAATTGCACGCCTTCCATACCGGCCGTGCCCGAAATTGTATAGGTCAAAAGCGCCGCGGTATAATTCTGGTTGCTCTCTGTTTGAACAACATTGGAATATTGCCGGTCAGCCGGGTCGAACTCGTAACCCTCTTTTTTAGGCGTAACCGCGCCGCTCCAGCCGTAATCAACTTTGACGCTGTAAATACCATCCTGTCGGCTTATGGGATTACCCGGCAGACCTTGCATTACTACGCCTTCTAAGCCCACTGAACCGGTAACCAATAAGGTCAATTTCTCCGGTACGTAATTATGATTCGCCTGGTTTGTCTTAACAGGAGGGTATCCTCGATTAGCCGGCGTGAACGTGTAACCTTCTTTTATCGGGGTAACAGTGCCTTTCCAGCCGTACTCAACAGTAACGCTATAAGTACCGTCGCTGCCGGTTAAGGGATTGCCCGGCAGACCGCTCATTTCCACGCCCTCCATTTCAGCTTTACCGGAGATAGTAAATGTGATAGGTGTCGGCATATAATCCTCATTACCCATATCGCCAGTAACGCTCTGATAGGTTTTATTGCGTGGCTCGAAGTTGTACCCCTCTAATACTGGTGTCACCGTACCACTCCAACCATACTTCACGGTGGCACTGTAAAAGCCGTTATTATCGGTTACGGGTTGACCCGGCAGACCATTCATCGTCACACCACTCACACCTGTCGAACCGGAGATAGTATAAGTTACCTCTACCCCTACGAACGCATGGACGTCGTTATCCAGGGTGCAGAAAAGAACGACACAGAGGATTATCCCACCGCCCGATAATATTTTACCGATTTTTTTCCTCGCCATAAGTCAACGTACCTTTCTGTAGCCATTAACTGGCAACCTTACAGCTCTTTTGCCTTGTATCGGCAATCCAGCCTCTTTCTTTAGCAAAAAATCTCTTTGCCGGTATATTACCATTTGACCTCCACAATCTCTCCGAGCTCTTCTTGTATTCCCACAACGTCAACGACTCTTCTCCCCCCCTCGATAGATACCCGTATGGCTATCTGCTTGGTTGCTCTAACATTGGGGGCATAATCCAAAGCTGCCGAAAGACGGTATAAATCAGCAGGCAAATGGGAAAAATCCATTAATCCGGAGAAATCCCTGGTTTCAAGCGGAAGCATCAAACCTGTTTCCTTGCTGGTGAGCAGCGCGCTCGACCTGGGAACTCCTCCCGTAATCGCCGTAACTCCGGCCTTGCATGAAATGGGCTTAAAGTGGACGACTCCGAAGTTGCCGAAACTGGCAACAATTAGATACTGTGAACCTTCTGTTGCACTCGGTATTAGCTTCAATGCCTCGGCTTTGGGAGCAACCTGAATTTCCCTGTTGTTGACACAAATCTTTGCGCTTGTTAAACCGGCGTTGCGACCATCAGGATACGAGCCCCACAACCCAAGAACCCCATAATAGCAGGGATACGTCGTTGTTGAAACGGGCATCTTTGTATTAATGCGTACTTGTTGCATCCCACCCTCACCGCGGAGAGTGAATTTCTCAGGTGTTACCGTTACCCAGTCGGCGCAGCTCAAATCTACTCCCCTGACATTATCAAGCGTGGCGTTATAAAGGACATGAGGTAATCCCAAAGTCGCCTGGACGTTAACTGTTTCATCGGAACCGTTATAGACCTTTATAACTGCCGAGCGGGTAGCCCCGGGCATGCTCTCTATGCTAACATCGCTCGGGAACAGATCAAGCGGGGCATCAGCCGTGACTTGGGTAATCGTCGGGTCACCGACAAAATCTATCTCCTTTTCAACCCTCTTTGTACGTCTGCCGTCAACGTAAACCACTCCAGCCAACTTGTATTTCCCACTGGGAAGAGACCGATTGATATTGGTTTTTAAGTTCAATTTGGCTCCCGGGATGATGCCGATATCCTGGAATTCTGTAGTCGTAAGTATACGCCAGTGCCCATCTGCGAAAGACCAGAGTCTTGCGACCGGATACAGCCGGGGAAAGGTCCCGCCGATATTTTCAACACTCATTGACAGCAGCGTTGTTGCAGGGCTTTCTCCGGGAGGGTCATAGAGTTCCATCCCGACGTCGTTGGTTGTTATTTTGTGCTGCATTGGCCGACCCTGTATCTCAACGAGAACGGGAATCAAAAATCGCAGGACCAGAGAAACGTCTGTCATATCCGGCCTGGGCCTTACCGAGGCCATGATACCCGCACCGTAGAATCCACGTATTCCCCGGGGGACCCTTAAAGTTACCTCTACTGGACTGACTCCAAGCGGACTTAAGTCCACACTATTCGGTCTCATGCTTATCCACTTGCTGCATGTGGAAAGCTTTGACATATCAAAACCAAAATTAGGAGAGTTCGGGTCGTTCAAATCTGCGTTAGGCTCAATAATTCGCCAGTCTCCTTCTATATTCTGGCTCAATTCGACTACCGATAAATCTACTGTGTGAACTTCGTTGGGATCCAAGCTCCGAATCTCAAGCTTCGATTTGACCAGTTGACCGGGACGTACCGGAAGTTCTATCTTCATCGGCTGGACCGTATATTGACCAAATGCCGAGCCGGTGAACGCTAACAAAGCCACCCCAATTGCAAAAATCCAAACCAGTCCGGATCCTTTTAAAACCATATTTCTAAAGGATCGGTTGAGTTCGCTATTACCGCTGTTGCTCATCTGATTGCCCTCCGGGCAGGAACCCATTCTATGGTTTCTTTTTCGCATTCGACACCTCCCAATTGAAAACACAAAGTGACATATCTCAGAATGTCAAATATGTCAAAATCCCTGAACTTCACTCCATAATTTGATACGCCCATAACGAGCGTAAGCATCTACATTTGACGCATTACTTGTGGTTAATTTCCTCAATTTTACGCCAATTCGGCGACTTCTACCTTTTCGGCAATTTAATGTCCTTACTTTTTGTAATTCCTTACAAATCATCATAAAGACCGCCTAACCGTGATTCTGTATCTCCCTGGACAAATCAGCGTCTTTGCCTCCAATAAAGGCATTCATAACTTATATATCTACGCCTATTATTGCCTATTATTATATGTTACCAATTTTACCATTTTTAATATGCATTGTCAAGCCTAAACTTCCCATGCTTCCCAATTTAATTATTGTGTACTTTTTAGTTGTCGAGTTAAATTTTAAGAAAGAAACTTAAACTTACCGATCCGAGGGCAGTATGAATCATAAGTACTTTATCTGAAAGATGATACGTAAATCTGTCTTTATTTTACTTATTTCTGGAACAGGCCTTAACCGTAAATTCACCCTTTCATTCTAAGCGAAACGCAATTTATCAAAGAACCCGGGTGGCGAAGAAAATTTGTCAGGCCAGGCCAGAGACACTTTTAATTCGAAACCCGCCGAACTCCAGTCGAGTCGCAACTACACCCTCCGGCCGGACATCCAGTGCCTGTTACGAGATTGCCGAAGGTATTACCGCCAAAACAATTAATTTGTGTAAAAATTTAGGGAGGGATGAATTTTTCATCCCTCCCTAATTACATCACAAACTATTCTGTTTTAGGACTATGTCCTAAACGTTTGGCTTTACAGTGATTTGAAGCTCACCAACCTGAACCTTCGAACCAGGGGCATTCTCGTACAACTGGGCCTTCCATGCCTTGACACAAACCTTAAATGTTTCCTTACCACCGTCGGTCCTGTCATATACATCTTTGCCCTCGTCGTAATAGGCTTCCCACTTGTCCATGACGCTGCCCATTTTGGTTAACTTGGTCCCAAGTTTTACCTCGAAGTTGGCTCTAAGCTCAAAGCTTTCACAGTCAAGGTAGCAGGGCCAATCAGCGGCTTTCTTACCAATGTCACCACAGTCGACCTGCTGCAAGATGATTTTCTTCTTGGTGCAGTCTTCCATCCGTACATAGTAACCAACGTTCATATATACGGGCATGGTGCATATGGTAAGAGCTTTGTACTCGAAGGGCCAGCCGATATCAAGGTTCTCGTTATCCACTTTGATCATTGGATCTTCTGATCCTGTGTAATGCGGCTCTGGTCCTGCTGCATGTGCAAGAGTTGCTAGTGCAACAACCACTGCAATTGCAATTAAACTTTTCTTCATTTTCATTCCCTCTCAAATTTGGCTTCGAAAAGACCGATATGGGCCTACGAAGCTAATCAAGGTTTTTACGCCCAGGCTAAACACATACCTGAGCCACATAATCAGCGGGCTGTTACTTGTTTCACCGACTCAAGCGAGGACACCCGCTTCACTGCTATCTTCCGAGCCGGGGCCTTAATGAAGTCTTCGATTTCGAATCTCCGATTTTCAATCGTCAATCCTCAACCGTACTGCCGCCTCAAAACCAGGCCAGGTTCTTTCGGCGATACGCAAGCATATTATTGCCTGCGACTCTTCAGTTCTTCATTACCTCACACACCTCCTTTCTCCCGCGTCCTTCATCAAGGAAGAGGGGTCTTCAGTTTGGATAAAATATCTATCCACAAATCCTGGGCATAAATTATTAATAATAGCAAAACTGAAACCTTCTTATTTTTCATGCCAATTCTCAAACTAAACCGGCGGCATTATCGTAAATGTAAATGTTCCTGTGTATTTTCCCGCAAGGTCTATCATGTCGCTCTGTACCCTGAAATCTAAAACAATCTTGTGAGATCCTTCTGTCGGCTTCGATATCGCCACGGGCTTTGACATCTTTACATATCCAACCGTTGCCGGAGATTGTACGGAAATACGCTCAGGCATTATGACGCCGCCTCCACGTCGTGTAAGCTTTGTCGAAGAGATCACAATGGAACCATGCAGGCAATTGGATTCAACTTCCACCGTTAATGCCTCTGGTAAATCATGTATGCCCGGGAATGTAGTTGTCCCGAGGTTAAGTCTATCCGGTGACGTAGTAATGTTGACGAACTGCTGGGCAACTGGTACCGGCTTGTTAACTTTAGCAGGTTGTACTGCCGCGGTTACTCCAGTCAATCCAAACAACGTTACTGCCAATGCCCAAGTTATTATTATTCGTTTCATTTTCTTCTTCCCCCCTAAACAATAATCCGTTTGCTGCCGTTTAAACACAGCGACATTTATTGTCTGCTCAATCCGTTGGGTTAAAAAAATCCGTTTTTGATCTTATTCTCTCGGCAACTTCTCCTTTAGCGCCGATAGTGCCAAGTACCTCCTGATACTCAGCATTTCCTGGCTACCCAAATAAATGTAACCAGAAGGATCAAAAGTGGAAGTGGTGTACGGGATGGATAACTTAATTCCTTTTCATCATCATCCTAACCGTCACTCTCCTCACTTGTCAACCACGCACGAAAATCCAGTGCCTTATAAGCAAATCTCCGCACTCAATAAAGCAAGCGCATATTAATTTGCTCCTTTATTTTACCAAGTTTACCAGTTTTCTTTTCCTGTGTCAATAGGAAAATAGCAGAATTTTAACTTTTTTCCCTTTTTATATCTTACCGATACTGGCTAATTTACCCACTTTCCCGCTAAACGTCAATAATAAAATTACAGGATGTAGCATTTTTTTTATTTGTCTTATCCTCATCTTCTCATTATGCCTATTTTCTTATTGATTGTCAATACCCATACTACCTATTTCCTTATTTTTGGTTATTTTTTTTTACCCTTTTGGTCCCGATTTCACTATGCTGCTGATGGTTGACGATTAGAACAATTCTTAGATTTGCATAAAGCCTTACAGGAAAAGGACATATAAACTTCTATGCACAGCCAGGATTGCATTTAGACAGAGAATAGAGTCCACATAATCTGCCTGTATATTTGACTGCTAACGGGCGAGAGGGCATCATTCGCCCGATATTTTTCCACCAAATTGAAGCTTTTCTTTGTTGTTTCAGCGTATTTCTTGTGAAATGTGAATTCTTATAGTACCAGCATTATAAACGAGTTTAAATGATGCAATACCTTCAGGAAAAAGTTGTGGGACGCAATTTTATCCTCCGGAGTAACAACTTATTTATTGAGAATTTGCCGGGAAATATCCTACTATTGCAGTTTCGCATGAGGATTAATTTCAGTCGATTCCTGAAAAATTTCTTTATTGGGCAATAGTTCAACCAAAATGGTGCTTTCAGGTTTGCCGGCACGATAGCGTTTTCCGTCAACGTCAATATAAGGTTTGTTAGCAACCAGCGCAGCCTTTCCATCGAGGCTGTGGACTTCGAATGCAGCAGGTTTTGACGAATCCATATTAGCTGAAATCGACCAGGGACCTATCTCAAACGAGCCGTTATTTGTTGTAGTTGGTTTATCAAATGCACTTCTATCGCCCGGACGGTTGACCTGAATGACAGCGAGATAGCGCATCTTCGAAACATTCACAGACGATATTATACCGGCATGCCATTGGTCGGAATATTTCTGGAGCTTGCCATCGCTTGTTTTCATTCTCCAGTTTAATGCAGGTGGATCAAAGCGGTTATCCACCTTGAAGTCCAAAGGAACCGAGCCCCAAAAATCAACCTGACTGCCGGCAGTTTCCACACCCGCGAATAAACGGTTGTTCGCGGCGTCAACAGATATCCTGTCCGGACTGTGCAACAGCCAGGACCAGTTAGCAGCATGGTCGGCTTCAAGCTCGTCATAGATGACTATTATAGAGGGCCTGAGAAAAACAATATGACGCCGGAAGCAGGTTAATCCAGTTTTATCATAAGCGTTCGAAGCATCCCCCAAACAATAACTTATTCGCTGTCCGTGCAGATATCGAGATATCCATCCGTAAGCTTCGGTCGTATCCATAACCTGTCCCTTGTTGTCAATCAAGACCGTATTGTGTCCCCGTGAGTGTTTGTACCAGCCCTTAAAATGCTCGTCTCCATAGGCGATGTAATAGCCGGTATTGCAGAACAATCGTTTGCCCCCGAACAGAATATTGAAAGAGTTCTGATTGGCGTGGGCATGGTTAAAGGAGCCGTATGGACTGCTGCGGAAGGCGAGCATTAAGTTATTCGGAGTATCGGCAATGTCCGTATGCATAGCGACAACACCAATATCCTCAAACAGCCTGGCCTCGGGCAAGTCGATATGCTTTACGGGCGGCTTTGAACGACTATCATATCCCATACGCAGCCGATGCCATCTCTGAGAAACATCCCTGTTGAGTTCATTCTTTATTGCGTTTAGTGATTTCTGCACATACCACTGAGCATCAGGATTGTCGAATGCTCTGCCGAGAATATCGGCAAAAGCCAGCCGGGACAACGGGCTCAGCTCTCTCTGCTCGCAGCCGTCACCAAAACCGTCAGGAAGCGACTCCGGCGGCCAGGTATAAATCATGTAATAGATGTTGTTGCGGTACCAGGTATTGTCAAAGAAATCCACGCCGGTAAGTTGTCTGAAAAAAGTCGGAATCGAAATCAGGGTTACGAAATTCGATCCAAAATAACTGTTACCATTGGCCCATCCGCCGTCATCACCGCCCAAAAGAGGTACCCGAGCCAGCCAAAGCTCGTAAACGTAGGCGGCCCATTGTTCGGACTCGGCAATTTCACCGCAGGTGGCGAAGGCGGCCTCGGCGAACTGGTGCAGTATGTGCTGCCATATATGCGCCGAAAAAACCCTGGTTTCGAGATTGTTACGCCACCTGTCGAACATGCTGCCCGCACGCTTGTGAATGGCATCCTGTAACAGGGCCTTTTCATTTTTTTTCAAAAGGTCAAAACATGAGTCATACGCCAGGGTCATGGTCTGCAGACAAGCCCCGTCAGCGAAATCACTGACTCTGTAGTTGGTGACACCATCCGGATCCAATTGAGCCACGTGAACTGCCTGGCGGATAGCTTCCAGGCCGAACTTTTCCTCGCCGGTGATTATGTAAGCCCTGGCCAGAGTGTCGACCGAAGCTCTCAATTTACTTCCCAGCGACTTGCTCGCCCATTTGGCAAATGCCTTGTTTTCGTAACTGTTTTCGCCCTTATTTTTCGGACGACCGGAGTCCTCGTCAGGCAGATTCCAGCCCAGATATCTTTTGGCACTATCTACTATTGACTTTGCTTCAGCGAGGCCTTTGACGCGTTTCCGGAACGAATCAAGCTCATCAGAGGTTATCAAAATACGAGGATGTGAAGAGGGACAGACAGCCAGCATCTTATCGGCGGATGGAGTCACAAACACCCTCGCCGAGTCTGGTACATTGAAGCTGTGAACTCGTGATTCCTCCTGTATTTTTCCTCCTCTGGAAACGGAGTATTGCCAGTACCACTTTCCAGGCCGGAGTTTCGTATGAGGATTAAATATGGCCCATTTCAGATTTTTTGCTTCGATAGTCAGGGATTCGGGAAAATCCTGGTCCTGTGACAATCGGACGTTATAGCGAACATCCTTATTTCTAACTGCCGGCCAAAGCAGGGAGGGAGGATTGACCTCGGCAGTGCCGCCTTGAGAGGGACAAACCGAATTCCGGGTCATCGGATGTAAAGGCTCTACGGCTTGAGCTGTCAGGGATTTTGCATCTTCGGCAATGACAATCCCTGCACAAATACAAATTAGAAAGAAAACAAAAAACCAATTCGACACCAACCGTGTGCCTCTTATACAACGCACAAAAAGAAATTCCATTATATTTAACCTTCATTAATGTAATTTTTTAACTTTAAGGTTGTCCCACCACAGATCTGTTCTCCATGTCCTGAAACCGATAATTCCCGCTTCGTGTTCCGGATTGAGTTTGTCGTCAACCTGATCGAGGTAAACAGTGCCATCAACCTCATAAGTTATTCGCGGACCTTTTTTTGTGACGCTGACGTGATATGTCCTGCCTCGCCTGCATTCGTAGGTGAAATTCTCCTGCAGCAGATGAAAGCCGGGGTCATCTCTCATTCGAAAACGCGCCTTCTGCGGATTCCCGTCGGCGAGGAAGGTGAATACATAACCGTTTAGTTCGTGATACTTGCCGTATTTTCCGTCAGCGCGTGTCTGTCTGGTATCATACAGGGACTCGCCGGAAGGATCCGAAAACAGAAAGAAGAAATTGATATTGTTTTTATCGCCTTCCGAAGCCAAAACGTGCGCATCAAACTCGATGCGAATGTCACCCTTAAAAGTTTTGTCCAGCCAGACAGTGCATCCCTCGTAATCTTCGCCGCTATTATCCGGATTTGCATCGGCCCTCAGATGGCCTTTTTCTATCCTTACCATCTGGCTGCCTTCGTACCACCAGCCAAGGGGCAACCTTGAGTTATCAGGGTAAATGTCAAAATCTTCCTCGAAGAGTATTTTATCACCCGGCGATAAAGGAAACTGGTTACAAGAGACAACCACAAGAAACAAAACGGCCGTGAGATTCAGGAATTTAATTTTCATAACGATAGAGACTACTAATCATTGTTTACTTGTCAATATATATAGTTAAATTTTCTACCGTATTCCATCCCATAAAAAGGCTGTTTCTGAGTACTTTCAGGGTGCTTAAAGATATTTTTATGTTGACTCGCGGCCGTCTGGACCGTAATATAATAATGTGGATTATCTGTTTGGCAACCCCGTTTGATTTGCACCCGGGGGATTGGCGGTAGGTATAGACATACGACGCGAGATCAGGCTTGGTATAAACAGCAAGCCCGTTTTATGTAAGGGCGTACTGTAGCAATTACGTTTCGTTGCAGGTTTGTGCGGTAGTGCCTGTTCTGAGGGATATATTATGGCAGGTGAAATCGCTGAGGGCAATACACTCCTCATAAGACCGGTAGTCTGTGCGCCTCCTCCCGCGGGGCCGAGCGGGCCCTTTCGGTCGGACACTATATCCCGGCGTTTTCCATCAGTCCGTCAATGTCAGGCCTTCACACTCATCGAGCTGCTGGTGGTGATCGCCATCATAGCGACCTTAATGGCGATTATTGTTCCCTCGCTGCGCAGCGCCAAAGAACAAGCTTACCGTGTGGTCTGTATGAACAATATCAGGCAGCTCACCCTGGCATGGGTCGCCTATGCCGACCGAAACGACGGCAGGCTCGTCTCGGGCCGGGCCTTCGGAACGCTGGTAAAGCGTTACACGCTGAAAGGCTGGGTGGGCCACGACTTTTCTGCTCCCGGCGGCAGCCGGCCTGCCTGGATTCCGGAAAACGACAAGGGCGCTCTATGGCCATACCTCCGAGACGTAAAGGTTTACCGCTGCCCCCGGGGCCGAACCGGCCATTTAGTCACGTATGCCACGGTCATCGCCGCAAACGGTAATAACGTGGAAGGAACATTTGTGCCGGATACCGGCGGCTGGGAACTTACAGAGTCCGGGAAACGCATCCGTCGTACCGTATTGAAACTAACCAGATTCACGGATATTACAAGCCCGGGTGCGGCTCGACGTGCGGTCTTTATCGATAAGGGCGATACGCCGACGAGCAGTGACTTCTATGTTCATTATCTTTATCCGAAGTGGAAGTATTTCAGCCCCCCTCCGATACGCCATGGTGACGGTACGACGCTCTCGATGGCGGACGGACACACCGAGTACTGGAAATGGAAGGGCCGCGAGACCCTAAACTTGCCTCGCGAGCTGGTGCCTATGCGCAGCCTGTTCAGCGAATTACTGGAGGGGTGGAAGGATTACCAGCCCAAAACCAGCGACGGTTTATATGACCTGCAAAGGCTGCAAAAGGCCACATGGGGCAGGTTGGGTTATTCGACAGAGCAATCGCCATAGCAGTTTTTCTGTGCAGCCTTCCGGAAGCAGAATTTCAGAGATTCACGGGGATGCCCCTGTCTCTGAGATACTCTTTCATTTGCGTAATATTGTAATTTTCGAAGTGCGTGATTGAAGCCATCAATACCGCGTCCGCCCCGCCGTCAACGATGGCATCGTAGAGATGCTCGAGCGTTCCCGCCCCGCCGGATGCGATTACAGGGATATTGACCGCATCTGTCACTGCCTTGTTGAGCTCGTTGTCGTAGCCGGCCTTAGTGCCGTCGGCGTCCATACTGGTCAGCAGGATTTCGCCGGCACCCAATTCTTCGCCGCGGGCCGCCCATTCAACCACGTCGATATCGGTAGGTTCCGAGCCGGCCTTGACGCAGACCTGCCATTTGCCGGGACGGTCCTTCGACCGGCGGGCGTCAATGGCAAGGACAACACACTGATTGCCAAAACGCCGGGCGGCTTCGGCAAGCAGGTTCGGATTTTCAACGGCGGCGGTGTTTACAGAAACCTTTTCGGCCCCGCTCCTCAGGAGCTCGTCGATCTGCTCGACCGTTTGTATCCCGCCGCCCACGGTGAACGGGATGAAGACGTTTTCGGCAACCTTCTCGACCAGTTCGACAATCGTCTTGCGAGAGCGAATAGTGGCGGTAATATCGAGAAACACCAGCTCGTCGGCGCCGGTGTCACTATATCTGGCGCCGAGTTCCACGGGGTCACCCGCATCGCGAAGATTCAGGAAATTGATGCCCTTCACCACGCGATTGTCTTTTACATCGAGACAGGGAATAATTCTTCTCGTCAGCATTATTGAGCTTCCCGTTTACAAATGTCATAGAAATTGTGCAGAACCTTCAATCCGGCCTTGCCGCTCTTTTCGGGATGAAACTGCGTGCCGTATATATTCGCCTTCTGCACAGATGCGGCGAGGTCAAAACCATAGTCCGTATAAGCGATTTTTGCCCTGGCATCGGCCACATCGGCACAGAAGGAGTGCGCGAAATAGAAATGCTTTTCTTTCGCGAGCCCGTTAAACAAATCCATATCATCTGGCAGCTTTACAAGATTCCAGCCCATATGCGGAATCACCCGTCCGGGCGGAATGGGAACAACGCCGCCGCCGAGCAATCCCAGCCCCTCGTGCCGGCCGTATTCACTGCTCGTCTCGAACAGCATCTGGTAGCCGACACAAATACCCAGTAGCGGTTTGCCGCTCAAAGCAACTTCTTTTATAAGTTCCGCAAGTGAGCCCAGGGCGCTTATAGCATAGCCGAAGGCCGCAACGCCCGGTAAAACGATGCCTGTGGCATTTTCAATAGCCCGGGGTTCGCGACTAAGCTCTACCTCGCAGCCGATATACTGAAATGCGTTGCAAACGCTCTTAACATTGCCCACGTTATAGTCGATAACAACTATCATGATTAATATTGACTCTTTATTCCTGACCGTTTATTATCGGTACCACAAACTTGTAGTCACAAAAAGCATAAAGGCAATACTAAATAATCAACGGGAAATAGTAAATAGCAAATGTGTGGTATAGTAGCCTATCTTGGTAAAAAAGCAGCACAGCCGATCCTCGTCGAGGGCTTAAAACGCCTCGAATACAGGGGCTACGATTCTGCCGGCGTAGCGATGCTGGGCAGCGGCAGGATAAAAATCAAAAAAACCAGCGGCAGAATCAGCGCCCTCGAAGAGATTCTGGACGAGCCTGACGCCGCCGAGACGTTCGGAATCGGCCACACCCGCTGGGCCACGCACGGCGAGCCGAACACCGTTAATGCCCATCCGCACCTTGACTACACCGGCAAGATCGCCGTCGTTCACAACGGCATTATCGAAAACTACAGCACACTGAAGACATGGCTGCAAAACGAAGGTGCCGAATTCGCAAGTCAGACAGATACCGAAGTAATTGCAAATTTAATCGGCTATTTCTATGCCAAATGCAACGAAGACAAAGAACAAACACTGCACAACGGGCAGAGCAAATTCGAATGGGCGGTACAGCGGACTCTTCGAGAGCTGCACGGCACTTTCGGCCTGGCGATTGTCTGCTCAGACGCTCCCAATATGCTCATCGGCGCCAAGAAGGGAAGCCCCCTTATTTTAGGGGTCGGCGATAACGAGTATATCCTCGCCTCGGATGCCGCCGCGATTGTAGAGCATACAACTCAGGCGATATACCTGGCCGACAACGAAATGGTCACCATAAATTCGGAAGGATTCCACACAAAAACGATTAACAATGTCACTGTCACCAAGGACCTCAAGCAGATCGAATTTTCGTTGGAGCAAATCGAATTAGGCGACTTTCAGCACCACATGCTCAAAGAGATTTTCGAACAGCCCAAAGCCCTGAGCACCTGTATGGGCGGGCGAATCGACCGCCAAAGCAATAAAATCAAACTTGGCGGCATTGCCTCCTACCTGCGAGCATTGACACGCACCAGAAGACTTATCCTGACCGCCTGTGGCACCGCGTTTCACGCCAGCCTCGTGGGAGAATTCCTGTTCGAACAACTGGCACGCATCCCCGCCGAGACCGAATACGCAAGTGAATTTCGATATCGCAATCCAATCATCGAGGACCGCACCGTCGTTATCGCCATAAGCCAGTCGGGCGAGACGCTCGATACCCTCGCGGCTGTGGAGGAAGCCAAGGAGCGAGGAGCCACCGTGCTCGGTATAGTCAACGTCGTCGGCTCCTCGATAGCCCGAGCCACCGACGCCGGGATCTATTTGCACGCCGGCCCGGAGATTGGCGTGGCCAGCACAAAGGCCTTTACGGCCCAGGTGACCGTGCTGACGATGCTGGCCATTGAACTGGGCAGAAGAAAACACATCAGCAGCGACGAGGCAAATAGATACATCGACGGGCTTTCCCAAATACCTGACAAGATAGATACAATCCTGACACAATCCGAACATATCAAAGAAATCGCCGCGGCCAATATCGACAGGGACAACTGGCTTTTCCTGGGCAGAGGCTTCAATTATCCCGTCGCCCTCGAAGGGGCCCTGAAGCTCAAGGAGATAAGCTACATTCACGCCGAAGGCCTGCCCGCCGCGGAGATGAAGCACGGCCCGATAGCCCTGATTGCCGACGGCATGCCGGCCGTTTTCATCGCCACCGCAGGGCCCCAATACGACAAGATTATCGGCAATATCGCCGAAGTCCGCGCACGCGGCGGAAAAATTATCGTCGTCGCAACCGAAGGAGACCGGAATATTTCTGAATACGCCGACCATTTGATTACCATTCCCGATGCCCCAGAGCCTTTGCAGCCGATACTGACAGTCGTACCGCTGCAACTTTTGGCCTACCACGCCGCCGTACTACGAGGCCACGACGTGGACAAACCAAGAAACCTCGCCAAAAGCGTCACAGTCGAGTAACGAACGGCTTTCGGACATCGGCCCTTTGACCTCTGAAATTGGCTTTGTTTTTTTCGAGCCAAAACCGCGGTTTATCTTCATAATCCCTCGTTATAACTGAGTTTGCGTTCATTTACACCCCCCGGAAATTGGCTTTGTTTTTTCAAATTAGTCTGTATTTTACTCACTATTTTGCCTCATTTTGCCGTGTTTTCTGACCAATTCTGACAAAAAAAGACGTTGTTTGACAGCATTTTGTGAGATGATAGCCATTGTATTTTGTCTGAAATCTGATGTCTGTTATCTATGAACGATGAATGATAAACTATTGTGATTTTAGCCTATTATACACCAAAACCAGCGAAAAATCAAGCATATTCCCCATCTTTAGCCCAAATTGTCCTTTATACGGCCATCTCAAAGCCGGAACGCTTTGCGTCGTGCGTGATGCGTTTTGCGTCGTGTATCGAGTTTTCACCAATTCTTTTGTTTTTGAGTAGGGTGGGGCTTGCCCCACCATTATCATAAAATTAAGATATATGCCATGCCTAATTACATACGCGCAAAGCTTGATGGAGGATATTATTTCTTCACCGTAGTCACGTATAAACGTATAAGATTATTCGATACCGAAATTGCCCGCCGCTGTTTGCGAGAAGCAATCGAGAAAACAAGATCACCTCGGCCCTTCGAGACAATAGCGTTTTGTCTTCTTTACGAACATTTGCATTGCATCTGGAAACTTCCCGAAGGTGATGTTGATTATTCGAGACGTTGGTCTTCGATAAAAGGCCTTTTTAGCAGAACATATTTAAGGTTAAGTGGATAGCGCAGACAGACTACATCGTCACGAGCACGCAAAGGTGAAGTGTGTATTTGGCAGCGACGTTTTTGGGAACATCAGATACGCGACGAAAATGATCTGCAGCGACATTTCGATTATATTCATTATAATCCGATCAAACATGGTCTGGTTCGGCGCATTGAGGATTGGCCATGGTCAACGTATCACAAATATGCACAAGAAGGATTCTACGTCAGGACAAACGATTTCGAACAGGTCATGAGAGTTAGCGCTGAGATTTTAGGTGAATAAAAAATGGTGGGGCAAGCCCCACCCTACTTTCTGTCCCTAGTTTTTACATGAGCTGTGGTATCGCTACGTGCCTGAATCGGGCAATTGGCACGGCGGGACCCTCACCCGCTGGATGGCGGCCTTGTCGGCTGCTCCACTGTCCCTAGTTTTTCCCCCTCAGCAACGCCGCCATTGCATTGTAGCCGATTAGTGCAAATAGTGGTACGAGAGGACAAAAAACAGGGTTAGAAATTAAAAAACAACCAGTACAATCAAGCACCGGGTACAAAAAGGTTGCCAAAAAACCAAACACAAGGGATGTGAAGAGGCATAAAAAACTAAACTTGCCGGTTCTGAATAAAAACATCTTTGTTATAAAAATGCCAAGGCTGGAGCCCAGTGGGGTACCTGTGGCAATAGCAATAAGGCCCCTATCCGTAAAAGAGTCTGTACCAAGCATATTTATATAGAACATAGCGAAAAAGCCAGCTATCCCGAGCAAGTAGGCCATTATAAACCCAACCAAAAGTGACAAAAGTGATTTTATATTGCCCATTTTAATTACCTTTCAAATCTCTCATTATTATCTGGAGTCGCTCTACTGTTTGTACGTCGTT
>Ga0307378_10000383_pt1 | contig 77543 bp, 62 predicted proteins | sample UN1MG_FD_202238 | JGI IMG/M metagenome (GOLD analysis project Ga0307378, IMG submission 202238) | Soil microbial communities from Risofladan, Vaasa, Finland - UN-1 | ecosystem: Environmental > Terrestrial > Soil > Coastal area > Acid sulfate soil | place: Finland: Risofladan, Vaasa | collected... | reverse complement strand
AATGGACTTTTTTATGAAAAAATCGGGTATATATCGAAGGCCTATGCTGGTATTTTTTGAATTGCCTGTAATCCATCCAGAAAAAAGTCCTTTAAATTCTAAAGACTGAGGAAATATATTAGATTGGGCTGCAATAAAGAGAACTAGTAATATACCAGCTTTGATGATTTTTCTATGAATCAAATTCTTCATTTTCCCAGTTTCCAAATATGATCCTATACGGAAAGGCTGATCATTTTGGATTTCAAGCTTTTAAAAGCTAATAAAGTTTAGCCGTCTGATTATGTGATGTCAATTCCTTCTTCGAGAAAATGTCTTCCTCAACATTGAAAATTTTTTGAATTATGTTAGGAAACATGATAAAGAATACCATGAAGGAGGACTTAATGAAAAATGTAAGATTGCTATTTTTGTTTTTGGCTGTGATATCAACCTTGGTTTTGAGTGGATCAAGGGAGCTTACAGCAAAAGAAAGAATAAGTAATATTTCCTATAAGATAAAAGTAAATCTGGATGATAAAAATAAAATGCTCTATGGAAAAGAAGATATAACATGGTACAACAGTACAAATAACGAAGTCCAAGACATGTGGTTTCATCTCTATTACAACGCATTCAAGAATGAAAAAAGCACCATGATTGAGGAATCGAAAAGTGATATCATGCGTGGCATAAGAGTAAAAGAGGGAAAATGGGGATGGATCGATGTTCTAAGGATCGAGTTGGCTGATGGAAGAGACTTAAAACCCACAATGGAATTTATTACAAGAGATAAACCTGAACATCCAGGTGATGAAACTGTTGTGAGAGTATGTTTTCCAGAGGCAATAAAGCCGGGTGAAGAGGTTCACATTCAACTTGAATTTCAATCAAAAATTCCTAGGACTATAGCCAGGTCAGGTTATTATCAGGATTCATATTTTATTGCGCAGTGGTTTCCTAAACCCGGAGTTTATGAAGAAGGCAAAGGCTGGAACTGCCATGAATACCATTCTTCTTCTGAATTTTATGCTGATTTTGCAGATTTTATAGTCGATATTACTGTCCCTGAAGATTTTGTTATAGGTGCATCAGGAAAACAAATTAATGCTGCTCCTAACGAGGCAGAAAAAACCGTGACTTATACATATCAAGAGAATAATATCCATGATTTTGCCTGGACAGCTGATCCTTATTTCATTAAAGTCGAGCGTGATTTCATTGCAGATAAAGAAGTAAGCCAGAAAGAATATGAAGAAGTTGCCGGTATACTGCAGCTTCCTTTTGAAGATGTGAAACTCAATGATGTAAAGATGATTCTTTTGATAGAGCCTCAGCATAAGGGACAGATTGACCGGCATTTTAATGCCTTGAAGGCTGCCATAAAATATTACGGGATATGGTACGGCCCTTATCCCTATGAAACTGTTACAATGGTGGATCCTCCCTTCCGAACAAGAAGTGGAGGTATGGAATATCCAACTCTTTTTACAGCAGGGACAAGTATTTTAACGAGTAAGGATGTGCTTTCTCCTGAAGGAGTAATTATCCACGAATTCGGGCATGGATACTGGTATGGAATGTGTGCAAATAATGAATTTGAGGAAGCATGGCTTGATGAAGGGATTAATACTTATTCTACCGGAAAAACCGTTGCTTGGGCTTATGGCCCAGGAACATTGCCCATGGCTTTTAACGGCATCCCATTATCATGGTTTTTAAAACTTCCTATTTATTATGATTATGAATTAGATCGTGCTGCAGCAATAAACGTCGTAGAGCTCGACCCAATAACAACTTATTCGTGGCATTTTATCAATGGAGCGAGTTATGGAGGAAATGTATATATGCGCGCTTCAACATGTTTAAACACTCTTGAGAGATTAGTTGGCCAGGATGTGATGTTTCGGATATTAAGGACATTCCAAATGCGTTTTCGTTATAAACATCCTCACACGAAGGATTTTATAGATGTGGTAAATGAAGTTACAGAAAGAGACTTAACGTGGTTTTTTAAGGAATTGTTTTTTGATACTTTGGATTTCGATTATGGGGTTTCTTCCTTAACTTCTAAGAAAATGAAGAAATATGTCCGGGGAGTTTTTGAAACTAACGGAAACAAAGAAGAATATACAAAACAAAAGATTTATGAACTTGAAGAGAAAAATAAGGCCCCAGAACAGAAAAATGTCTATATTACAAAAGTCAAGACAAGGAGATTCGGAGAAGCTAAAGTTAAGGGAGATGTTGCCCTGAAATTGAAAATTATTTTTGATAATGATTCAGAAGAAATATGCTACTGGAACGGCCAGGAAAGGTGGAAAGAATTTACTTTTGAGAAGCCTGCAAAAGCAAAGTATGCACAAATCGATCCTGATAACATATGGCTTATCGACTCAAATATAGTAAATAACAGCATAAAGAGGAAACCTTCCAGAATAGGCATATGGAAATTAACATCTAAATTACTATTCTGGACACAGAACTGTTTTCAGATGATTTCTGGTCTAAGTTAAGGGGAGGAGGCAAGATATGGGAATTTTTAAATTGTTTAAACTGGGTGTTCAGACTGCAAATAAAAAAGCAAGAATGCTGATTTATTTATGGCTTACAAATATTCTGTTTTCATTGATTGTTGTTTCTCCGGTTTATTTTTTGCTTCAAAAGGATTTTTCCAAGTCACTGCTGGGAGATCAAATTGGAGAGGGGATGAACCTAATATGGTTTGGAGATATTATTTTTAAATACAGAGATTTTTATCCATCCTTGATTGGAGTATTTATCATTCCAGCCGTTCTTTTCTTCCTGCTGTATATTTATCTCAACGGAGGGATCATTGGAAGAATTGCTGCTCAAGATGTGAAAGTAACCCTCTCAAATTTCTTTTCAGATTGCGGAAAATATTTTTTCAGGTTTTTCAGGATTTTCTTGATTTCACTTATTGGCTATTTCGTGCTTTTTGGAGTCGTGATGAAGCTTATTTCTGCCTTGTTCACGTTGTGGACAAAAAACGCATCTACAGGATGGCCGCAAATATTTTCTTCAAACCTGAAGTTGTTGATAACAGTTCTTCTTTTTTCAATAGTAAGGATGTTTTTTGATTATGTGAGGGTAAGACTCGTAATTGAAGACAGCAAGAAAACAATCAAGGCAACACTTACAAACTTTTCTTTTCTTGGGAAGCGCTTTTTCAAGGTATGGCTGCTTTATCTCCTGGTTGGTGTTGTGGTTGTAATTTTTAGTTTAGTTTACATAGGGATTAATCAGATTTTACCCAAAGCAGGCTTGTTCTTTATTATAGTTTTTATATGGCAGCAGCTCTACATTTTATCGAAGATATGGACAAAGATGCTGTTTTTTTCAACAGAATATCATTATGCAAAAAAAAGTATAACAAATTGATGAACTTACACTCGCATTTTTGAGGAACATATTGAGAATAAAATTCCTTGGAGCAACTCAACAAGTTACGGGTTCTTGTTATTTATTGGAAGCAGGAGGGCTTAGATTTCTTATCGACTGCGGGCTTTTTCAAGAACGTGAATATTTGAACAGAAACTGGGATCCACTGCCCTTTGCTGCGGATCAAATAGATTTTCTTCTTCTTACTCATGTTCATTTGGACCATTCAGGGCTTATCCCCAAACTTGTAAGAGAAGGTTTCTCAGGAGAAATTCTAACAACATCTGCTTCTTTTGATATGCTTCCAATCGTCCTGTTAGATTCTGCGCGAATTCAGGAAGAAGATGCCTCGTTTAAGAGGAAACGTCATAAACGAGAAGGAAGAAAAGGACCATATCCTGAAATACCAATTTATACTGTCCAGGATGTTGAACATTCACTCCCATTGGTAAAAAAAGTCCCTTATGAAAAACCTTTTTTTCTTAATAACAAGATGAGTGTCCTTTTCCATGATGCAGGGCATATCCTTGGGTCTGCAATGCTTGAAATAAGCATAAATGAGAAAGGTAGGAAACAGAACTTTGTTTTTTCTGGAGATATTGGACAGTGGAATAAACCTATTGTCCGTGACCCGTCAGTTTTCGAACAAATGAACTATGTGGTTATGGAATCTACTTATGGAGATCGCAATCATGAAGACCCTGAAAGTATCGAAAGTTATCTGTGTAAGATAATCAATGATACTGTAGCTGCTGGCGGAAATGTAATTGTTCCTTCATTTGCAATCGAGCGTGCACAGGAATTGATGTATTATTTAAGCCTGTTAGTAAGACAAGACCGAATTCCTTTCCTCATGATTTTTCTTGACAGCCCAATGGCCGTCAATATAACGGATATTTTCCGTCAGCATAAAGAATGCTTTGATAAAGAGACCTTGAAACTATTTCAGAACGGGAATTCTCCTTTTCATTTCCCTGGATTAAGATTAGTTCGATCTGTTGAAGAGTCGAAAGCAATCAATTTAATCAAAGGATCCTGTATGGTCATCGCAGGTTCTGGGATGTGCACTGGTGGGCGCATAAAACACCATCTTATCCAGAACATTTCCAGGCCAGAATCTACTATTCTATTTATTGGATACCAGGCAAAAGGTACTCTGGGAAGGGCGATCATAAAAGGTGCAGAAAAGGTAAGAATTCATGGCAGGCATTATCCAGTACGTGCTAAGTTGGAACAGATTCAAGGCTTTTCTGCCCATGCTGACAGACAGGGTCTTTTTAAGTGGTTAAGCTATTTAAATTCTGATCCTAAGCAGATTTTTATTACCCATGGCGAAAGGAAAGCAGCATTAAGTCTGACTAGAAATATTCGTGAAAAGAAAGGATGGAATGTCAATATGCCCAAATATCTGGAGGAATGGGAATTTTAATAGAAATGAATATGTCAGAATCTCAATGTGAATATTGTTTCAACAGAAGGTTCAGAATAAACACTGATTGTCCCCTTGTGTAAGCGCATTATCTGTCTTGACAGACTGAGTCCAATGCCAGAACCTCCTTCTTTTGTTGAATAGAATGGAATAAATATTTTTTCAAGGTTTTCCTCAGTTATCCCAGGGCCATTATCTTTAATTTGGATAAGAGTTTTACCGTAACTATCTAGATGAGCATTTAATTCTATGCTTGCTTCTTTCTGAGTATCAACTGCCTGGATAGAATTTAATAGAAGATTTATTAAAACTTGTTCTATAAGCTCCTGGTCAGCTGATAATTGAAGGTTTTGAGGTTCTATGAACATTTTAAAATGAACTTTTTTTTCATTAATATTGGCCTGCATAAGCTTCTCAACACGGATAAAGAGTTCTTTCAAATAGAATATGCGAAATTTAGGTTTGGGGATTAAAGTTAGATTCCTGTAAGCATCGACAAAATGTAGTAAACCTTTACTCCTTTTAAAGATTGTCTGAAGTCCCTGGTTGATATCGTCAAGTGTTTCGGTGTTTGCTTTTTGTTTCTGCTCAAAAGTGACTATGCTTTCCTGAATTAACTCATTTATTGTTGATGCAAGGGAAGCTATTGGAGTTACAGAATTCATGATTTCATGTGTTAGAACGCGTATGAGTTTTTGCCAGGCTTCAATTTCTTTCTCTTCAAGTTCGGTGCGGATGTTTTGAATTGAAATGAGTGAAAAATCTTGTCCTCTCAGTTTAAATTCTGTAGCGAATAAGATCAGATTCAATAACTCATTATTATTTACAATCTTGACGAGAGCTTTTTCTTTTGTCTTAAGTCTGAACATCGTATCAACGAGATGTTTGCCTAGAAATTCAAGAGAATTTATATTTTTAAGTCTCTGGACTTTTAAAAGCCGCTTGGCAGCTGTATTTATAAGTTCTACATCTCCGTTTGGTTGAAATGCTATTAATCCGATTCCAACATGCTGGACAATGGTTTGAAGATAATGATAATGCTCTTCTTTTTCGAAGCGCGCTTTCTTAAAGGCATTACTCACTTCATTAAATGCAGATTTCAGTTCTGAAAAAGAAGAGCCTTGTACATTATCTTTGAAAGATTGGGAAAAATCTTTATATTTGATGGACTCAAAGAATTGGGTAAGATCTCTGTTTGTCTTTTCGACATAATAAATCAAAGTATAGACTTGATAGATTATTAGAAATCCGGTGATGATAAGGGCGCCGTATAATCTGGTCCTGAAGAGCAAAATGAAGAAAAGAAATATTGTACAAGATAATAATAGCACACGGAGTATTAAATTGACTCTAAAATGTTTATAAACCATATTTTTGCAATCTGCGGTAGAGGGAAGTTCTGGAGAGGCCAAGTTCCTTGGCAGCATGGCTGATGTTCCCTTCATGTTTACTGATGACTTTCAGGATAGTTGCTTTCTCTACTTGTTCTAGATTGTAATCTTCAAAGATAAGAGCTTCTTTATTTTGAGCAGGAAACAAAAAATCTGAAGGCTGCAGCACCGGATAATCAGACATTATGACTGCCCGTTCCAGGGCATGCTGCAATTCTCTTACATTCCCCGGCCAATGATATCTTTCGAATTTTTTTAAGGTTTCAGCATTAATTTTTTTTAGAAGTTTATTATATTTTTTACAATAAATTCTTAAGAAATGATCTGTAAGAAGAGGAAGGTCCTCATGTCGTTCACGTAACGGAGGCAGATTGATTTCAACAGTGTTAATTCGATAAAGCAAATCCTGGCGGAATTTATTTTGAGCTACCATGTTATAAATTGGCATGTTAGTCGCACATATAAGGCGTACATTTACTGAGACAGGCTTGTTCGAGCCAAGACGGGTCACTGTTCGTGTCGCAATAACACCAAGCAGTTTAGCCTGAAGAGCAAATGGAATGTTTCCTATTTCGTCAAGGAAAAGAGTCCCTCCCGATGCAACTTCAAACCGACCTGCTCTGTCTGTTCTTGCATCAGTAAATGCTCCTTTCACATGGCCAAATAACTCACTTTCGAACAGACTTTCACTCAAAGCTCCCATATCAACAGAGATAAAAACCTCGTTTACTTTTGTAGACTGGCGGTGAAGTGAACGTGCTGCAAGTTCTTTTCCAGTCCCGTTCTCACCGAGAATAAGAACGTTTGCATCTGTTTTTGCAACTTTTTGTATGCTTGCAAAGACGGCTTGCATCACTTGGCTTTGACCTAAGAAATCATGGTAGGGGAGATCAAGGTCAGCACTTAATTGTTTTTGGCGTAAACGAAGGTTTTTTGCTTCTATTCTTGACTGACGAAGATTCATTGCCGCAGAATATGTTGCAAGAAATCGTTCATTCTGCCAGGGTTTTAGAATGAAATCCGAAGCCCCTTCTTTTATTGCCATAACAGCCATTTCCACGTCGCCAAAGGCCGTAATCATAACAATAACTGCTGAAGGGTCAATTTCAAGGATTTTATCAAGCCAGTAAAATCCTTCCTTGCCGCTTGTTGCTCCTTTGACAAAATTCATGTCTAGAAAGATGACATCATATGTATTATTTTTCAGGAGGTTTGGAATTAATTTTGGGTTTTTACTAGCATGTATTTCTGCAGCATGCTGCTTGAGAAACAATCGTGCCGCCTGAAGAATATCTTCATCATCATCGATGATGAGTACTTTTCCCTGCTTTTTTTTCATGAAATAGCTCTTTTGTTTAATTATAGCAAAAGGCTGAAAAAAAATCTTTTGGCTTTTTTAATAAGCAAATTTTATACCAGAATCTTGAGAAATTCTTATCATGGGAATCTCAACTCTGATAAGTACATCAGTTAAAAATTGGATTAATTATCCAATTGTTGAATCATTTGTTCGATATCGTACACTATTTGTTTTGAAAACGAACACCACTTTAAAAATGCTTTCTATTTGTCCAGAGGTTTTATGTATAAATGAACTGGCATGTTTATTGCACATAAGAATAATTTAGTATATATTTTTAAACCAATTATAGAATAGATACGTATAATAATAATAAAGGAACAAAAGGAGTCGGAGGTAAGAAAATGGGAATGGACCGGAAAATCAAGAAAAAGAAATGGCCCCCAAAAAGAATTGCAATATATGCTGTTTCGGGAATATTTATAATTTTTGTAATTTATATGTTTCTTTTTAAGATGAACAAATCGTCTTTAAACGTTAAAACTGATCGGATTACTATATCCACCGTAAAGAAAGGACCATTCCAAGAATTTATTCCAATCTTGGGAACAGTACGTCCCATAAATACCTATTTTCTTGATGCTGTAGACGGAGGAAGAGTAGAAGAAATCTATTTAGAAGCCGGATCTATAGTAAAGAAAGGAGATAAAATCCTAAAACTTGCAAATACAAATCTTCTGCTTGATATAATGTGGAAAGAGGCCGAATTGTTTCAGCAAAGCAATAATCTTCGCAATACACGTCTTCAAATGGAGCAATACCGTCTTAAACTAAACCAAGATCTTATTAGTGTTGATAACAGTCTTCGACAACAAAATCGTGTCTATGAACGTTATAAAGAACTGAGGAAAGACAATTTGATTTCAAAGCATGAGTTTGAATTGGCCAAAGATCAATATGAATATTTGGTTAAGAGCAAGGAATTGACTACCGAAAGTCAGAAAAATGAGTTGGCATTCAGACAGGCTCAAGTTGATGCCTTAGAGACGTCCTTAAAACGTATGCAGAATAATCTTAATATTGTAAAAAAGAAACAGGATAATCTTATTATTACAGCACCAATATCTGGGCACATCACTTCTCTTGATGCTGAAATCGGACAATCCAAATCCATAGGGCAGCGTCTTGGACAAATAGATGTTTTAGATCATTTTAAAGTAAGATCTGGAATAGATGAGCATTATATTGCAAGAGTAGAGAAAGGAAAGACCGGTGAGTTTGAATTTGCTGGAAAAACCTATCATCTTATAGTTAAACAAGTCTATCTTGAAGTTCAGGAAGGAAGATTCGAAGTAGATATGGAATTTACAGGTGAAGAACCTCATAGTATTAGGCGAGGCCAAACCTTTCATATTAGCCTGCAATTAGGAGGGATTTCTGAAGAAATAATCCTGCCCCGTGGAGGTTTTTATCAAACGACTGGAGGAAATTGGATTTTTATAGTTGATAAATCAGGAAAATTTGCAACTAAAAAACCTATTAAACTCGGAATGTACAATACTTATGTCTACCAGGTGCTTGAAGGATTAGAGCCCGGAGACCGTGTCATAACTTCGTCATATGAAAGTTTTGGAAATGCTGAAATGTTAATATTAAAATGATCATTTTGATTTATTTGGATTATAAAGGAGAAAAATAATGATAAAAACAAAAAATCTGAAAAAAATTTACACAACTGAAGAAGTAGAAACAACCGCCTTGAATAGTATCAATCTTGAAGTAAAAGAAGGAGAATATGTTGCTATTATGGGACCTTCTGGTTGCGGTAAATCAACTTTACTAAACGTCCTGGGAATGATCGATCAACCTACTAGCGGTGAGTATAATTTTTTGGGAGAAGAAATATCAAAATATTCTGAGAGACAGCGTGCAGGTATTCGTAAAAATAACATCGGGTTTGTTTTCCAGAGCTTTAATCTTATTGATGAATTGACTGTTTATGAAAACGTTGAACTCCCTCTTTTATACCTTGGTTATTCGTCTTCGGAACGAAAAAAAAGAGTCATGGAGGCTCTTGAACAGATGGTGATGGTACCACGCAAAAATCACTTTCCTCAACAGCTTTCTGGTGGGCAGCAGCAGCGTGTTGCAGTAGCAAGAGCAGTTGTTGGACATCCAAAATTGATTCTAGCGGATGAACCGACAGGAAATCTTGATTCTGCTCATGGTGAAGAAGTAATGAAAATATTGGGAGATTTGCATGAAGCAGGGACTACTATTGTAATGGTTACTCATTCTCCGGCATATGCTGAATACAGCCATCGTATAATTCATCTTTTTGACGGCAATATCGTTTCTGAAAATATCCAGAAAGAATTTAAGATATAAAAACAAAGCGCAAAAAGCATAACGCAGGACCCTAATATGAAATAAGAAAAACGCATTGCTCTATGCGTTTTTTGAGGAGTCTGATGTGATCAGTTTAAGAAATATTACAAAATATTATTCCACTGGTTTTGTAAAAACTTTTGTTCTGAGAAATATAAACCTGGATGTTGAGGAAGGCGAGTTTCTAACTATAATGGGGCCATCCGGGGCAGGAAAGTCCACACTGCTTTATATACTCGGGATGCTGGACATACCTTCCAGCGGTGAATATTACTTCTTAGAACAAAAAGTTCACCGCTTAAACGAAAAAAGACTTTCAGAACTCCACAAAAACTTCATTGGATTCGTTTTCCAGAGTTATCACCTAATCGATGACCTTACTGTCTACGAAAATCTTGAAACTCCGCTTTTGTATAAAAAAATAAAGGGTTCTGAACGCAAAGGCAGGGTTTGTGACATGCTTGACAGGTTTCATATAGTTGCCAAGAAAAATCTGTTTCCTAATCAATTGTCAGGGGGGCAGCAGCAGAAAGTAGCAGTTGCGAGGGCAGTTATCACTGAACCAAAACTAATTCTGGCGGATGAGCCAACAGGTAATTTGAACACAAAAGAAGGTAAAGAAATTATGGAGCTGTTTAAGGAATTGAATAAGAGCGGGACAACGATTCTTCAGGTTACTCATTCTGAAAAGAATGCATCTTATGGTCAAAGAATTATTAATCTGCTGGATGGATGGATTGTTGAATAAACAGGAGGTTTGAAATGACTAAGATTAAAAATATGTTTCTGATATTAACTGGGATTTTTTTTATCTCCGGGCTATGGGCTCAAGAAGTAGAAAAACATCTTTCTCTTGAGGACTGCATATTAAGTGCTTTGGAGAATAATCTTGGTGTTGCTGTTGAGATTCTAAACCCGGAACTTACTGATATCTCAGTATCACTTGCACAGGAAAAATTCCTGCCACAGTTTTCTATTGGCTACAGCAGGCAAAACACGAATTCTGCTTCTTTTTCCTGGATTGAAGCTACAGACAAGGTGACTTCAGACTATAAAGATTATTCCGCCGAATTCACTCAAGCCATTCCAACAGGAGGAAGTTTTTCGGTCTCTCTCTACTCATATAAAAGCGATACTAATACGAAATTTCAGATAATCAATCCACGTTATGGAAGCAGTCTTACTTTAAATTTATCTCAGCCTCTTCTTAAAAATTTTGGATTCAAGGCTAGCCGGAAAGAGATCATAATAGCTAAAAACAACATGGATATTTCAGAGATCAAATTTAAAAGTGTTCTTATGGATACGATATACAATGTGGAAAAAGCATACTGGGACCTTGTTTACAGCATTGAAAACCTGAAGGTCAAGAAAAATTCTTTAAAGCTGGCGCAGGATTTACTGGTAAAAAATAAAAGAGAAGTTGAAGTAGGAACACTAGCCCCTATAGAAATCCTGAGTGCTCAAGCAGAAGTAGCAACGAGGGAGGCGGATATTCTTCAGGCCGAAACTCTTGTAAGGAATAACGAGGACAGCTTAAGAACAATAATCAACCTCATGGCTGAAGAAGATGGAGTAAAAATTATCCCTGCAGAGAAACCAGCTTACGAAGAAAGAGAAGTCGGACTTAAAGAATCACTAGTAACTGGCATGGAAAATAGGCCTGATTTGCAGCAGATAAGACTCGATTTAAAGAATAAGAATATTGACTTAAGCTATGCAAAGAATCAACTTCTTCCCGATTTAAGCTTGAATGCTTCTTACTGGAGCCCCGGGATGTCAGGGAGCCAGATTTTATATGAAAACAACGATCCTTTTTCTGGAGAAATAATCGGCTTAGTTCCAGGAGGGGCTTCAAATGCATTAAAAGATGCTTTTGGATTTAAATATAAAAATTGGTATGTTGGCGTTACACTTTCTATCCCATTTAATTCAATATTTTCAAGAGCAGCATATGCACAAGCAAGAGTTAACCTGGAGCAGTCGTTGTTGAATCTTAAGAATCAGGAGCAGCAGGCTTTCCTCGAAATAAGAAATGCTGTTCGGGCTGTACAATCGAATTATAAGAGGGTTTATGCTTATAAGGCAGCTAGAGAGCTGGCAGAGAAAAAGTTGGAAGCTGAAGAGAAAAAATTAAAGGTTGGCTTAACAACAAACTATATGGTTCTTCAGTACCAGAGAGATCTGGCAGATGCAAAGGGGAATGAACTTAAGGCTGTTGTTGATTACAACCTTTCAATGGCAGCATTGGACAAGTCGTTAGGAATTAGTTTGAAAAATAATAATATTAAACTTTCAGATATTCTAAGAAAAACATCTTAGCCTGATTTATTCACATAAGAGATATATTTCGTTAAGCATCAGTGGACTGTTTATTACATACTAAATTTTAATATTACTCTCTTTTTTGTACTTGCCGTGATTTAGACTTGTTTTTATTCCTGATTTCAATAAATTTTCTTTGATATATAGTTTCAGGTGGCTTATAATTTAAAAAAAATGTTTATAAGGGGTAAATCATGAAATTTAAAACTTACTTTGTCGGGGATATACCTCGTCGCAAATTTCTCCAGTTGAGCCTGAAAGGAGGCTTAGCTGTTGCAGCCGCTCCTTCTATTCTGAGTCAGATTATTTCCTGTAAAAGTCAACTCACAACTGGCACAAATTTAAAGCTGGATCATCAGATTTTGAACAGAACAATTCAAAAAGCCCTGGAAAAGGGAGGCGAGTTTGCTGATGTGTATATCGAGAACAGGATCTCGCGAAGAATACTGATGGAGGAATCCAAGTTTAAAAGTGCTGTTTTTGGGATAAGCCAGGGAGCAGGAGTAAGAGTTATATCTGGAGACAAAACTGGATTTGCATATTCGGATGATATCACAGAAGAAAAACTTTTAAGAGCTGCAGAGGTGGCATCATATGTAGCAAGAGGATCAGAAACTGTTGGACCGGTCGACATCCATGAAGGAAAAAGAGACTCCTTTATTACGGTTAAGATCCCTCTTGGAGAAGTGACAGATGAAAAACGGATTGAAGTAATGAAGAGGGCTAACCAGGCTGCTTTAGATTATGACTCACGGATAAAGATGGCTTCCATAAGTTATTATGATGAAGTCAGGGGACGAACGATTGCCAACAGCGAAGGCCTTTTGCTTAGTGATGAGCTGCCTTTGTTGTTTTTTATTGTTCAGACACTGGGTGTAGGAAATAACACAAGACACATGGGGCGAGAAAGGCTGAGTAAACATTCAGGATTTGAGATGTTTGAAAAAGTCACTCCAGAAGAGGTCGCACGGACATGCGCACGAGAGTCTATTGCTATGCTTGATGCAAAGGAATGCCCTGCTGGCAAAATGGATATTGTTATGCAGAATGGATGGGGTGGTGTTCTTGTACATGAGGCTGTCGGGCATCCTTTGGAAGCTGACAATATTGCCAAGCAGATCGGCGTGTTTACCGGAAAACTTGGACAGAAAGTTGCAAGCGATGTATTTACTATGGTTGATGATGGAAGCTTGCCTAATTTCAGAGGAACAACCAATTTTGATGATGAAGGCACTCAGATGAAGAGAAATGTTCTTATAAAAGATGGAGTTCTTGAAAAATACATGACAGACATACTATCAGCCAAACAATTAAAAATGGAAAGAACCGGAAATGGCCGAAGAGAAAGTTTCCGTTATATCCCTATCCCACGTATGACAAACACTTTCATTGAGAGAGGAAAAGATAAGCCTGAAGATATACTCGCTTCAACAAAGAGCGGCATTTACGTACAGAGCCTTAGCGGAGGAAGCGTTAATCCGACCACAGGAGTATTTAATTTTACATGTCGTGAAGCTTACCTTGTTGAAAACGGAAAGAAAACGACTCCAGTCAAAGGAGCAACATTGATCGGGAACTGCCTGGATATTATTTCAAACATTGATGCAGTAGGCAATGACCTGGCTTTTGGTCCAGGAATCTGCGGTAAAGGACAGGAAGCAGAGGTTTCGGCAGGCCAGCCTACAGTCAGAATCCGGGGGATCAATGTAGGCGGAAGCAGGACAAGAAGGTAAGATATAAAAAAGGAGTTAATCATGGAATATAAAAAATTAGCGGAACAGCTTGTTAATAAATCTTTAAAAAAAGGCGCTGATGAAGCTGAGGTTTACATTGAATCAGGCCGCAATCTCAGCATCGAAGTGCGGAATGGGGAAGTAGAAACTGTCCAGGAAGCTGCTTCGCACGGCGTCGGTTTTAGAGTTTTTGTAAAAGGAAAGATGGCATTTTCCAGTTGTAATGATTTCTCGGATTCAGCTTTAGAAAATACCATTGAAAGTGCTATCATGTTTGCCAGGAATATGACTCAGGATGAAAATAATGTTCTTCCTGAGGACTTGGGTATCACACCGGTGGAAAATCTTTATGACCCGTATATCAGTCAGGTCCCAATGGATAAAAAAATTGAGATGGCAAAGAAAGTCGAAAAACTGGCAATGAAAGATATTCGCATAACTAAGAGTGCTGGAGCCGGATATTCAGAGGGAGAAGAAGAAGTCTTTCTTGCTAATTCAAGAGGACTTTTAAAAAGCACTAAAATGTCTGCTTGCTCATTCGGTGTTTATGTTGTAGCTGAAAAAGGAGATCAGAGATCCTCAGGAGGCGAATACTGTTCGAGGCGGAATTTTAAAGATCTAAAATCTCCTGAAGAAATTGCTGAAAAAGCAGCACGCAAGGCCTATGAAATGCTTGACCCGCAGATGGTCAAAACACAAAAAGCTGAGGTCATCTTTGATACCGATGTAGCAAGGGCGATTTTAGGCGGAATCTTAGCTGCGGTTAACGGTGAACGCGTTCTTCAAGGAGCAAGTTTTCTTAGGCAAAAAATGGACCAGAAAATTGCTTCAGAATTGGTAACAATTATTGATGATGGAACTATGCCAAAGGGGATGGGAAGCAGGCCTTTTGACGGAGAGGGAGTTCCAACACAGAAGAGGATAATCATAGATAAAGGAGTACTGAAAGGTTTTATGTACAATACTATTGTTGCAAAAAGAGCTGGGATTAAAAGTACTGGTAATGCTTCCCGCAGAAGTTATACAAGCATTCCCGGAATAGGCGCACATAATTTTTATATGGCAGCTGGCAAGAATCCTCCTGAGGAGATCATACGTGCGACAAAAAAGGGATTGTTATTGAAAGGTGTAACAGGGTATGGAATAAATCCTGTAAACGGAAATTTCAGCGGAGGAGCTTCTGGTTTCTGGATCGAGAACGGAAAGATCGCTTTTCCGGTAAAAGGACTGACAATAGCAGGTACAGCAGATGAGATGCTGAATGGAATAGATATGGTTGGAAGCGATCTGGATTTGAATAGAAGCTTCACTGCACCCACATTTCGTATAAAAATTATGCAGATTGGTGGAATCTGAATTTTCCACGTACACCTGAATTATTTATGAAAATTTCCGATAACACGACTCATGAATAATCCATGGGAGGAAGAATTATGAAAAAATATTTATCACTTGCATTTTTAGCTGTTTTTTTGTCTTTCTTCTGTTTTCCTCAAACAGCTAATCCACAGAGTGCTGAGAAAATAGGCAAGTTATTTGAAAAACTCAAATGGAGAAGCATAGGGCCGGCAAGTATGGGCGGTCGTACAGTTGATATTGATGTTGTAGAAAAACAACCATGGATAATATATGCAGCCATAGGGCCGAGTGGTGTATGGAAATCAGAAAATAACGGTATTTCATGGAAGCCGGTTTTCTATAAGGAAAATACTGTTTCTGTAGGGGATATTGCTATTGCCCAATCACATTCAAGCATAATCTGGGTAGGGACAGGAGAGGCGACTTGCAGAAACAGTGTAACAATAGGAGATGGAGTTTATAAATCTATTGATGAAGGAAAAACCTGGAAAAATATGGGATTAAAGCAGACTCGACATATCAGCCGGATAATCATTAATCCTGGAGATCCGAACATTGTCTATGTCGCAGCAATGGGGCACCTATGGGGGCAGAACAAGGAAAGGGGAATATACAAGACTTTAGATGGAGGAAAGACATGGGAAAAGATTCTGTTCATCAATGAGAGTACTGGATTTGCTGATTTAGCTATTGATCCTTCAGATAGCTTAGTTTTGTATGCTGCAGCATATGATTATTGCAGATTTCCCTACTTTTTCTACAGCGGCGGGCCTGGAAGTGGTCTGTATAAGACCGAAGACGGAGGAAAAACCTGGAATCGTCTTGTAAAAGACCTGCCAGAAGGAACAATGGGAAGGATAGGAATCGATGTTTCAAGAAGTAATCCAAAAGTTGTCTATGCGCTCATAGAAAACAAAGATGGAGGGATCTGGCGCTCAGAAGATAAAGGCAAAACCTGGAAAAGAACATGTGATAAGAAGACTTTTAACCAGATAAATTTTCGGCCGTTTTATTACAGTCAAATCCGCGTCGACCCTAGTGACGATAAAGTTATATATGTTTTCTCGGGAGGATCCTATGTCTCTAAAGATATGGGAAAGAAATTTAAAACCATTTCAGGAACAACCCATCCTGATCACCATGCACTATGGATAGATCCTTCCAATTCTCTTCACCTGATTGATGGAAATGATGGCGGTATAGATATAACCTACGACGGAGGCAAAACCTGGCATGGCATAAGGCATATGGCTCTTGCTGAAGTTTATCAGATCGGTTTTGATATGAGAAAGCCTTATTATGTTTACTGCGGCCTGCAGGATAACGGAGTTTGGGCCGGGCCAAGTGCAACTTTTGACACTGCAGGTATTACAAATGACGACTGGTATGCAGTAGGAGGAGGCGATGGATTTTATGCTCAAGTGGACCCATCAGACCATAATATTGTATATGCCAACTCTCAAATGAATGGGCTTTATATGTATGACATGAGAATAGGGCGGAGCAAGTCAATAAGACCTGAGGCTTCGCTGAATGATCCACCTTATCGTTTCAACTGGAATTCACCTATTTATATTTCTCCTCATGACCCGAAAACCGTATATACAGGTGGAAATTATTTATTCAAAACAACAGATGCAGGCCAGTCGTGGAAAATAATGAGTCCTGATTTATCCACCAATGATCCTGAGAAACTTAAAGACTCAGGAGGCCCTATTACTCTTGATAACACAGGAGCTGAAATCCATTGTACGATTATCACTATCTCAGAATCACCGGTAAAGAAAGGGGTCATATGGTGCGGAACCGATGATGGGAATGTTCAGATTACCAAAGACAATGGAGGAACATGGGAAAATGTCGTAAAAAATATTAAAAAACTGCCTGCTAACACATGGTGTTCAAGAATAGAAGCTTCTCATTTTGATGCAGGAACAGCCTATGCTGCTTTTGACGGCCACCGGAATGATGACTACAACACTTATGTGTATAAGACCACTGATTATGGAAAAACATGGGAATCAATTAAAGGAAATCTTCCATTTGGATGGGCCCATGTAATCAGAGAAGACTTGAAAAATAAAAGGTTCCTGTTCATTGGAACAGAATTTGGAATCTACGCATCCCTGGACTCTGGAAAGACCTGGTTTTCATTGAAGAATAATATGCCGACTGCAGCTGTACGGGATATTGCAATCCATCCAAGAGATAATGATTTGATCATTGGTACACACGGAAGGGGGATTTGGATATTGGATGATATTTCTCCTCTCCAGGAAATGACAGAAGAAGTCCTACAATCTGATTTCAATCTCTTCAGTATCCGCCCTGCAACGCAGTATTTTCCATCGACTAATAAGGAATCATTCAGCAAGCCGGATTATTCTGCAAAAAATCCACAGTATGGAATGAGTATCACTGTATATCTTAAAGAAAATACGAAAGAAAAACCGAAAATCTATATAAAAAATGATGCCGGAGAAAAAATATTTGAAATTAGAATTTCAACTAAGAAAGGTATTCAGAGAAATACATGGAACCTGCAGTATGTTCCAAAAACAAAAGAAGGAAAAGAGATAAAACCTGGAATGAGCGGATTTGTTGGCCTGCCTTATGCTTCAGCAGGCGAATATTCGGTGGAACTTGTTGCAGGCAATAATAAGCTGTTGAAAACAGGAATCGTTTGCCCTGACCCAAGAATTCAGATTGATGAAAAAAGCAAGGCTGTACAGACTGAAACTCTTGTGGAAGTATTGGCGATTTCAAAAAAAATGGCTTTATCTGTAACATCTGTCAAAAACATAAGACGACAGCTTGAAAAATTAAATAAAGATTTTGTCAAGAAAGAGGATATTGATGAGACAGTGCAGAATGCTCTAAAAAACTTTGATGATAAATTCAGTGAGTTGGAAGAAGAGATTACACCAAAAGGATTTGGATATAGAGGATCTATGGAAATGGCCTTAAGGGGAGGTTCTCTCTCCCAGATGATTATGCTTTTAGGAATGTCTATTGGAGAGTATCCCCACGCTCCGACCGAGACGGATCTGTTTCAGCTAGATGAGTTCAAAAAAGCGGTTGACTTGCTTGTTGAACGTTTGAATAAACTTATTGAGTATGATTTGGCAGGGCTGAACGAAACTTTAGAAAAACATGACGTTAAGCCTCTTAAAATGCTTAAACAGATCAAGCTTTGATGATCTATATGAAAAAGATAGATTGAATAAAATATACAGTAGGGGTAGAAGCTAAAAAATATAAAGCAGGCTAAATGTTTATTTTTCTTTTTGACAGTTTCTTATCTCTGTAGAAATTTATGCGAAATGATACAGATTTGCGGGGGACCATCATATAAGATTTTGTAAGTGTGACCCCAATGTCTTCTACTGGAAGAATCTGAAATATATATTTTTGCTCTTTAATATCCCAGTTTTTATAGCCAGGACTGAATCTCCTGCTTGGCCAGAGATCCATTTTTCTTGCTTTTTTACACAGTATTTTATCAACCTGTTCGGCAGCTTCTTCAGCGGCTTCTGAGCCCAATGCATCCACGACCAATCCTCTCAGCATCTCGTTTTTTTTCATAAGTCTTGTACTTTCACTCTCTACGCCAGGGCCAATTGTACATATACTTAAGGCAACTTTATCTGCATTTTTAAAAATGGGATGCTGGTTTGTTTCACTGTAATCAAGAATTTTATAGACAGCCGCAGCATGAAGAAGAGAGTTCAGCTTTTCTTTTTCCTCATGAATGATGTCTATTAATGTATCATTTATTTTATTTTGCCTGTTCTTGTGTCCAATTCGCCTTAGAATATGATTTTCGTCAAGATTAAATTGAAATTTTTCGATTTTTTCTGCAAAATTTGTAATCATTGATGTAAGAGAATATCATATTACAATAAAATTGTCTGTATGAAAATTAGAGAGATGAATTAAAATGAAAAATCCAGAAATTGCAGTTCGTACTGACCCATTTCAAGTGCCGGGATCAAGTTTCTATACAGGCAAAGATAAGGGGATATATAAGGTCCGTATTAATTTTGCTAAAAAAGAAAGCACTCTGAAAGAAGCAGCCAAGCGGCTTAGAAAATTACAGCGGTTTGAAAAATAAATCTAGGATTCTTATATTTTTGGCAAAGATGAAACCCCATTTTTATGAGCATCCGCAGACATTATTCTTTGAAGTTCCTGAAGTATATCCGTTTCTATCGGGCATTTAGGATTCTTATCAAGAAGATGTTCTATTTCTTCATAAGCTCTGTCAGCAATGGACTTCTCTCCGAGTGAAACCCAGTAATCATAAGTATCTCTGTCCACTATCTTAGGGAAGATATGTTCTTTACGATACCATTTGCGTGTATGAGCCATCGATAAAAATTGAGTTTCTGGTGTAAATTCATCAAATAAATTTACAGCAATAGGTTCATCACGCTGTGAAATCCCATCGATTAAACGGTAAGCCATTCCGCATATTTCATTGTCTATGATAAGTTTCTCCAGACTCTGGCTGCTTTCAAAATCCATCATTCCTGGGCCTGAAATAACATTTATTCCAGAAAGAGCTGCAATTACAGCCCCTATACCAGTTTCAAAGCCAGACTGATTATCGTTTATTTTTGAGTCACTCAATCCCATGTATGCATGTGTAGGTAGGTTGAAATGTTTTGCAATCTGGGCATAGGCTGAGTCTATCATCATAGTTTCTATTGCTCCCATTGGTGTTGTGCCTTTTCTCATGTCAAAACTTGAAGGGGAACCGCCAAAAATAACAGGAGATCCCTTTTTTGCAAGCTGACAAATGACAAGTCCAGAAAGATTTTCCGCCACATGCTGAACAAGAGTCCCTGCAATAGTAACTGGTGAAGTGGCCCCTGTCATTCCCATCGATATGAGCTCCGATGGAATTCCAGCTCTTGCACTGTCGATTAAGCTCTGTGTTGTAAGATTACTCCATTTCAAAGGAGGGGAGGGGCAGGCGTCAAAAATAGCGAGTGGTTTGTCGGCAAGTTCCTTTTCACTTCCTCTAACTGCAATGAGCATATCATGCATGGGTTTAAACCCTTCAACCCTGAAAGTGCCAGTTACAATTGGCTTTGTTGAGAATTGAAGAGCAATGAACATACGGTAGCTGTCAGAAATTATGTCAGGCACGTCGCCGCTTACAATCCCGGTGCTCTGGAAATGAATATTATCCAGGCAGTCAGTTAACCGGCAGAATTTTATAAGATCTTCTGTAACTGCTTTCCGTTGCTTTTGTTCTTTGTGGTCAAAGATTGTAACAGCAGCTGAGCCTGGATCAAAGTGAACTTTGTCACCTCCAACCATAAACTCTTTTTCCCCAGCCCTGTCGTACATTGTAATGACAGAGGGAGTTGAAGACAGAGATTCTTCTACAAGTTTTGGTGTGACATAAACTCTTTTTGCTGTCTCATCAAGGCTCATACCTGCTTCCTGAAAGAGCTTTATAGCTTCTTTGTTTTCAACGAAAATCCCCTGTTTCTCCAGGATTACTAATGCCTCATCAATAATTTTTTGTATAAATTCATTATTTAAAAGCTTAATTTTTGGTCTTGTTGTTGTGATCATGGTTTTTTCCTTATTTTTTAATAAGATTTTCTGCGGCCTGAATTGCCGACATTGCGTTTTCTGCATAGCCGTCAGCGCCAATATCATTAGCCCATTTCTGGTTGACAGGAGCTCCTCCTACCATAACTTTAAACCGTGCTTTTAGATTTTTTTCTTTTAGCATCTCAATAAACTTTTTCTGCCCTAACATGGTTGTTGTCAGTAATGAAGAAAGGCAGATTAGATCTGCATTGACTTCATCCGCTCTTATTATAAATTTTTCTAATTTCACGTCATTTCCTAAATCCGTAACTTCGAAACCGTAAGCTGAGAGCATCGAAACAACAAGGTTTTTGCCTATATCATGAATATCACCTTCGATTGTACCGATAACGATTTTCCCTTTGGATTTTACTTTGATATTTGCTTTTTCTAATTCAGGCTGAAGGATGTTCATTGCGGCTTTCATGCTTTCTGCGCTCGTTATGAGTTCAGGAAGGAAATATTCTCCCTCTTCCCAAAGTCTTCCGGATTCCTGGATTCCAGGGACATAACCTTTTTCTATAATTTCATTGAGGTCCATATCTTTTTCAATGGCATCTCTTGCAAAGTTCTCAGCCATATTTTTATCCCCTTCGACAATTGTTTTTTTTATTCTGGATAATAGTTCTTCTTTACTCATTTTTACTCCTTAAGTTTTGTATTCAACTTACATCTTCTTAATATTATTCTGATAGATACAGAAAAAAATCAAGTGATAATTTTCAGTTTATTGGACAAAGTATGAAAGATTTTGTATTTTTATAAGAGCCAAAATTAATAGAGAAAAATAATTATATTGAGGCAAGCTAATGAAAGTTAAAAGATTTAAAGTAGATACATATTCAATTAAACTTTATGCAAATGACAGGAAAGGATCCAGAACCCGATGGGGAGATAAAGTGATTGAAATTTATTCCGATGAAAAACATGTCGCAAGCGCTGTTTTTGCAAGGAAAGGGATAACTACGCCAGAACCTTATTTTTCGGAGGGGAAGATTTATTATTTTGCACAAGCCGACCAATATGCAGCAGTTCTAGATTTATTGCGTTACGATAATCCTGTATATATTGTCTGGGAACCGGTTTATGACCCAAAAGAGCCAAATGATGGGGATGCCTACTTTTATATCGAAGGAAAAGCAATCCAGCAGAATTAGGATAAAGTTCTGGAAGTCATTAAGAAGAAAACATAATATGGATAGAAAAAGATTTCTGGAGAACATATTTAATGGAATTATTGTAGGATTTATTTCAGTTTCCCTCTGTGCTGGATCAATAATTAAGAATGAATTTGAAAAAATGTCAGGTATTGATAAAAATCCTGTTGAAGTCTTGAAGGAAATTTACAAAGAAGTAAAAAAACTTGAAGACAGTAATGATAAAGAATTCCTAAAAAGGGAGTTTTTTCTAGATCTGGACCATTGTCCTGCAAATCGAGAAGAACATCTTGTTGTTTTAATTAATACGGCTGACGACAGGGAAAAAATGATAGTCCAGGTGACTTATTTTGAACCCACAAGAAAAGACAGCTTGATAAATATTGCTAAAGACACAATGAGCATTTCGTGTTTTATTGAGGAAGATAAGATAAAAATTGAAAAAAGCGACTATAAAGATAATGAGATAAAATATTTACTTAAAGAAATCTTGCAAGGTATCAGGGAAGAAAAAAAATTATTAAAGCTTATCGAACAAAAAAAATTATTCACATTAGATTATCGTCTTTAAAACAGAGGACATGTCTCTCTGCATGAAATATAGCCAGCTTAAATTGAATCTCTTATGCCCGACCAGAACTAACCTGGATAATTCAGGCTAAAGGAGCTCAAGCATGAATTTCTCGCTAGTCGACTATACTGTTTTCATAGGATACATAATTTTTATAGTTACTTTAGGTCTATGGGTGTCAAAAGAAAAAAAAGGACACAAGAAAGACTCCAAAGATTATTTTTTAGCAAGCAAGGCCTTGCCGTGGTGGGCTGTCGGTGCTTCGTTGATTGCTTCGAATATATCGGCGGAACAGGTGATTGGGATGTCCGGTTCTGGGTATGTTATCGGACTTGCAATTGCTTCTTATGAATGGATGTCTGCGCTTACATTGATCCTTGTTGCAAAATATTTTTTACCAATTTATTTAAAAAAAGGCATCTATACCATGCCTCAATTCTTAGAAATCCGGTTTGATAAACGAGTGAGAACAAGCCTGGCTGTATTCTGGCTGCTGGTTTACATTTTTGTGAATTTGACCTCTGTATTATATCTCGGGGCTTTAAGCCTTAAAACTATCATGGGAATACCGCTTATTTATGGTGTTGTTGGTTTGGCTCTCTTCTCATCCATTTACACGATATACGGAGGACTAAAAGCAGTTGCCTGGACAGATGTTGTGCAGGTCATTTTTCTAGTCGGTGGTGGATTGGTTACAACTTATCTTGCACTGAACGCGGTTAGCGGAGGTGGAGGCATCTTTGCCGGAATGAGTGAACTCATTAAACAAGCACCTGAAAAATTTGATATGATTTTAAGCACTTCCAATCCGCATTATAAAGAATTGCCCGGGATTGGCATACTCATAGGGGGGATGTGGATTGCCAACCTTTTTTACTGGGGATGCAATCAATATATTACACAGCGTGCATTAGCTTCGAAGAATCTGAAGCAGGCACAACACGGTCTGGCATTTGCCGGCTATTTGAAACTTCTAATGCCTTTAATCGTGGTCATACCTGGGATTGCTGCTTTTGTGCTCGGAGCAAATATTGCACCTGATCAATCATATCCATGGTTGTTAAATAATTTTATCCCTATAGGTTTTAAAGGATTGGCATTTGCTGCCTTAATTGCTGCCATAGTATCTTCCTTGAGTTCTATGGTTAACAGTACTGCCACAATATTTTCAATAGACATCTATAAACAAATTATTAAAAAAGACGCTTCAGAATCTCAACTTGTTAAGACTGGCCGGATTGGAAGTGCAGTTGCATTGCTTATAGCGGTTTTGATAGCTCCTACACTTACGACTCTGGAACAGGCATTTCAGTTCATTCAGGAATTTACTGGTTTTGTCAGCCCCGGAATACTTGCAATATTTATCTTCGGGCTTTTCTGGAAAAGGGCTACATCAAATTCAGCTTTATTGGCAGCGATCCTGACTATTCCTTTATCAGCCGGCTTTAAATATTTCACGCCTGGAATGGCCTTCATGGATCGAATGGGTGTTGTGTTTATAGTTTTGAGTGTAGTCATAATAGCCGTAAGCCTTTTTGAGTCGAAAGAAAATCATCCAAAGGCTATTTATATAGAAAAAGGACTCTTTAAAACAGATGGCGCATTCAATACTGCAGCGATTGGAATCTGCGCTATTCTAGCTGTCTTATATATAATTTTCTGGTAGAGACAATGAAAGTTAAAGCTATACAAAGCAAATTTAGGGATATTTTTCATGAAGAGCCTTTATTGATACGTTCACCAGGAAGAGTCAATCTCATAGGTGAACATACAGATTATAATGAAGGTTTTGTGCTTCCTGCTGCCATAGACAAAGAGATTATCCTTGCTTTAAGACCATCAGGGAAATCAAAAAGCAGCTTATATGCTGCAGATTTGAATGACTACTTTGAATTTCAAATCGATTCGATAAAAAAATTTGATAACGGATGGCCTAACTACCTCTTAGGTGTTGTAGATCAGCTCCAAAAGCAAAGCTATAAAATCGAAGGATTCAATTGTGTATTCGGCGGTGATATTCCTGTTGGCGCTGGGTTATCCTCTTCAGCAGCCATTGAAGCTGGACTGGCATTTGCACTTAATGAAATATTTGGGCTTGGAATTGATAAATTAAATTTGGTTAAGATGGCCCAAAAGGCAGAGAATGAATTTGTTGGAGTGCAGTGCGGTATCATGGATCAATTTGTTAATATTTTTGGAGCCAAAAATAAGGCATTGAAATTGGACTGCCGTTCACTTGTTTATGAGTATTATCCATTTGTGCTTGATGATGTATCCATTGTATTATGCGATACTCAAGTATCACATTCTCTTGCCTCTTCAGAGTACAACATTAGAAGACAGCAGTGTGAAAGAGGTGTAATTGCCTTACAAAAAACAAATCCAAATATACGCAGTCTGCGCGATGTTACTATTGAGATGTTAGAATCACATAAGGATATAATAAACCCTATAAGTTATATACGCTGCTTTTATGTAATTTGCGAAAACAATCGTCTTATCGCAGCATGTGATGATTTAAAAAAGGGCGATTTAAAAGCATTCGGCGAAAAAATGTACCTGACACATACTGGTTTAAGGGATAACTATGAAGTTAGCTGTCCTGAGCTGGACTTTTTGGTGGATCTTACATTGGATATTGATGATGTGCTGGGCTCTAGAATGATGGGAGGTGGTTTTGGAGGCTGCACTATTAATTTAATAAAGCAGGAAGATTTAGACGAGATAATCAAGGAAATTCAAAGAGTTTATAAATTGAGGTGGGGAAAAAATTTAAAAGTATATGTTACTAATATTGAAGCAGGAACATCCATAATCAAATATGAAAATTCTTAAGATGGCAGGACAATGGTTCCTATCTTGGTCCAAGTACTAAAAGGGGAGGTGGCCCTATCAGACTCGAGGACTGGCAGAGTGTAGGGGACGGTGATGGCATGTATAATGTATTTGACACAAGCAACAACCGCTATATCTATAATGAATCCCAGTTTGGCCCCCTCTCACGATTGGATCTGAAAACAGGCGAGAGAAAAAGTATCGCCTATCAAAGAATAAACAATAAACTACGCTGGAACTGGAATTCTCCGATATTGGTTTCTCCTCACAACAGTGATGTTATTTATCACGGCGGTAATATACTCGTAAAATCTCCTTATCGCGGTGAATACTGGGAGGATGAAACGGTATGCTTCTTATGGATACCGCATGCAGATGGATATTAACTATACACATATTCCTGCACAATTTGGAGAATACAAGATTGTTCTCAGTGCTGACGGACAAGAATTTGTTAAGTATGCATCGATTCTCAGAGACCATTTAGCATTCTGATTCTTTTTCAAGTAAAAAAGGTAGATTGACAAAACCATTATACAATGCATATTTACAGTTAAGAGAAAATATAAAATTAAATAAATTCTAAAGCTTATCTAACCTGAGTATATAAGATCGCTTTCTATAATAAATATTCAGAGTAGTCGATGTACTTTATCGGACACTTTTTGTCCGGTAGCGGACAGTCTATTTATATGTTCTCATTTCTTACTCCTGAGTATAGTCAATAATTGTTGGCATAGTTTTTGCATTATTTGTATTTATGTATAAACATAGACAATGACTGAGGTTCGATTTGATGTTTGAGTCCTTCGTAATCAAGAATGAAACTTTTCACCTAAAAAAACACCCTTAACTATAAGGCCATTTGTCTTCTGGGAGGAGATCATGTTTAAAAACTACATCAAAGTGGCTTTTCGGAATATCATGAGAACAAAATTATTTTCCCTTATCAATATTACAGGGCTGGCGATCGGGATGGCAGGGACGCTAATGATTCTGATGTATGTATCCAATGAGTTGAGCTATGAGAACTTCCACAAAAACCGGAAACATATATACCGGGTTTCTGTAGACTTCGGAGATAAGAACAACAAGATGCGGTTTGCAGGGGTTATGCCGGCACTTGGACCTGCACTCATTGAGGAAATGCCTGAAGTCTTGAATGCTGTCCGCTTTGTGCAAGATGCTCATCCAGTTCTTGAGTATGGAGAAAAGAAATTTCATGAACAGAATTTTTTCTTTGCCGACCCGTCCGTCTTTGACATTTTTTCCTTCTCCTTAGTGAGAGGGAGTAAAGAATCGGCATTACGGAATCCATTTTCGATGGTTATTACAGAGGAGATGGCAGGGAAATTCTTTGGTGAGAAAGATCCGATGGGAAAGACAGTGTTATACAACGACGAACACCCAATGCAGGTTACTGGAGTCATCAAGAATATACCAGTCAACACGCACCTGAAATGTGATTTCCTTGTATCTTATTCGAGTCTGGACTCACTCGGCAGAACTCCAGAGAAGCCATGGAATGTTTGGGGAGACACTTATACATATCTTTTTCTTAAAGAAAATACATCCATAAGCGAGCTAATATCCAAGATGCAAATTTTGCTTGAAAAGAACACCAGTGAAAATTTTGCCAGAATGATTGATTTCGGACTGCTGAAGCTAACAGATTTACACATGAAATCAAAGGCCATCGTGGATCTGGCTCCGAGAGGCAACATGACCTATGTATATGTTTTTTCCTCTGTTGCTTTTCTCATTCTTCTCATCGCATGTTTTAATTTTATGAACCTGTCCACGGCACTCTCATTGAAACGGATGAAAGAGGTCGGTATGAGAAAGACCCTTGGAGCCAGACGCTATCAGATCGTCAAGCAGTTCCTAGGCGAATCTTTGGTTATCACTTTGTTTGCCGGTGTTCTGGCTTTAGCAATTTTTGAATTGTTCTATCCTGTTCTAAACTCGTTCTTGGAAAACAGGCTGCCAATCGGACAGCAAAATTTCAGGTATCTTTTTGGAATGATTCCTCTGATTGTCATCATAGTCGGCATCCTGGCTGGAAGTTATCCGTCGTTTTTTATATCAAGATATCGCTCGATTCATGCCTTAAGAAGCAGGTATGCGCCTATCTCAAGAAGGTCTTTTTTCAGAAAAAGTTTGGTCATCACTCAGTTTGCTATGGCAGTCATCCTGATCATCGGTACAATCGTGATCCTCAAACAGTTGGATTTTATGAAAAACAGCGACTTAGGGTTTAAAAAAGAAAATGTAGTAGTAATCAATTTCAGGCCTCAAAATCCCGAGTTTAAGGGCAAATATTCTGTTCTGAAAAATGAATTCCAGCAGCACCCCCAGGTTATCAGTGTTGCAGGTGCCTACACTGTTCCCGGTCGAATCAGCAAAGAAACTAAAAGCATTCAGAGAAAAGCGGGAACTTCAATACAAAATTTCTTGATTCAGGCTATATCTGTGGATTTTGATTATGTTAACACAATGGGGATAGAAATCGTTGAAGGACGAAATTTCTCGAGGAGTATGATCACTGATGAAAGGTCCGGTATATTGCTCAATGAAGAGGCTGTGAAAGAATTTAATCTGAGCGACCCTGTCGGAGAAAAATTCCAGGTGCCCGGATCTGGAGGAATTAGAGAAATGACTGTCCTGGGTGTAGTCAAAGATTTTAATGTCTATTCTTTAAAGCAGAAAATCGAACCACTCATGCTTTACATCAACCCAGACTATTTCTATACCATTGCCGTTCGCATTCGACCGGAGAACAACCAGAGAACCATTGCCTATTTGGAAAAGACATGGAAAAGCATCCTTCCAGACAGCCCGTTTAATTACAGCTTTCTTGAGGATTTCTATGAACGGCTGTATGCTTCTGAAGAAAAGGTCAGCCAACTCCTCACTCTATTTTCAGGTCTTGCCATCTTTGTTGCCTGTCTAGGTTTATTCGGGCTTGCTTCCTTCATGGCTGAGCAGCGGCATAAGGAAATTGGTATAAGAAAGGTTTTGGGTGCAGATGTGCCCAAGATTGTGTTATTTTTCTCCAAAGATTTCACAAAAAATGTGTTAATTGCTAACCTTTTATCCTGGCCTTTGGCTTATTATGCTATGAACAGATGGCTTCAGAACTATGCATACCGGATAAACATAGGAATATGGCCGTTTCTCGCTGCGGGAATAGGAGTGCTTTTTATCGCCCTATTGACTGTAAGTTATCAGGCGATCAAAGCCGCCTTGGCCAATCCTGTGGATTCCCTTCGGTATGAATAACTTTTAATTCGAATTCTTAATTCTGGGGACATCATCAATGCTGTCCCAACGTTGAAATTGAAAAATCGTCTAACTTCATTAATTTCAGCATAATAGAGCGAAAAATCCACTGTAATCGATTTGAAAGCGAATTCTGATTTTTGGCGCTGTAACTTCAATGATTTCAACATAAATTTTTATAATTCAGGCTTGATGGGACACTATTGGAACATCATACTTAATTCGTCCCATAATTTGGGTATTGTGATGTGAATTAAGTAAAGTGTCCCCAGAATTAAGATGAATATCTTTATTCATATCGTAATGAATTAACCGGATTTTTGAGGGCTGCTTTCACTGTCTGCGAACTTACAGTTATTAATGCAATCATAAGAGATATTAATGCAGCAAGAACAAACATCCACCAGGATAATTTAATACGATAAGCAAAATTTTGAAGCCATCTGTTCATTGCATACCATGCAGCAGGCCATGCAATAAAATTTGCTATTAATACCAATTTTATAAAACTTTTATTCAGAATTGTGACAATTCCCGAAACTGAAGCGCCTAAAACTTTTCTGATACCAATTTCTTTAGTTTTCCGATCGGCAATAAATGACACCAGGCCAAACAAACCTAGGCAGGCAATGAATATGGCAAGGCAGGAGAATATAGTAAATAGTTTCCTGGTTTGTTTTTCATTTATGTACAAATTATCAAAATCTTCGTCGAGGAATGAATATTCAAAAGGCATATTTTGAGCAAAATTATTCCACGTGTTTTCAATATATTTTATTGTTCCAGAAATATTCTCACTGTTGAGACGTACAGATATACACCTCTCAACATTTGTATAATAACCGCCAGAAAGGAACAAGGCCATTGGCCTTATTTTATGATGTAATGATTCATAATGATAATCTTTAATTACTCCAATAACTACAAAATTACCTCTATTCTGGGCCCAGTTATTGATTCTTTTACCAATCGGATTATTCCAACCTAACAATTCAACAGCTTTTTCATTGAGTACAGCAGCATTTGAATCAGAAACGAAATCCCTCGAGAAAAATCTTCCCTGTGCCAATTTCAGCTTTAAAGTTTTAAGAAAATCATAATCACAAACGCAAAGGTTTAATGTAAAGCTTTGATCAACAGCTTCAGCCCCGAATCCAATATTACTAAAACCCTTGCCTGGCAATGTATTAGAACCAGATACATCCATAACACTACTAAATTTACGGAGAGCCTCTTTAAAAGGAATAATATTATTACCTAAAGATCCTGGGTTGCTAACGACTAAAACTTGATCTTTCTCGAATCCTAGTTTTTGATTTTGAAAAAATTTTAGTTGTTGATATACAACCAACGTGCCAATTATCAAAAATATTGAAATCGTGAACTGAAATACAACAAGAACATTTTTAAGCCATGAACTACCTTTGCTGCTTCCTAAATTACCCTTAAATACAGTAATAGGTTTGAAAGATGAAAGGAAAAAAGCCGGATATGAACCTGAGATAATTCCAACTATTAGTCCAAATGCTAATAATGAAGGGATAACAACAAAATTATCAAAGTAATGAATTTCGAGTTGTCTGCCAATAAGGTTTCTGTACAAAGGCAAAAGGATTTCGACAATCACTATTCCTAAAGCGAGTGAAATGTAGCTCAATAAAACTGATTCGCTTAAAAATTGGCGCATCAGCTTGTTTCTGCTTGAACCAACAACTTTTCTCAATCCAACTTCTTTGGCCCTTAATGACGATTTTGCTATGGAAAGATTCATAAAATTGATACAGGCAATCAGTAAGATAATTATACTAATTACTGAAAATATATATACGTATGTTTCATTACCATTTGCTTCAAACTCCCCATTAAGGTCTGAATTCAAGTGTATTTTAGTAACAGGTTGTAAATAATACTCCCAGAAATTGCCCTGCGCTACCCATTTGTCAAATCTTTCACCACCCATATATTTCCTGGTAAATTCCTTGAGCTTTTCTTCAACCCCCTCTTTTGATGTTCCTTTCTTAAGAACAACATACGAAATAAAATTGTTTGACGACCAACCAGGATCATTGATATAGGTTGGAAAACTAGCTGAAGAAACCAGAAGATCATAATGGAAATGAGAGTTATCAGGAACATTCTCTGATACTCCGGTAATTTTAAAGTCAATGCTGCCTTCGGGTCCAAAATCAGCTATTAGAACTTTGCCAACAGCGTCAGTATTTCCAAAATATTTTATAGCTGTGTTTTTGGAAACCACCATAGTATTTGGGTTGGACAAAACTGTTTTTGGATTTCCTTGTATTAATGGAATAGTAAAGACATCGTAGAATGTAGAGTCGACTGCATAAAATCTTGATTCATAAAAAGTTTTTTTATCTAAGATAACAGGTACTCTTCCAAGCCTTAAAAATTTTATTCCATTTTCAATTTCTGGAAAATCCTCGAGAAGTTTCTGGAATGTTATTGAAGAAGAATAAGTCTGGTTAATTTTTGTATCACCGATCGAAGCTCTAACAGCTATTCTGTATATTCTGTCGGCTTTCTCATGAAACTTATCATAACTTAATTCGTTGGTCACAAAAAGTAAAATGAGAATACTACATGCTATTCCTATGGCAAGACCAAGGATATTAATAAAGGAAAAGCTTTTATGTTTTATGATATTTCTTATGGCAATTTTAAAATAGTTTTTAATCATGATCTTCTCCAATGATCAATTATAACCTGAACTATTCAGTATGACTAAATTGCTTCGTCTCTTTTATAGACTATTTTCCCTCCGACTATTGTAAGGTCAACTTTGGATGTCATTATCTGGTCATGGGGAATTGTCATCAAGTCATTATTAAAAATCACTATATCACCAAGATAACCTTCCTTTATCATGCCCTTACGACCTTCCATAAATTCACCATAAGCAGAACCAAGAGTATAGAGTTCAATGGCTTTTTCCATGCTGAGTTTTTGATCTGGGAACCAACCTTCACCATCTTCTCCAACACGGTCTTTTCTAGTTACTGCAGCATACAGCCCTTCCAGAGGATCAATCGGCTCGACCGGCCAGTCTGTTCCAAATGCAATATGCACTCCGGCATCAAGCAGCCGCTGCCATGCATATGCGCCTTTACAGCGTTCCAGACCGATCCGCTTCTCTGCGAATCGCTTATCCGTTATGCAGTGAGTCGGCTGCATAGATGCAATCACCTCAAGCTCTGCGAAGCGAGTTATATCCGAATCGATTAGAATCTGTGCGTGCTCGCTGCGGTGGCGGCTGTCACGCTTTCCATTTACCTGCTGTGCTTTTTCTATGGCATTGAGTACCCAGTTGTTTCCTTTAGTGCCAATGGCATGGGTTCCTGTCTGAAACCCCATTGCATCGGCAGCAACAATCCTGCGTTCAAATTCTTCGTAAGGCATCATGGGAAGTCCGCTTGTTGAGGGGTCATCTTCAAAAGGCTTGAACATCAGTGCTGTGCCTGAGCCAAGAGTCCCATCAATAAAAGATTTCAGATATCCGAACCGTATCCAGTTGTTTTCCTTCGGGAAAAGTTGGCGGAGTTTGTCTAGTTTTTTAAGATCTGCTTCATCCGAAGGCATAGCCATATTAAAAGTAACCCGTAAAGTGAGTTTACCTTCATCTTTAAACCTTTGAAAACGATTATATTCTCCATTTAACTGCTGAATACTCGTTACACCTGTACGCCGTGCTGCATCGAGAGCAAGCTCCAAAGCCCTGTCATTCCTCTCCTGCTGTTCCTGCAGGTTTAATTTTACAGCACTTTCGATTTTCAGCAGACGGCTTGCGCCCTCTTTAAAAATACCGGTAGGTTCTCCTGTAACCGGGTCTTTAACGATTGTACCGTTTGGAGGATCAGGAGTATCTTTTGTTATGCCTGATCTTTTTATAACGTAGCTGTTGACCCATACAGAATGGCCATCTGCACGGCTGAGCCGTACGGGATTGTTTGGTGCGACAGCATCCAGAATCTCTTTAGTAGGCCATTTTTTATCGGGAAATGTCTCATGTTCCCAGCCCCTTCCTGATATCAACTCTCCTGGTTTTGACTGTGCAACCTTTTCAGCTACCATCTTCTGTATAGTTTTCACGTCATGAACATAACGGAAATCCAGATTCATCATCGACTGTCCGCCGCTTGTGAAATGGATATGGGCATCATTTAAACCAGGGATAACCAGGCGGCCTTCAGCATCGATCACTTCTGTTGTCCCATCTTCGATATACTGCTCTATTTTTTTGTTTGAAGTAACGGCGAGGATAAATTCTCCTTTCATAGCAACGGCTTCTGCTCTGGGATTTTCATTATTAATTGTAAGGATCTTTGCGTTTTTAATTACCAGGTCAGCAGGTTCTCCTGTATATCTTTGGCTGCATCCTGTAATAATGAATAATAAACATACAACCGAAAAAAATATTATGAGTTTTTTTGCCATTTTAAAATCCCTCCTTTTATTTCAAAATCAGTGTTTTAACAATTTTGCCTGCGTGCACTGATTGATATTTTACAGTAATTTTTCCTTTACCAGAAATCAGGAATTGATGTTCTATCTTCCCGAATCCAGGGACAATTAAGAATTGAAGTTCCGGCCTGAATTTTTTATATGATACCTGATTTCTGTAAATATCTGTCAACCTGCCTCCGGCAACGACCCTTGAGTTTTCTCCTGAAAGAATCAGCATGTCCTGAAGGTAAAGTTTATCTTTTTGTGCTTGATAACTCATTGTTGGAATTACCCTGCTGTTTGTCAGCCTTGTCCGTATTCTGAAGAGATTCTTTCCTATTTTCTTTATCTCGAAGACATCCAGGCTAACTTCAGGTGTATTCTTTGCAGAAAAAATGATTGCAGAAGCATTACGGTGAACAAGGTCTTTTAACATGAATGGAGCCGGCAGCCTGGAACTCATTTTGACCCAGCCTCCGATCTCAATATCACCATATGTGGGATGTTTATATGGTTTCCACTTCTTGTAAAGTTCTCCCTGAACCAGATGGTCATTAAACTTTAATCTTTCTCTATTCCTAGAATTGCTGTCTCCGAAAAATATCTCACTACTTTCTTCCCCAGGTTTAGTAATCTTTTCTTCTTTTCTGCTCTTAAAAGTTTCTGTAGACGACATAAACAGTTCTCCAACGAATCCGTAAGCACCGATTACCCTTACAAGCCATTCACAAGAGTCTCCATAAGTTGGATAGAGGTCCTTCCAACTGATGAGATATCGGTACCCTGGAGTAATGCGCTCGGCTTGATTTCCAAGATAATCATATACGGCAATGTCTCCCCGCTGATATTCCCCCAGTGCTTTGCTGGTTGGACCACGTAAGTACATCCCGCCGTAATTGTGAAAAGACCATGCCACACATATATTAGGTCTTTTTCTAATATATTCAGCAAGGGCTTTCATTCCCACCCCTGAAAAAGGATAATCTCCTGCACCACTTTGAACATACTCAGGCATCCAGTCAAATCCCCAATTCCTATTTGGGTCTACATAGCCTTCAGAATCTTCATTAATCCTTCCATCATTATCATTATCTATCCCTTCCGCACCTAGGATTTTCCATTCTCCCTTTTCACCAGGTTTAGTCCTGATCATCAACCTTGAATCTTCGGGGTCAGTCTTGAACTTCCCGAAAGGATCATGTTTTCTCATCGTGCATATGTTTCCGTCACCATCCAGGTCATCAGGAAAATCTTCGTCTATAAGGCCGTCACGGTCATCATCTTTAGGGATTCGCAGGCCGCGGTTGCTGTTTGGGTCATTGGCATCTGCAAAGAAGTGGTAACGACCGTCTACATTTACAACCGGAACCACATAGAAACATTTTTTATCCACAAGCTTGGTGATTTCGTCATTTTTTCCATAATTTGTTAATAAATAGTTAAGTAAATAGAGTGCTACCTCTCCAGCCTGAATCTCGTTTCCATGAATATTGCCGTCGACATATATAGCCGGTTTATCCAGTTCTGGACTTGTCTCAGGATTGTTTACTGTCATGCAGTAGATTGTACGTCCCTCTTCGCTTTTCCCTACCTCATCCAGTTTAGTAAGGCCAGGAAAGGCTTTATGAAGTGCTTTAATAGCTTCCACAACCATTTCATAACTATAGTAGTAATCGAAACTAAGGGGCACGGTTACCTTATGTTCTGGGATAGTAACAGAATAAGCAGTCGTAAAACCTAAGAGGAATATTATTGATAATATAAAGATCCGTTTCATTTTGCGCCTCCTAACTCTATTTGTTTTGTATCCTTCCGTGCAATATTTGTTGTTAATTTAATGTTTAATTTCACTGGTTTCTCAGAATAAATGATCCAGTTGACCATCTTTGTTTGATGGCCGCCAATGGCTTTAATCAAGGATCTTTCCTTACCCTCTACGATTTTACAGCCTTTTCCTTCAATAGTGACTATGACAGGAAGTATACGATTGTTTCTTTTCCCCATGGCAGTAGGGTAGGGAAGGTACCCAGTATTTTCAACCCAAACTTTTACTTGATAAAATCCGGATCCTAAAGGTTTGACTTCCGCCTTATCTGTTTTTACCCTTGCCATCTTGTCAGTAATCTGAAAAACCCAGGGAACTTGTCCTTTCAGGAGATTATCTATCATTTTGGGTGGCGGTGTATTGGATACATAAGGAACAGCGCCTCCGATTTCAACATCTCCCAGTGTTGGATGTTTGTAAGGTTTCCAATCGACAAAACCTTTTCCGCCCAGTTCTTTATCACTAAAAGCAAGCAGTGCCTTTTCCTTTGGATCTGCCCCTTCCTTGCTTTTTGGCTTAGGCATCTGTTTCATCATGGCTGCCATCTTCTCAGTTGTCATCATTCCGTTTTTGACAGCATCCATGACCATCTTAGCCTTATAATTTGGAGGAGCTCCTGCTGATTTCATGAATGCTTCTATTTTTTCTTCTCCAAGAGCAAGGAATTCGTCGTCGCTCATCTTTTCTAATTTTTCGGTCGTTATTGCATCCTTGTCTTTTTTTTCTTCCTTAATTTCTGGAAGTGTCCAGAAATCCATACTGAAAGAAGGCAGTCCCATGTGATAATAAGCCCATAATTCAAAAGATCCGTCTTTTGCTCGTGGTGTCTCCAGCCGCTTACCATCAAGCTTGTTCTTTTTTAGAAACTCTTTATATTTTTCTGAAAGTTCTTTATAAAATTTAAGGTCTTCTGGCAGAGGATTTACAACAGCTCCAAGTCCCAGAAAACTCGCAATCATGGATTCTGTAACTTCCATGCCCTCTGGAACAAACTGCTGAACCATCTCCATGACTTCTTTCATGGTGTAAGTCTTATCTGTATCCACATTAAATGCTTCCCCAAGGCGTTTTGGGATCTTGAGTTTTGTTGTATCTACTGCCCCTTTTCTGCCTCCTTTTGGCGGTGTTAAACAGAAATTAGTTTCTCCGAAAGTAAAAGTCATAGCAATTTCCCTGTGTTTACATATGAATTTTATTAGGTTATGACTTTCATTCTCGCTTCCTGCCCAGGATCCCCCTGTTTTTGTAAATAACTTAAAAAGATGTGGAAAATTAATGCCAATGTTGACTCCTCCAGGACCGTCTTCATTATATTTTCCATCCCCGTCATTATCAGTTCCTTCTGTATAAAGCTTGTAAATTCCTTTTTCGCCTTTAGCCCAGTCCACTCTTTTCATCATTCTTGGATCAGCCGGTATAGGAATCCACTCTCCTTGTGGATCTTTGACCCGCATTGTTGTGATAATTCCATTTCCGTCAAGATCTTCTGTTCCATCTTCATCCACTCTGTCATCCATATCATCATTATAAGGACGTGCATTCCTGGTATCCAATACCTTTGGTTTCAAAAAATACTTTGCTGCAGCATCGGGATTTCCGCAAGGAAGGATATACCATGTTTTATCCTTCCTTACTTGAGGTTTCTCGAGAATGGACTGAATCAGGAATATTGCAGCTTCGCTTGAAATTGGAATCGTCCCTTCCATGTTTGCAACCACAAAAATAGCAGGCAGCACCTTAATTTTTTTTTCTGTTTCCGGCCCGATTTCTAGGAGATTCACTTCTTTTTTGCCATGACTTATTGCAATCTTGTGAAGTTTTATAATCTTCGGATTTAACTGTGCAAAGTTTCCAATAGCCCTGTTAATTTCATCAGGAGTGTGGTATCGGTCGAAACTGAATTCAGGTTGGGATGACCATCCTAACAAAGCAATACTTAGAATACAGATTAATACAAAGCAATTTTTTTGTTTCATCTTCACCTCATTTTTATGTAGATTTATAAAAACTATAAAAAGACGTCTTTAATATGTCTTCTTGATTAAATACATTTAGAAATATTATTTTTTAAAATGTTGATGGTATAGAAAGATATGAACATGCAAATTCCATGGGATGAAATCCAATTATAAAATATATTTTTACAAAGGCAAGCTTTTTATGTAAATATCTTCTAGTCTGCATTATTGAAAAATATTATTTAAGTTGATAAAGTAAAAAAAGAATTTAACGAACAGTGTGATTTACTCGATCTCATGAAAAATCATTCTAATATGCATATATCATTGAAATTAACTAAAGTTATCGGCATAATTTATGAATAATTCACGTTAGATAGGAATAAGGAGAAAAAAAGATGAAAAATAAAAACATATTACAAACTGTTATCTTATGGTTGATTATATCGTTATCTGCTACTTCAATCCTATTTGCCGACTGTTTCATCGTATTGGTTGGAAAGAAAGCTTCTTCTGATGGTTCTGTATTATTCGGTCATAACGAGCAGAATGGTGGCCGTAGGATAGTGAATTACCGCTATATTCCAAGGATTAAACACAAACCCGGTACAATGGTTATACTCAAGAATGGTGGAATGCTACCAGAAGTTGAAGAAACATATGCTATGCTCTGGCAGCAAAACCCTGGCGTTGAATTCGGAGATTCATATTTTAATGAATGGGGAGTCGCAGTAGCATCGGATGGATGTGGTACACGTGAAGATTCATACGAGGAACTCATCGAACGAGGAGATATTTCCGATGGCGGTATTGGATATATGCTAAGACGTCTGGTTGCTCAAAGGGCTAAAACCGCAAGGGAAGGAGTGAAAATTGCAGGAGATCTACTCAACCGTTTCGGCTACATATCTTCAGGCCGGTCCTTGGTCATTGCAGATCCAAATGAAGCATGGGTAATATCAATAGCCAGAGGTAAGCACTGGATAGCACAGCGGTGTCCTGATGATGAAGTTGTGCTGCTTCCGAATATACATATCATAGGTTCTGAAGCAAATTTAAGCGATTCGGATAATGTTATAGCATCACCTGGTCTTGTTGAATATGCAATAAATAGAGGTTGGTATGATCCTTCTACTGGGAAGCCTTTCAACTTTAGAGAGACGTTCAACAGGGCTCCCAGGAAAGGAAGTTTTATGGAAAAATATAGTGTTGACCCCCGACAGTGGTATGCTCAATCTCTAGTAATCGGAAAATTTATTGATTTGCCAGTTAAAGAACAGCTTCCTTTCTCAGTCAAGCCTGCCCATAAAATGACAGTAAGTGATGTGGCTAATATTTTAAGAAGCCATCTTGAGGGAACAGAATTTGACATATCAGCAAAATACAGCAGCCCTCATTTGATGAGAGGAATTGGTGTAAGTATTTGCAGCAAAAGCACTCAGGAAGGAGCTGTATATCAGTTGAGGAACTGGATGCCTGTGGAGATTGGCTGCCTTGTTTGGCGGACAACCGCTGCGCCTTGTTCAGGAGTTCTGACTCCTTGGTATATTGGAATTACAGAAACACCAAAGGTTTATTATAAAGCAGGAAATATTAATGACCAATTGGATATTTCAAATCATTTTAATTATCCCCCTGAAAATTTTGCTTTTGACCCGAATTTTGCATTTGATATCTTTAATGAACTTGAAAATCAGACAGATATCAATTATAAAAGAGCAATAAAAATCGTGAGATCTGTCTGGGCCCCCTTCGAAAAAACTCAGTTTGAAAGCCAACAAAATATTGAAAAAATCGCTCTTGAGATCTTTAAAGAAAATAAATCCTTAGCTAATTCATTTTTAACAGAATATACGCATTCCAGGGCTCTGCTCGCTTTAGAAAAGGCTAAAGAATTAAACAGGAAATTAAAGACTATATTTTGGGCAAATTAACAGAACTCTAGTAATTCAATTTTCCCATTTAAAGAGGAGAAAAGCATGAAGCGGGGAAAAACATTTTTGCTAATTGGACTGTGTGTCGTCCTGTGTGCTTTTGTGTTTACAAGCACTTTATTTACAGAGACCTTTGAGGAAAGTCTTATTAAGGAAATGAAATGGCGTAACATCGGCCCTGCCAACACAAACGGCCGTATCTCAGCCATTGATGCTCTGGATAATGATTTCACTTCTGTGCTGGTTGGTTCTGCTTCAGGAGGAGTTTGGAAATCTACAAACGCAGGAACAACCTGGGAGCCAATTTTTGACAAGTATGGTTCTGCTTCGATAGGAGATGTTGCGTTCTTTCAGAAAGATCCGAATATTATATGGGTTGGTACGGGTGAAAAGAACTGCCGTAACAGCGTTGCATGGGGGGACGGCATCTATAAATCAACTGACGGCGGTAATACATTCGTGAATATGGGCCTGAAGGACACACATTGTATTGCCAAGGTTGTAACACATCCGGATGATCCGGATATAGTATACACCGCTGCTGCCGGACATCTCTGGGGTTATACAGGCGATCGAGGTCTGTTTAAGACAACAGATGGTGGAAAAACATGGATTAAGCTTACAAATGGACTTTTTAACGATGGAAAAACAGGTGCCATAGAATTAGCGATGGATCCTGATAATCCGGATATTCTTTATACCGGTTTATGGCAGCGTCTTCGGAAGCCTTTCCGTTTTGACAGCGGCGGACCGAACGGTGGCATTTTTAAAACTATAGACGGTGGAAGAACATGGAAAAAACTCACAAACGGACTGCCTCAAGGAGATACCGGAAAAATCGGGCTTTCGATCTATAGAAACAATCCAAAAATTATAATGGCTATAATTGAACATGGATTTCAGCCAAAAGAAAAGCTTAAAAATGGCTCTCTTAATCCTGAATATACTGATATGTCAAAGCTTGGTTCGGGCATTTACCGTTCAGAAGATGGAGGTGAGAGATGGGAATTTTTAAACAGGCATAACAGGCGTCCTTTTTATTACAGCCATATATATATAAATCCTCTTGACAATCAGATTGTGTATGTGCTTGATTCAGACTTTAAAATTTCCCATGATGGAGGAAAAACTTTGGAGGATTTTGGAACATGCGCTTATCTTAGAGGAAATACTCCGGTGGGAATTCACGGCGACAGTCATGCTATGTGGCTTGATCCCACAAATAAGAACCGTTTTTATATAGGCGATGATGGCGGAATAGCTCTGACTCATGATCATGGGAGTTATATCTTTTTTGATAATTTCGTGATAAGTCAATTCTATGCTATAGGTGTGGACATGAGGGACCCTTATTGGATTTACGGGGGGCTGCAGGATCATGCCACATGGGGGGGACCATCCCGAGTCAGAGACAGAGGTATTCTTACTGATCATTGGTTCCGTATTTTTGGAGGGGACGGCTTTCATGCCCAGGTTGATCCAGCAGATTGGCGTACTCTCTACTTTGAGAGTCAGAATGGTTCAATTTCCCGCATGAATGTTGAAACACGCCAGGCAGTCAGTATATACCCGCGAAAGAATAATATTGTTAACTATAAAGAATACATCACAAAAGAAATATTGAAACAGCAGAAAGACAAGGGTTGGGGTGGCAATCCATTCAGGTTTAACTGGAACACGCCCATTGTCATTTCACCGCATAATCCGCGTACAATATATTTAGGCGGTAATTTCCTGTTTAAAAGTGTTGACAGGGGAGATCGCTGGCAGATTATTAGCCCTGATTTGTCAAAAAATGACCCTGAGAAAACAAGCAGGAATTCTGGGGGCCTTACACCTGATATCACAGGAGCAGAAAACTATGGAACCATAATCACAATTTCGGAATCTCCTATTACTCCTGGATTAATTTGGGTCGGGACAGATGACGGAAATGTTCAAATTACAAGGGATAACGGAAATAGCTGGAAAAATGTCCGCTCCAATGTGCCTGATGTTCCTGAAGATCTCTGGGTAAGCTGTGTGGAAGCATCTCATTTCAAAGAAGGAACAGCTTATCTTTCGTTTGACGGCCATCGTAGTGACAATTTCAAACCATGGGTTTTTAAGACATCAGATTTTGGAAATACTTGGACCAGCATAAGCAGCAACATTCCGGCCGAACAGCCTGTTTATGTAATTAAAGAAGATTTAAAAAACCCGAGTCTTCTCTTTTTAGGAACAGAATTTGCGCTGTATTTCTCTATTGACGGTGGGAAAATCTGGACAAAAATGAATAATAATATGCCCACAGTAGCAGTACATGACCTGGTTATTCATCCACGGGAAAATGACCTTATTGCTGCGACACACGGCAGAGGAATCTGGATCCTTGACGATATTTCTCCTCTTCAACAGGCTACTAAAAAAGCACTTAGCTCAGATGCCTTTCTTTTCAAAAACCGAACAACAACACAGTGGTTAAAAATACAACGAGGCGGCAGTCGAGGACATTTATATTTCGAGGCTCCAAATCCCCCAGATGAAGCAGTTATCAGTTATTTCATTAAAAATACTCCTGATGAGAAATTTAAGATTGAAATATCCGATATTACAGGTTCTTCTGTTCGTACTTATTCTTTTCATTGTAAGCCTGGGATACATAAGCTTGGATGGGATATGTACTTTGACCCTACAATCAAAAAGCGCAAACTATTTATCACTCAATCAAAGAATAGGATAGAAAAAGCACTAAAAACAGCCACTCCTGCCAATCAAAAAAAGCTGCAGAACCTGCAGGAACAGCTTGATAAAGCCGGCACAGATGTTAAACTTCTGTTAGATTTTCAGGAGAATATGATGAAGTTCTTCTACGGAAGGATGCCGCGCTGGTTTAGAGGCCGAGGCCTTCTTCAAGGAAAGCATGCAGGTCCAGGCGAATACAGAGTAACTATGGCAGTTAATGGCAAAACATATACAAGTACAATTACAATAAGAAAAGACCCGATGCTTTCTACGTATTAGATTTTTACTTTTAAAAGGAGAAATATGTGATGAAACAAAAATATCTTAGGAAATCCGCTTTGTTGCTTTCAGGAATAATTGTCATTTTATTTATGTTCTCAGCTTGCCAGAACCAGGGAAAAACAGAATTGTCCAGTCTTCGTTTTGGAATTTCTTTTTCAAAAGATGTTTGCGAAGAAATTCTTGACGGACGGATGTTGTTGATAATCTCCACAAATAATGACCAGGAACCAAGGTTTCAGATAAGCGATGGCCCTGAAACACAGCTTATCTTCGGCATCAATGTGGATGGATTAAAACCCGGAGAAGAGGCAGTCATTGACAGCAGCGTTTTTGGCTATCCTCTGAAAAGCATATCAGAAATTACTCCAGGGGAGTACTGGGTCCAGGCTCTTCTGCATAGATACGAAACATTTCGCCGTTCAGATGGCCATACGGTAAAGCTGCCTATGGATAGGGGAGAAGGACAGCACTGGAACCGTGCTCCAGGCAATCTTTACAGCACTCCTTATAAGATACAAATAGATCCGTCCCTGGATAAACTGATCAATGTCTGTCTTGATAAAGAAATCGCCCCAATCCCTGAGCCTGAAGAAACAAAATATATAAAACATGTCAAAATTCAGAGTAAACTGCTGACAGAATTCTGGGGGCGTCCCATGTATCTTGGTGCTCACGTGCTTTTACCTGAAGGATTTGAGGAGCATCCTGAGGCCCATTTCCCTCTTGTAATTAATCATGGGCATTTTCCTTATACATTCGGAGGGTTTCGTGAGGCTCCACCGGATCCAGACCTTAAGCCTGAGTACAGCGCCAGATTTGATTGGGAAGGATACAATAAGACAGTCCAAGAATATTCATATAAATTCTATAAATACTGGACAGCACCAGATACTCCAAGAATGCTTATCATAGAAATCCAGCACGTAAATCCCTTCTATGATGATTCTTACGCTGTGAACTCTGCAAATTTAGGACCTTATGGAGATGCGATAACATATGAGTTAATCCCATATATTGAAAAGGAATTCAGGGGAATTGGAAAAGGCTGGGCGCGATTTCTGTATGGAGGCTCAACCGGAGGATGGGAAGCCCTTGGCGTTCAAGTTTTTTATCCTGAAGAGTATAACGGCTGCTTTGCAGCCTGCCCGGATCCTATAGATTTTCGGGCATATTCTGTTGTTAATATTTATGAAGATGAGAATGCCTACTATCTTAAGAGCAACTTTAAACACACTCCGAGGCCAGGGCAAAGGAATTACCTGGGGCATATAAGTTGTACTCTCGAGGAAACCAACCATCGTGAACTTGTTCTTGGGACGAAGTCCCGTTCAGGAGATCAGTGGGACATCTGGCAGGCCGTATATTCTCCTGTTGGTGAGGATGGATACCCCAAACCTATCTGGGATAAGATGACAGGGAAAATCGACCATACGGTAGCTGAATACTGGAAGGAAAACTATGACCTAAGTTATATACTAAAGAGAGACTGGAAAATTCTCGGCCCCAAACTTAAAGGAAAAATTCATATTTACTGTGGAGATATGGATAATTATTATTTGAATAACGCTGTATATTTAATAGAAGAATTTTTAGAAAACACAAAAAACCCTTATTATGATGGCGAAATTGACTATGGAGACAGGGCCGAACACTGCTGGAACGGAGACCATACCCGTCCGAATGCAACCTCACGCTTGAGATATCATCAGATGTTTTTTCCAAAGATTGTAGAACGTATTATAAAAAGCGCACCTTCTGGAGCAGACCTGAAAACCTGGAGATATTGATTATTACTGAGGAGGACATAATGTCGTATACAGGAAAATGGATTAAAATTGACCTATCTGCTGAGGAACATGAAATAGGAGAGACAGATAAAGCTCTTCTTGAAAAATTCATTGGAGGAAAAGGGCTTGGTTTTGCCCTACTTGAAAAATTGGCTCCAAATCCGGAGCCTCTTGGCTCTGAAAACCCGATGATTTTTGTAAACGGGCCCTTTACAGGTACAAGAATCCAGACAAGCGCCCGGACCTCTCTTGTGACCCGATCTCCGCTTACAGGGTCCATTCATGATTCGCATTGTGGTGGACATTTCGGCCCACGTTTAAAAGCTGCGGGATTTGATTATATTATAGTAACAGGAAAAGCCAAAAAACCTGTCTATCTATATATCACGGACAAAAAAATAGAAATAAAAGATGCCTCTGATTTATGGGGGAAAGGGATATTTTTCACAAATGATGAGCTAAAAAGACGTCACCCCGGGCGAAATCCCAGAGTGGCATGCATTGGACCCGCAGGAGAAAACCTTTTAAAGATTGCATGTATTGGTGTGGATAAATACCGTCAGTTCGGAAGGGGAGGAGTTGGTGCAGTCATGGGATCTAAGAATCTAAAGGCTGTTATCCTCGACGGTAATACGCCTGTAAAATATAATGACGAAGAAAAATTCAACAAACTTAATACACAGCTAACGAAAGATGTTATGAACAATGCTGCTGTAATATTCCGTCGTGAAAAAGGCACAATGAAGTGTGTTCGCAGCGGACAGGAATACGAATTTCTTCCTACCCGGAACTTCCAGAAATGCCAGTTTGACAGATTTGAAGGAATTTCTTCTGAAACATGCCGCAAAGAATTAAACTGGAAGGATACTGGATGTTTCAACTGCGTCATAAAGTGTTCAAAAATTGCAAAATGGGACGGCCACGAAGTGGAAGGCCCTGAATACGAAACAGCTGCTTTCCTGGGTTCTGGATGCGAAATATCGGATTGTAGAGACTTAGCCTGGGCCAATGAGATTTGCGACGATTTTGGTATTGATACTATTAGTGCTGGAGTGACATGCTCATTTGCAATGGAATGCTTTGAGAAAGGACTGATTAAGGACTGGGACGGTTTGGAATTGGCCTGGGGAAATGCACAAGCCCAGAGAGAATTTTTACGCCTCATGGCAAAACGAGAAAGTGTTGGAGAAATATTTGCAGATGGGACAAGAATTGCTTCCCAAAAAATAGGGAAAGGTAGCGAAGAATTTGCGATAAATATATTCGGAATGGAACTTTCTGGTGTTAACCCGAAGGGCTGCCTTACAATGGGAGTTGTCCTGTCAGTTGCTGATTTTGCCAGCCATACAAGACTCTGGTGCACAGAGGCTGAAATGGGGTCTGACTTTAAGATCGAAGACATCCCAGAGGCTATTGCAAATGGATTGGACGAAATAAATACTCGTAACTGCCTTGTTGTATGCGATTTTCTGCCTTATGGATTTGACAGGCTTGCTCCAATATTAAATGCTCTTACAGGTTCAAATCACACAGAAAAATCATTGATGGAAACAGGAGCAAGGATTACAAATTTGGCTAGGACATATAACCTCAGAAACGGAAGAAAGCATACAGATGACATTCTGCCTGAAAGGTTTTTCAAGGAAGAATCTTTGGCAGGCTTTATGAAAGGGAAAAAACTTGATAAGGATTTTTTCAGATCACTTATCCAGAAATACTATAAAGTTCGTGGATGGAACGAAAAAGGGAAGCCTGTACAATAAGTTTTTTCAATATATTAGGAGGTTTCATGTTTAAAAATTCAAAATTAAGTTTTATATGTCTGTTCATTTCTGTTTTACTCATACTGTCTCCAGCCTTAAGCGGCATTCAAGCTAAACGTGCTTTGAGTCATAATGATTACGATTCATGGAAATCGATAGTGGGAGCAGAGATTTCAAGCAACGGGCACTGGGTTTTGTATCTTGAAACACCGCAGGACGGAGAAGCAGATCTAGTAGTTAAAAATTTGAAGACAGATAAGGACTACCTCCATACAATTGGTTATTCAGGTGAGGGAACAGATTCTGAAAAGTCTGCAAAACCTCATTTCAGCTATGATACAACTCATATTATATTCATTATTTCTCCTTCAAAGGCTGAATCAAAGGAGTTTAAGAAAAATAAAAAGAAAAAAGACAGCGAAAAGCCAAAGAATAAGCTTGGAATTATGGACCTTTCTAATGGAAAAGTGACTGTAGTCGAAAATGTAAAAAATTTTAAACTGCCTAAAAAAGCTGGGGGATGGGTTGCCTATCTCAAAGAATCCCCTCCAAAATTAGAGAAGAAAGAGGAAAAAAATAAGGAGGAAGGAGAAAAAGAGGAAGAAGAAAAAAAGGAGAAGGAAAAGAAGTATGGAACTCCTTTGGTTTTAAGATCCCTTAAGGATGGCAGCGAGACACTGTTTGAGTCAGCATTGGATTATCTATTCACTAAGAACGGAAAATCCCTTATTTACACTGTTTCAAGCAAAAAAGAACCGGAAACCGATGGTGTCTATTGTAAAATCCCAGGAAGCGGTTCCAAACTATCCCTTTTATCCGGAAAAGGTGAATACAATGGATTAACAATGAATAAGGAAGAAACATGGATGGCCTTTTATACTGACCGTGATGATCAGGAAGCTGAAGAGCCTACATTTAACTTATACGGATGGAAAGCAGGTGAGGAGAAGGCTGTCTTATGGGTATCTCACTCTTCTACACCAGGATTCCCTGAAGATATGGCTGTAAGCGATAAGTCTAAAATAAATTTCAGCGATGACGGACATGTTGTTATGTTTGGAATTAAAGAAATTTCTCAATTAAAAAAGAAAGAAAAAGAAGAAGAAACAGAAGAAAAAGCAAAATTCGATCTATGGCACTGGAATGACCCATACCCACAACCCCAGCAGAAAAAGATGGCAAAAAGAATACGGGATAACACTTGGGAGTCTGTTTACTACATCGAGAGTAAGAATTTTATTAAACTTGCTGATGAAGAGATCCCTGATGTTAGTTTGTCTAGAACAGGGAAGATTGCCTTTGCTCAAAATATCTGGCCCTATACAAAGCGTGTCTCATATGACGGTTCTTATTATGATATATATGCGATAAACCCGGAAACTTCAGAAAGGACTCTTGTAAAAAAAGAACTTTATGGAGGTGCAAGACTCTCTCCAAACGGAAAGTATATATACTGGTTTCATGATAAAGACTGGTATGTTTATGATATAAACACAAAAACAACAGCAAATTTAACTGCTTCGCTTGATGTATCCTTCAAGCAGTATGATTGGGACAGGCCGAATCCTCCTGGGAGTTACGGCACAGCAGGCTGGACCTATGGTGATGCATCTTTATTGATTTATGACCGCTATGACATATGGGAGATCTTGCCTGACGCCTCAAATGCAAGAATGATTACAGAAGGATTCGGCAGAAAAAATGATCTTTCGTTTAGATATGTAAAACTTGATCCAGAAGAGATTACAATCAACCCAAGTAAACCAATTTTACTTCGAGTAACAAATGAAAAAACAATGGCTCAGGGATTCTTCCAGGACCTTATCAAAGGAAAAAAGCCTCCAAAGAAACTCATCATGGACGATAGAGCATTTATACAAGTGAAAAAGGCAGAAAAAGCGGATATAATGCTCTTTTCCCACTCGAATTTTGACGAATATCCTGACCTTTGGACTGCTGATATTGATTTTGAAAATCCACGCAAAATAACTAACCTGGGAAGACAAATGGAGCCATTTATATGGGGCAAAGCTGAGCTTCGCGATTTCTTCAGTTCAGACGGGAAACCTTTGAAGGGGATCCTGATAAAACCTGATAACTTTGATTCTAATAAGAAATATCCTTTAATTGTGTATATTTATGAAACCCTTCACCAAAGGTTCCATTCTTTCCGCCATCCTTCTCCAGGTTCATCTGTAAACTTTCCTTATTATGTCAGTAATGGGTATGTGATGTGGATGCCTGACATCGAATATGATACAGGTTATCCGGGCAAAGACGCTTTGAAATGTGTTCTACCAGGAATTCAGATGTTGGCCCGGGAAGGTTTTATTGATCCTGAATCTATTGGTATCCAAGGCCATTCTTGGGGAGGTTACCAAATTGCATACATGATTACTCAGACTAATATATTTGCCGCTGCAGAAGCAGGAGCCCCGGTTTCAAACATGATAAGCGCTTACGGGGGGATAAGGTGGGGAAGTGGTCTGGTCCGCCAGTTTCAATATGAACGTACACAGAGCCGGATTGGCGGAAGCCCCTGGGAAGTACCTATGCGCTATATTGAAAATTCGCCCATTTTCTGGGCTGATAAAGTCCAGACTCCTGTCATGATGATGCATAATGATGAAGATGGCGCGGTTCCATGGTACCAAGGAATCGAGTATATAATGGCTCTGAGGCGTTTAGGAAAAGAAGCCTATATGTTCAACTACAACGGCGAAGCTCATGGGCTGCGGAAAAGAGTAAATCAAAAAGATTGGACACGCCGTATGGCAGAATTTTTTGACCATCATTTAAAAGGAGCCCCTGCTTCGGCCTGGATGACTAATGGAATAAAAGCCTGGGAAAAAGAAGAAGAAAAGGAGAAATAAAAGACAGGGATTTAATTTAACCACATTAATCCTGAAATTGTACAAAAACCTAAAGATTCTGTATTTTAGTAAATATTAAAAATTACATCTGAGATGGAGGGAAAATGGTTGATACGATAAGCCAAATTATTCTCAATACTGTCAGGTCATATCCGAAAGAAGATTTGATACTTTTTAAAAAGGAAGGTGCTTATGTTCCGATATCAACACAAGATTTTGGAAATGATATAAAATATTTATCCCTTGGGCTGAAAGATTTAGGACATCAGGCTGGAGATAAACTTATTATACTTGCTGAAAATGGTCCTAAATGGATTATGACTGATTTTGCTAATCTTTGTTCGGGTGGAATAACCGTTCCCATTTATCCTTCTTTAGTACCAGAACAAATAAAATATATTATTGACGACTCTGATGCAAAAATTGTTGTGTGTTCGAGTCAAGAACTCTGGGAAAAGCTAAAAACAGTTAAAAATGAACTGACAAAGGTTACTCATTTTATTAGCTTCCAATCCGAAATTCCTGAAGGTGTCCTGAGTTTAAATGATGTGATGAGAAAAGGTAAACGGATTGCGGATGAAAAAACGGATCTTTTCGAAAAGACAGCACCAGAAGTTAAACCTGACGATGTTGCTTCTATTATTTATACATCTGGAACTACCGGGATTCCCAAAGGGGTGATACTTACTCATGACAATTTTACAAGCAATATTAAAACGTTAGCTTTTCTCGTTGAATTTACACATAAAGATATGGTCCTTTCATTTTTACCTTTATCGCATGTCCTGGAGAGAATGTGCACCTTTGCATTTTTGTATAAAGGGTGCTCTATCGCATATGCTGAGAGTGTAGAGACTGTCGCAGATAATATGATAGAAGTCCAGCCTCATATAATGGTTAGTGTTCCTCGTCTATTTGAAAAAATCTATGCAATAGTCATGGATAATGTACTTGAAAGCCCCCCATTAAAAAGGAAAATTGTTGAGGAAAAATACAGAGATTTAATCTATGCTATGTATGAGGATTAGAGTCAAATGTTTAAGGAGTTTAAGACATATTACAATTCCAATATCGGTGTTTTAGAAATAACTGGGACACAAAAAGGGATACTATCTGTTAGTTTCTTGGAAGAAAAATCTGTAGCTAACGTCGAAATTCCTCACTGTTTAAAAGAATGTTATTCACAAATTGATGATTATTTTAAAGGTAATCGTAAAAAATTTAGTGTAAATATTCAGTTAAAAGGCACAGATTTTCAAAAAAAAGTCTGGAAGCAGTTGATGAAGATTCCATTTGGAAAGACTGTATCTTACAAGGATATTGCTTTATCTGTTGGAAATAAGAATGCTGTTCGTGCAGTTGGAAACGCAAACGGAAAAAACAGGGTAGCCATCATTATCCCATGCCATCGTGTTATTGGCATCGATGGGAAGCTGGTCGGTTTCGGGGCCGGATTATGGAGAAAAGAGTGGCTGTTAAAACACGAAGGCAGTTTCCTCAAAAAGTGATATACAGACCAAGAGCCTCCATGATTTCTTCACTTTCCGTAGTTCCGAAGTGATTCTCTTTTAAGAATTCAGGGCTTCATACACAGCTTTTGAGATTTGATAATCCTGGACTGCAACACCGGTTAGATCTGCCACAGTGGTCTGGTCGTCCGATATCCTCTGGAGTTCTTTGTTTACAATCACATTGCCCAATTCAACAGGATCATTTTCTTTCAAAACACCTGCCTTTAAAGCTTTATATATTTCGCCCCTCAATTTACATTGACTGATGCTGTCGGCAACAACAATGTCGGCATTTTTCAGAATCATTGAATCCAATTCCTGTTTCTCAGCTGTGTCTGAGCCCATTGCTGTGATATGAGTTCCTTTAAGAACTAAGTCAGATTTTACCAGAGGAGTTTTTGAAGGGGTTGCTGTAACTATAAAGTTACAGTTTGAGGTGATGTAGTCTGGTTCAAGTGTTGTTTCAATATTATAACCGTAAGGTTCCATGTCCTTCCTATATGCATCGAGTTCCGCTTGGTTTACACCCCACACAATGATTTGGTTGCAGTTAATAATTGACTCTAAATACTGCAACTGCAATCTCCCTTGAACTCCCGCACCGAAGATACCGATACAATGGACATTTTTAGGAGCCATATATTTGGCAACTACTGCCCCGGCTGCAGCTGTTCTAACAGCAGTGAGCCAACCTTCATCAAACAAGATGCAGGATAGATTCCCGTTTTTCTGGTTGAACAACAGCATAAGACCGGAATTTGCAGGCATATTGATTTTGTAATTCTCGTAAAAACCACTGGCAATTTTTATTACATAGTAGTCGTCGTTCTTTATAAAACCATATTTTATATGGGTTTCTCCTGGCGGATTCTCAAAGATCATCTCTCCTATAGGTGGCACGACAACTCTTCCCTGAGAATATGCAACAAAGCCTTCCTCGATAACTTTTACAGCATCAATATTTTCCAGGGCTTCCTTGATTTGTTTGAGATTGAATGTTTTTGTCACTTGGTTATCCTCGTTTGCATTAAATTTCTTTTAAGTCATGCAGCCCAATCTTTGAACCGCTTAATATTTATTATAATAATGTTTTTATTTTTCCTCATTTCAGTTTGAATCATATATCATAGCCGGCTTGATTCTTTTCTTCCGGTAAAAATAAACGGGCATAGTAAATCCGATATCTGATAGAGAATGCACGGGCTTTTCAAGGAATATTCTTAATAATTGATGCCATTTGCCGGATGTAATCAGGATTTGTTCCGCAGCATCCACCAATAATATTTACGCCATTTTCAATCATTGCCGGTATAAAACGGATATAATCTTCTAGTGGTTGAGAGTAAATTACTTTACCATCTGAAGACAGAGAAGGCTGACCGGCATTTGCTTGAGCGATAAGTGGTAGGGAAGTGTATTTTCTCATATCTTTAACTAATCCTACCATTTGTTCGCTGTCGAGAGTGCAGTTTGCTCCAAGGGCAGGCACACTGCATGATTCCAATTCTTTTATGCATCTATAAACACTATCACCCATAATGGTGAAATAACCTCTTGGATTTTTATTGAATGTCACAGTAACAAAGACAGGAAGATCACATGATTTTCTTGCTGCTTTAAGAGCACAAAGGGCTTCTCTTAAGTCATACTGAGTCTCGATTAAAAGAAAATCCACTTTCCCTTTACTCAAAGCCATGGCCTGCTCTGCATATGCATCTTCAAAATCGTTTTCTGTAAAGTTGCCTTGAGGTTTAAGAAATTTGCCTGTCGGTCCCATACTTCCACCAATGAATTTGCCTTCAGGTCGACACTCTTGCGCCAGATAGGCTGCTGTAGAGTTTATTTCATAACACTTGTCATCCAGACCGTAAGAGGAAAGTTTTATTTTGTTCCCACCAAAACTGTTAGTTAAGACTGCATCTGAACCAGCATCAAAATAGCTCTTATGAATCTTAATTATCAATTCCGGTCTTTCTAAATTCCACGATTCAGGGCATGCTCCCTGAGGAAAACCATGTCTTATAAGCTCTGTACCCATGCCTCCATCAAGCAGAATAATCCTCTCGTTGATCAAATCAAGAACCGAAGAATCCATTCATTTTCTCCTTATTGGCGTTTGAATCTATTCTTTTCGTTTTTTAGTATATCACATTTAACCTGGATTATTTCTATCTCATATATATCTGTGTTAATATTATTATCTGACTACATATTTTCTCTAAGGAGAATATAATGGGAATTTATAAAGATCTTAGGGATAAAAGAGTTGTCATCACCGGCGCAGCAAGTGGAATAGGGCTTGCAACTACAAAGAGATTTATCTCTGAAGAATCAAGAGTTTTTATAATTGATTGTAATAAAGAAGCTCTGGAAAAAACATTCGTTAAAAATACAAATATCTGTGGCGGGTTCCATGGAGATGTTAGCATTCCTGAAGACATGAAATCAGCATTCAGGAAAGTGGATGATGTTCTGGGTGGAATCGATATCTTAATCTCTAATGCCGGGATAAGCGTGCGAAAATCATTTCTGGAAACTGAATATGAACAATGGTCAAAAGTTCTCAGAATTAATCTAGATAGCATGTTTCTATGTGCAAAAGAGGCTATTAATAGAATGCTTGACCAGTCTTCAGGCGTTATATTGTTTACTGCTTCTACAAATGGAATTGAGGGTCATCCGCTTTATTCTGATTATAATGCATCCAAAGCAGGAGTTATCATGCTTGCAAAAACTCTTGCCCTGGAATTTGCTCCCTGGTTGAGAGTAAATGCTGTTTGCCCGGGTTATGTTCTTACTCCTATGCAAAAATCAGAATACTTACCAGAAATGCTGAAAAATATAAATTCAGAGATTCCTTTAAAGCGACATGCAAAACCTGAAGAAATTGCCGCATTGTTTGCTTTTTTAGCATCAAGCGAGGCATCCTATATCACCGGACAGGCGATATCAATCGATGGCGGTGAAACAGCAGGTCAATACTTAAAGGGCATAGAGAAAATATCTTAATAATACCTAACCTGGATTATTCATAAAAATTGCCGATTATGATTAGAAGGGGAAAACATAACAAACAGTGTGATTCACTTGATATCATGAAAAATCATGCTAACATGAGGAGGAAATTGACATGAAATTAGATAATAAAATCAGAGATCTTCTTTCTTTAGAAGGAAAAGTTGCTATGATCTCAGGGGCAGCCTCAGGAATAGGCCTTGGAACAGCAATAAGACTTGCGGAAGTGGGTGCATATATCGCTTTGCTTGATATCGATGAATCAAAAGGAAAAGAAGCAGCAGAAAAGATAAAAAAAATTGGACAGAATGCCGAGTTTTTTCGATGTGATGTCACTTCAAATTCTGATTGTAAAGAAACAACAGAAAATGTTATCAGAGAATTTGGGAAAATAGATATCCTATTCAATAATGCGGGGGTTACTAGACGCAAGAATATTGTCGAGTTAAATGAATTTGAATGGGATTTAGTAACTGGAGTGAGCCTTAAAGGAATATACTTGCTTTCACATCATGTGATTCCTCATATGATAAAGAACGGAGGGGGAAACATAATAAACACAGGTTCAGGATGGTCACTAAGAGGCGGTCCTAAGGCTGTATCATATTGTGCAGCAAAAGGTGGTGTTGTAAATCTTACACGTGCCATGGCCATCGACCATGGAAAACACAATATAAGAGTAAATTGTGTCTGTCCAGGTGATGTGGACACTCCGCTGCTGCATACTGAAGCAGTACAATTAGGAGAAGACGATGACGATTTTATGAAAAAAGCCGCAGCTCGGCCTATCTCCCGTCTGGGAACCCCTGAAGATATTGCAAATGCTGTCCTCTTTTTTGCAAGTAATATGTCTGCCTGGGTAACAGGCTCTATTTTAGTTGTTGACGGAGGAGGATTGGCTGGATAGTTATCTGCCAAAAAACATATAAAGGAGGTTAGCTATGAACAGTAAAAAGGGAAGTGCACATCCGTATATCCCTAATTCCGCACCAGAAGTTAAAGCAAAAATGTTAAAAGAGATAGGCGTGAATGATATCGATGAATTATACAGTGATATCCCCGAAACTCTGAAGTTTAAAGGGAATATAAACTTGCCTCAGGCTTTGCTTTCTGAATATGCGTTAAAGCGCCATGTTGAGGAAATCCTCTCCAAAAATCAAAATTGTGAGGATAATCTCAGTTTTTTAGGAGGCGGATGCTGGCAGCATTACGTTCCTGCCATATGTGATGAAATAAATCAGCGGTCAGAATTTTTAACAGCATATGCAGGCGAACCATACGAAGACCATGGAAGATTCCAGGCTCTTTTTGAATATGAAAGCCTGATGGCAGAACTTTTAGATATGGATGTTGTCAATGTGCCGACATATGATTGGTGCCAGGCTGCCAGTACTTCAATAAGAATGGCATGCAGGATTACTGGACGGAATGAAATACTAATCTCTGATACCGTATCTCCTGACAGACTTTTAGTGATCAATAATTATTGCAGGCCAATTGTTGATATTAAAACATTGAAGCATTGCCCGAAAACCGGGGCTATTGACCTTAATGACCTAAAATCAAAAATATCTCCACGTACAGCCGGAGTTTATTTTGAGAATCCATCCTACATGGGATTCCTTGAAAGTCAAGGAAATGCCCTATCAGATATTGCCCACAAAAATGGCGCTTTGAGTATTGTTGGTGTTGATCCAATCTCATTGGGCGTTATTGTACCCCCAAGCTATTATGGGGCAGATATTGTTTGTGGTGACATTCAGGGTCTTGGAGTGCATATGAATTACGGTGGTGGGCTTGCAGGATTCATCGCAACACATGATGAAGAAAAATTTGTAATGGAATACCCGTCACGACTCTTCGGCATCACAAAAACTGCTGTGGAAGGGGAATATGGCTTCGGTGATGTTGCTTATGACAGGACATCATTTGGCCTCAGGGAGAAAGGCAAAGAATTTATAGGAACATGTTCAGCATTATGGGGAATTACAGCAGGCGTTTATCTATCGCTTATGGGACCTGAGGGAATGCAAAAACTTGGTAAGGCCATTATGCAAAAATCTCAATATGCAATGAAGAAAATATCAGAAATCAAGGGAGTTAAAGCCCCCTTGTTCAATGCACCTCACTTTAAAGAATTTATAGTGGATTTCAATGATACTAAAGTTCCAGTCAAGGAAATAAATAAATCATTACTAAAACATGCTATTTTCGGAGGAAAAGACTTATCTGATGATTTCCCAGAATTGGGAAGTTGCGCTCTGTATTGTGTAACAGAAATCCATACAAAAAAAGAAATCGATAGATTGGTTCAGGTATTGAGTGATGTCCTGAATAGAACGGAAATATAAAAAAGGATGATATTTAAATGAAAACAACTAGATTGAGAAAATTTCATCAGGCGAAATGGGATGAGCCCATCATTTTTGAGTTAAGTAAAAAAGGAGAGAGAGGACTTTTAATACCTGAAGCAGAGAAAGAAATTGAAGAGTCTATTGGAGATGGGATCTCTGCTTTGCCGGATAACATGAAAAGAAAAGAAGCACCAGGGCTTCCTGAGATATCACAAATGAGAGTATTAAAACATTACCTTCGCTTATCGCAGCAATGCCTGGGGGCAGATTTAAACGTGGATATAGGACAAGGGACTTGTACAATGAAATACAGTCCAAAAATTAACGAGATTTTTATCCGTTCACCTAAAGTAACAGAGCTCCACCCACTTCAGGATGAAAGCACAGTCCAGGGTGCGCTGGAAATTATATATAAACTGGATACCTTCCTGAGGGAAATTTCAGGACTAAGCCAATTTTCCCTCCAACCAGGAGGAGGTTCATCAGCTATTTTTGCCATGGCTTCCATCATTCGAGCTTATCATGAAGCGAACGGAGAAGCAGAACAAAGAGATGAAATAATTACAACCATATTCTCACATCCATCTGATGCTGCAGCAGCAGCTTCAAAAGGTTATAGAATAATTACAATTTTTCAAGATAAAGATGGACTGCCCGATGTTGAAGCTCTTAAAAATGCAGTCTCCAATAAGACTGCAGGCTTATTGATTACAAATCCTGAAGATACAGGAATTTTCAATCCTAGAATAACAGAATTTACAAGAATTATTCACGATGCAGGAGGCCTCTGTGGATATGACCAGGCTAATGCCAATGGAATATTGGGGATTACTCGTGCCAAAGAAGCTGATTTTGACCTGTGCTTCTTTAACCTTCACAAAACATTCTCATCTCCACATGGGTGTGGAGGCCCAGGGGTTGGAGCACTTGGAGTGACCGAAAGGTTGATAAACTATCTTCCTGTTCCAATAGTTGGGTTTGACGGCGAAAAATATTTTTTGAATTACAATCTTCCAGGAAGTATCGGCAAGGTGAGAGGATTTCTTGGGGTTTTTCCAGTCATTTTAAGGGCTTATGCATGGATAATGAGTCTAGGGGCTTTAGGACTCAAGGAAGTAGCAAGTATCGCTGTTTTAAACAATAACTACATTTTAAATAAAGTGAAACAAATTCACGGTGCAAGTGCCCCTTATGCAAAAGGGAGACACAGAATTGAACAGGTAAGGTATAGTTGGGAGAAGCTCACAGAAGAAACAGGAATTTCAACAGAAGAAATAAGTTGCAGAATGGCTGATTTTGGCTTCCATTTATGGTCTAGTCATCATCCATTCATTGTTCCCCAACCGTTCACAATTGAGCCAACAGAGTCATATTCAAAAGATGAAATTGATGAATACATTTCTGCATTGAATGAAGTCGCAAAAGAAGCATATGAAAATCCTGAAAAAGTTAAAAATTCACCTCATAACAGTGTCGTGCACAAGATTGATAACAGCACATTGGATAACCCCGAAAAATGGGCAATTACATGGAGAGCTTACTTAAAAAAAAATAAAATAAAGGATTAGTTGTTCAGGTTTCGCTTTTACAACCACCGTCTGATCCAGGACCTGATGCCTCCAGATGCTTTAACAATAACCATGGGTTTCCTGCATTTCTGTGCTATAGCATGGGAAACAGAATCCCTTGTGATCTGATAAATCAATGGATCTCTGGTTGTGCCAAGGACGACTAGATCGTAATTTTCAGATTCATCAAGAATGGTTTCTATTATATTTTGGGAATCCACTTTTTTGATTTTAATTCGATTGAAATTTATATGACTTCGGTTATGATTCCGTGCTCTGTATGATCTGGGATACTGTACCGAATCAATTTTGTTTTTGTGATCATTCACACTAAAGGCAATTATTTCTGCATTATCTCTCTCTGCCAGTATGCTTGCAATTTCAAGAGCAAAAACTCCATTTGGCCCTCCTCCCAGAGGCACTAATATTCGTTTAAACTCACGATTTCCAAGGCCTTTTAAAATAATGACATTGCATGGGGCACGTTCAATAATAATATCTACAGTGCTGCCCAGTCTGAATACGGAGCTTCTAGGTTGACCATGCCAGCCCATAATTAGCATGTCGATTTTCTTTTCCCTTACAGCGCTTAAGATACCACGGGCGATATTTCTGCAATACCTTATGGTTGTAGTGATAGGAAATTTGATAACAAGATAGAGCATCGCCTCCACAATTCCTTCTTTTCCTTCCATCATGAATTTTTCGGCATCGGCTAAAGGAACCTGCTTCGGAACAGGCACCATGTGAAGCAGATTAACCCTGGCATTTTTGGCTTCACTGAGTACGTAAGTAGTACGAATCATCTGGAGCGCATTATCAGGATTTGCTACAGAAACCATGATATGGTATTGGTCGCTTTCAGGGACTTTCTCTTCTTCAATGACCCTGATTTCATCTTCGGTGGAGATGGCATGTGATTTCGAATATAAATAATATATAGCAATTCCTGAAATAATCCAGGCTGGGCCTATAGTCCAGGATATCCAGCTCATTTTTACAAGCGAAACAGCAATTATAGCCTGACAGACAAAAGCAATAATTGGCAGCCATGGAAAGAAAGGCATAATAAATCCATAACTCAATTCGTCACCCATATTCAGGCGGATTCTGATTACACACATATTTACAAGAAAAAAAAGGAAAAGGAACATGATACTTGCACTGGAAGCTACATCCATAGTTGGAAGCAATATTGCTACTGTTATGATAATACATCCAGAAAACATAAGTGCAATCCATGGTGTCTTTCGTCTGTGTGAAATACTTGCAAAGAATTTAGGCAGCATACGATCACGACCAAGCGCATATGATACCCTCGTAGCAGAATATATAGTTGCATTCAAGGCAGAAAGAGAAGCGAATATTACCGCCAAAGTTAGGAGAAAATTACCGAACGGCATAAGACGCGAAACAGCTTCCCCGAATCCTCTTTCTTTAAAACTTCCAATCCACTCCCATGGAACTCCTTCAACTCCAGGAGATCCTGCTTTTACTGCAACAATTGCAGCAAAAGAAACTGCCACATAAGTGAATGTTGCTATAGAAACAGAATAAATCATCGCCTTTGGAAGATTTCGTTTGGGATCAATTGTTTCATCTCCTGCTTGAGCAATTACCTCATAGCCTTCAAAAGCAACATATGTAAACCCCATTGTTATAAGAACCTTTGACCAGCCATAAGGAAGAAACGGTGAGATGTTCTGAAGCCTTGAGGGATCTATCATTGCTACAATAATACCTACACCTCCGATGAGAATGAGAAAAAGGGTTTGACCAAGCGTAAAAAATGCTCCAATTTTACCAGTTTTCGAAACTCCGCTATAATTGATATACAGGAAGAGTATGGCAATAAGAAAAGCAACGATTTTTTCTGTTATGTTTGTTGAAAAAGGGAGCCAGCCCAATAATCCCAGGCCTTTGAAATATCTTACAGTGTAAATTGCAAAAGTCACCGCATATAAACTTCCAGCCGCACTCGATGCGAACCACTCAATCCATCCTGCTGTAAAACTTGCCCCCCGTCCAAAAGCCAAACGGGCAAAATTATATGCACCACCTGCACGAGGAATTGCTGAACTCAATTCAGCGTAAGATAAAGCTGTGAATAAAGCGATTACTCCATTTAGAGTAAATGTAAGGAGAACCCCGCCCGGACCTGCAAAATAAACCGCATTTCCTATTCCAAGAAAAACTCCCGCACCAATCATCATCCCAAGACCCATCATGGTAATGTGAAAGAGAGAGAGTTCTCTGGAGAGCTCTGAGGAAATATGAGTTTTATCTTCTTTCATTTATTCCTTTTAGGATCTCTCGAGCCGAATTGAGTCTTTTTTTATGGATCAGTTCAATCGTCCTTCGGCTCCTAATGATAAGGAAGATCATAAAAGCAATGGATGCAAAAATGATAATGATACCGAATATGATATCCATTTACGTTTGTCTTAAACAGATTTTATATCAATTAGAATGTTCGTGCATGTATTCTATATACAGTTTATTAAGGTCTTGACCTACAAGTTCTTCTTTCGTTTGCATCATAACCAGCTTACCCTTCATCATGAATCCAACTCTATCTGCAATATATCTTGCACGGAAAATATCATGCGAGGACATGAAAATCGATTTTCCTTGTTCACGCAATTCTAACAGAAGTTCAAGAAATTGCTGCCCCGACTTGGGATCCAGGCCAGATGTTGGCTCATCAAGTATGATGTTTGGCGCATCTTTTATTATTGCAATGGCGATCCCCAATTTCTGCTGCATTCCTTTTGAGAAATTTTTTGTCCTCATATCAAATGCTTCTTCCTGAAGCCCCACACGCTTTAACACCTTGGCATAATCTTTTTTGGTTAGGTTGCGCTTTCCTGCTAATTTTGCAAAATAGTTGATATTTTGGAAGGCTGAAAAATTTCCGTACAGCATAACATTTTCAGAAACAAAGGAAATATAATCTTTTGATTTTAATGGCTCTTTGTCCACATCTATCCCTTCGATTAAAGCACTCCCTTCGGTAGGCGGGATAAAACTCAGGAAAAGATTAATTGTCGTTGTTTTACCTGCACCATTAGCCCCGAACATACAGAATATTTCTCCTGCTTCGATTTTGAAGCTTATATGATCGATTGCTAACAGCCCATCCTCATATTTTTTTGTAAGATTAATTGCTTCTAACATAATTTCCTCTTATTTTTTTATTTGACATAATCATTGGCCTTTAATCATTTACCTGACATCATATCTGATGAAAGATATATAGGCACCCATAAAAAATACTATAATCAGTAAAATCATCAGCATGAGGTCAGGAAGCATTCTTTTTATTGAATCACCGAGACGCTCTGGAATAAACTCGTGCTGCGGCATATCATCTAATTCAGGTTTCGGCTGTTCTCCACCTCCCAGATTTAAAGATCTTATCATTTTTGCGTTAATCCATTTTGTAAATATTGGCTTATAATTCTTTACCGAGTTTAAGAATCTCTCGTGCTCAATTATCCCTGTTCTTGCGAGGTTCATAGTACCAAACATCAGGGCAGAAGCTGGAGAAATACGTGACAGATTTACTGCAAGTTTTTGCTGCCCCCGCATTTTAGCCTGGTAATCCCTCTCGATTGCAGCGTTCCTTTCATCGATTTTTGACGTCAACCTTTGTTGAAAATCCTCTGCCCATTTTTTTAAATCTTCATTCCATTTAGCTATTTCTTCTGCCTTTTCTGGACGTGGGTTATCTTTAACATACTGTCTTTGTTCTACAATAGCTTCTTTTTGAATTTCCTGCAGGTAGGCATCTTTTTGTGCGGTAATCTCATGGACAGATGGAATGGGATTTATCTGGGCAGCTGTCATTATTGCAGCTTTAGGAATTATTGTCACGAAAGTCACCCATACAAATAATAAAATCAGAAAACTAGTTGATGATTTAGTTGTTCTTGCAGAAATAAATAGTCCGAGTGTGAAAAATACGGATAAGTACAGGAGAAACAAGATGCCTATTATACATAATCTTACCCAGTCATCACCCGAAAGTGAAATATTCGGATAAATTAACAGAATCAGCAGGCCAAGCACCAGAGGAATGATCAGAGGGATTAAAAGGCTTATAAATCCTCCAATGGCTTTACCAAGAATAAGTCTGTCTTTCGGAACTTTGTTCGACAGAGCAAGCTTCAATGTGCCTCTCTCTTTTTCCCCAACTATAGCATCATATGTAAAAAGTATAGCAAACAGGCTCAATACTATTTTCACAATGAATGTCAGGTCCAGTGCTCCGAAAACTGCAAAAATCGGGCTGCTGCTGTATTTTGACTCAATCATACTTGGGTCGAATGCTATGTTTATAGTTGCTACACGGCCCACAGCTTCCTGGATGCCATTAACAATTGTGCTAAGTACCTGAGGCGGCCTGTTTATTTTAATGCCGGTTCCCGCAAGGTTTTGATAGGTGGGCTGGCTTTCAAGATTCTTCTTGTTTAAAGCCACGGCTGCGCTGTATTCCTTCTGCTCCGCCTGGTAGTTGTTTATTCCTGTATACACCGATAACAAAATTAAAATTGTGCAGAGTAAGAAAGTAAAAACAAACTTTGGACTCATGATTGTATCCTGTATTTCCTTTGCGATAATGTCCCTTAACATTGTTTTCTCCTAAAATTTTTGTTTATTAAACCGTTCATCAATATAAATTATATTTGTCAATTTGTAAATAAAGTTTATATGATGTAATAAAAGCATGATAAGCAAGGGAGGAGATTAAAACCATGAAAAGAATATTAATCTTGATTTTGACAATAGTTTGTATACTTTATTTAGGATATTCAACCGAAATATCTCCGCAGGCTCAAATTGATAATATCCCACGCCCAGAATATCCTCGTCCTCAATTTGTAAGGTCTCAATGGGTAAATTTAAATGGAAATTGGACTTATACATTCGATTTCGGGAAGTCAGGCAAGGAACGTGATTTTGCAAACTGCATTAGCTTTAATGATGAAATATTAGTTCCTTTCTGCCCAGAGAGTCCTCTGTCAGGAGTAAACCATAAAGATTTTATCAGTGCCATGTGGTACCAGCGCACTATCATGATTCCATCTAACTGGGAAGGAAAAAATGTAATTCTCCACTTTGGTGCAGTTGACTATGAAACCGAGGTATTTATAGACGGAGAATCTGTAGGAAAACATTGGGGAGGAACAATTTCATTTGAGTTTGATATTACTCCTTACGTCAATACGGGTAAAACACACAATCTTGTAGTCTATGTTCAGGATGATACCAGATCCGGTATACAACCTGGAGGAAAACAATGTCCGGCTTTCAAATCAAGAGGGTGTCACTATACACGCACGACCGGCATCTGGCAGACTGTATGGATTGAAGCAGTTTCTAAATACGGGCTGAAATCATGTCATATTATTCCTGACCTTGACAATAAAAGATTTTATGTCCAACCACATTTTTATGGATTGGAAAACGGACTAAAATTTAGAGCGACCGTAAAAAATGTCAAAAAAACAGTGAGTAAATACGAAGTAATTGCCAGTAACAATGTGATATGTGAATTGCGTATAAAACGACTTAAAACTTGGTCTCCGGAAAGTCCTTTCTTATACGGTTTGCTTTTTGAGGTTATTAACAGCAATGGAAAAATCATTGACAGAGTCGAAAGCTACATGGGAATGCGAAAAGTGCATATTAAAGGCAATCAGATATTATTAAATAACAGGCCCTATTATCTGCGTTTTGTGCTCGATCAAGGATTTTACCCAAGCGGTATATGGACAGCACCAACTGATGCAGCTCTTAAAAAAGATATTGAATTATCTATGAAAGCAGGTTTTAACGGTGCCCGCTTGCATCAGAAAGTATTTGAAGAAAGGTTTCATTACTGGGCGGATAAACTTGGATATTTGACCTGGGGAGAATCTTCAAGCTGGGGCATTGATCCGAATAATGGAACAGCAGCCAGAAATTTTCTTACCGAATGGGAGGAAATTATTACCCGGGACAGAAATCATCCTTCTATTATTGCATGGTCACCCTTTAATGAAGCATGGAGTAGGGGAGAGGAAAATAAACGATTAATTGCAAATGCTTATGACCTAACCCTTCGCCTTGATACTACGCGTCCTGTTAATGATTCCAGCGGTGGATTACACGTAAAAACCGACCTATGGACAGAGCATACTTATGAACAAGATCCTCAAAAATTAGAGGAATTGTTAAAACTTTCAGGGGACAGCGGTGTATGGATACGAGATTTCGATAAAAGTACCGATTATAAGGGACAGCCTTATTTAATCGACGAGTACGGAGGTATTAAATGGATCCCGAGTATTGAAAAACAACATGCTGATGATTCCTGGGGCTATGGGAAAGACCCAATAACTTTGGAAGAATATTACAAAAGGCTCGAAGGATTAACCGATGTTTTATTAAGTATGAAACATATCTGTGGTTTTTGTTATACACAGTTAACAGACGTTGAACAGGAGCAAAACGGAATTTATAATTTTGACAGGTCAGAAAAATTTGATATGAAACGTATCCACGATATTCTAACCAAACCCGTAATATTCCAATAACAACCGATTAGCCTGAACTTTTACTCTTTTATTTTGTTTTTATCTTTCATTACTTGCCACTTTCACATAAAAATATAATTTCCTGTTTAAAAATACCATTGCTGTGCAAAATACAAAAATTATTGACACCTTCATTTTCATCGTAAATAATTAAGTAACTAAAAAAAGGAGGACTGTCGTGAAAATAAATCATTCCTCTCTGAAAAAAACATCCTCGCGACTGAGTCTATTTACTATTTTAATATTATTATCAGGTATAATCCTGATATTTGCCCTCCATCCAGTTCAGGAAAAACCTCAAGACTTGAAAGATATGGAGTCATGCTGTACCAGTATAATGGTTGGCCGTCTTGCAACTACAGATGGTTCAGTAATCACTGCACATTCCTGCGATGGCAACTACAGAACCTGGCTGAATATTGTCCCTCATAAGAAACATGAAAAGGGCTCAACAAACAAAATTTATCACGGAAAGTTGCATACTGAAACAGCATGGGATTTGAGAGGCCTTGTTTTAAAAGGTGAGATCCCGCAGGTTGAAGAAACCTATGCTTTTATTAATACTGCTTATCCATGTATGAATGAAAAACAGCTTGCCATAGGCGAAACTACAATTGGGGGGAGGAGAGATCTATATAATTCCGAGGGGGTGTTTTCTATTGAAGAATTGGAACGTGTCATTTTAGAAAGATGCACAAATGCCAGGGATGCCATTCGGCTTGTAGGTGAACTTGTAAAAAAATATGGATATAGTGATTGGGGTGAGTGTATTACTATCGCTGATCCAAAAGAAGTATGGCAGCTTGAAATTTTCGGTGCTGGGCCTTTAGAGATCGGATCAGTATGGGCAGCAGCCAGAATCCCAGATGAACACGTCGGCATATCAGCTAATATCCCAAGGATAGGAGAGTTGAGTCTTGACGACCCTGATAATTACATGGCTTCAGAAAATGTTTTCTCTGTTGCTCAAGAAATGGGATGGTGGGATTCTGAGAGCGGAGAGCCTTTCAAATTCTGGAAAGCTTACAGTGGAGAAAAGCCCTTTTCAACCAGGGAATACTTTGTACTCAGTACGCTAGCTCCATCTCTTAATTTGGATAGGAGTTCGAAAGAACTCCCTTTTTCCGTAAAACCTGATAAAAAAGTATCAGTGAGAGACATAATGAAACTTTACAGGCAAACCTATGCAGGGACTGAACTAGATATGACAAAAAATTTAATGGTAAAAAAGCGCCGAAGCAGTGAGATGATTAAGAGCCCAGTCGTCAGCCCTTGGATGTCAAGAGACCTGGTTACACTTCTCAATACACTGAAGCCCGGAGCAGTACAACGCCAGAGAACGATCGCAATTGCAGGATGTTCTTACTCTCATGTGCTTCAATGCCGGGATTGGCTGCCTGATGAGGTAGGAGGTATATGCTGGTTTGCTTTTGATAATCCTGGTCAGAGTACAAGAATCCCAATATTTGCAGGAGTTGCAGAACTTCCAAAGAGTTTCGAAATTTGTGGCCAGCACAGATTCCGCACAGATTCCGCATGCTGGGCATTCAGGCGTGCTAACCGTTTAGCAACAGTTCGATGGGGAATTGCAGGCAAATATATTGAGCAGGCAGTAATGGAGTTTGAAGAAAAAGCTTTTACTGAACTTCCTGCTTTAGAAAAAATTGTGCAGGAGCTTAATAAAAAAAATATTAAAGAATCTTTAAAATATATTACAAAATACACGAATGATTTTGCCCGGGCAGCCATGTTTAGATACTGGGAGCTTGGGGATGAATTTTGGGGAATGTTTGGAAGACAATTTTAGTGGTAAAGAGAGAATATAATGAATATTAAATCAAAAAAAATAGTAATTTCTATGCTTGCTGCAGCCGTATTAATGCTACATATTCCCATTTCTCCAGTCCAGGCAGCAATCTCTAAAGAAACAGAACAGCAGCGTTTAGAACGGATGAAATGGTGGACAGAAGCGCGTTTTGGCATGTTTATTCACTGGGGGCTTTATGCTATGGCAGCACGTCATGAGTGGGTCAAGTCTAGAGAACGCATTTCTAATGAAGATTACCAGAAGTATTTCGATCTATTCAATCCTGATTTATTCAACCCAAAAGAATGGGCACATACAGCAAAAAAAGCCGGAATGAAGTATTTTGTTATCACAACAAAGCACCATGAAGGTTTCTGTTTATGGGACTCAAAATATACCGATTATAAGGTTACAAATACTCCTTATGGTAAAGATCTCATAAAGCTTACTGTTAAAGCTTTTCGAGATGAGGGAATCCGTGTCGGATTCTACTATTCACTCATAGACTGGCATCATCCTGAGTATCCAGTTGATAGAATTCATCCAATGCGTGACAATAAGGAATTTAGGGAGAAGAACAAAAATAGAGACATAAAAAAATATGCAGAATATTTGTACAATCAGGTACAAGAAATCATGACTGAGTTTGGCCGGATTGACTGTCTTTTCCTTGACTTTTCTTTTCCTGGAAAAGACGGCAAAGGCAGGGATGATTGGCAGTCTGAGAAACTCTTAAATATGATCCGCAAGCATCAACCTGATATTATTGTTAATGACCGTCTCGACCTTCTTGACGTACCTGGTGGGTGGGATTTTATAACACCTGAACAATTAAAACCACGTGAATGGATTAAATTCAATGGAAAACGAGTACCTTGGGAAATTTGCCATACATTCTCAGGATCATGGGGTTACAACCGTGATGAATCTACATGGAAGAGTCCACGTCAGCTCGTCGTTTTATTGATTGAGACTGTAAGCAAAGGTGGAAATCTTCTTCTGAATGTCGGCCCAACTGCTAGAGGTACTTTTGACAGCCGTGCAATGTCAAGTCTAAATAAAATAGGTGAGTGGATGAAATATCACAGCCGATCTATTTATTGCTGCACTCAAGCACCTGACGAATTTAAATGCCCAGAAAATTGCATTATGACTTACAACCCTAAATTAAAAAGATTATATATACATGTTCTTGATTGGCCGATTGGCAGAATTTATCTCGATGGCTTTGCTACCAAAGTTAAATATGCACAAATCCTAAATGATTCTTCTGAAGTAAATATTTCCCATCAAAAAACAAATATTGGAATTAAAAATTCTAGTGGCAATATTATTCTTCATGTTCCTATAAAAAAACCTGATGTAATTGTTCCTGTCATTGAACTTATTTTATATTAGAAACTCATTATTAATTCCTTTCTATCTTATTGATACTAAATTAATTAATACACATTTAATATATTATAATATTTTCTCATATTCTCATATTATTTTTTTTCTTTATTACACATCATCTAATTTTATACAATATCTCTTTTAACTCTATTATTATCTTATATATACGTTTATATGTCGGCATGCCGACAATATTTTTATCCTTTATTATAATTTTCTTCTTGATATTTTATTTGATATTCTATATTTTATTTATATCAGTGATTTTTGGAGAATTTCTTGATAATAACCATAACAAATCAAAAGGGTGGAGTAGGGAAGACAACTTCAGCTTTAAATGTATCTTCAGCTCTAGCATTTATGGGAAAAAGTACACTTTTAATTGATATAGATCCTCAGGCTCACAGTACTATCTCATGTGTTAAGGACCATTCGAATTATAAAAAATCTTTGTATGATGCAATGATAGATGCAGATGTAAATATTGAGGAAGTAATTGTAAAATCAACAATTCCAGGGCTTGATATTGCAATATCAAAAATATCAATGGCAAAGTTGGAAACAAAATTGTTGGGTGAAATTGACGGCCATTATAGGCTTAAAGATATTATTAATCCATTAAAAAATAATTATAACTATATTATAATAGACACGGCACCAACCCTGGGATTACTAACTTTAAATGCTCTTGTTGCTGCAGATAAAATTATAATTCCAATACAATCTTCATATCTATGTCTTGAAGGAACAGATGACCTGCTTGAAACAATAGAGAAAGTAAAGAAAGTAGCAAATCCTAATCTTGAAATATTGGGAATTTTAATAACTCTTCATGATAAAAGAACTAATATATCAAAAGATGTTGTAAATAAAATAAAATTAGTTTTTGGCAGAAAAGTTTTTAAAACAATAATATCAAAAAGTGTTAAATTGGAAGAAAGTCCAGCTTATAAAGAATCTATATTTACTTATGCTCCTAATTCAGTAGGAGCTTTACAATATAATAATGTAGTTAAGGAGATAATAAGACGTGCAAAAAAGTAAAAGAACGGGATTACCTGAAAATTTCGGTATGAAACATGATAATCATTTTGTAGATTTAATATCATCTCGTTCCTCAGGTCCAAGAATTAGAATGATTTCTCTAATTAAAATATATCCTAATCCTCATCAGCCTAGAAGCGAATTGGGAAATTTAAAAGAATTAATGTTATCAATAAAAGAAAAAGGAATCATAGAACCAATCATCGTAAGACCTAAAAGAGGGAGATATGAAATAATAGCAGGGGAAAGAAGATTTATTGCTGCAAAAAAACTAGGTTTAGAAGAAATCCCATGTATAGAAAAAATTGTTGAAGACAATGAAGCAATGGAATTATCATTGGTTGAAAATCTTCAAAGAAAGAATCTTAACGCATTTGAAGAAGCTGATGCATTAAAATCTTTAGGTGAAATTTATGGATATAACCATGATAAAATTGCAAATAAAATTGGAAAAGCAAGATCTACGATTACAGAAATAATAAGCATTAGTAAAATTCCGGATGACATTAGATTATTATGCGAAAAATATAATATTAAAAGCAGAACAACATTAATTGAAATTGCAAAACAAAGAAGCAATAAAGAAATGAATATTCTAATAGAAGAAATAAAAAATAGAAATTTAAAGAGAGAAGATACAAGAGAATTATCTCGAAAATTAAAAGAAAAGGGGGAAAGAATCAAGTATTATGTATATAAATATATGGGAAAAGGAAATAAATATTATAAATTAAAAATAGAATTTAAGAATAAGAAAATAACAAAAAATGAGATAATAGAAGTATTAGAAGAAGTGATAAATAAGATAAAAAATGAAGAAAATAAATACTGAAATATATAATATATTTTAATTAAATATATTAGTTGACATAATATACCTTATGCGACACAATCCTACCTGGCCTTATTGCATTAAAAGGGGAAAAATATGCAAAATGGTCAAGAGTACAATCCATATAAAGTCTTTGTAGGGATATTCATCCCAAATTTATTAATCCAGAATAAAAATATTTCTCCGGGTGCGAAAATAACCTTTGGAGTATTATCCCAATTTGCAGGAAAAAATGGGGTTTGCTGCCCGAGACAGGAAAAGATAGCTGAAAGAATGGGAGTATCAAGGAGGCAGGTGATTAGATATATAGAAGAGCTAAAAAAAGGGAAATTAATACTAGTGTCACGCCAAGGATTACGTAAACCTAATTATTATAAGTTCTTATGGCGCAAAGAATGGACAGATACGGCAAATCAAGAAGTGACGGATTTGTCACCTCAAGAAGTGACATATGTGTCAAATCCTATAAATAAAAATAGATTCAATTTAATTAGAGATCCCTCTATATCCCCCTTAAAAGGGGGAGCTCCCAAAACTTCATATCTAAGAAAAGAAAAAAAAGTAGAAAGAAAATCAAATTTAAAGTTTGAAGATCTTAATCCTAAAGAGAGAGAAGAATTAAAGAAGATAGATGATGAATGGAAGAAAGTGATTAAGCCGAGGATCCTAAAAGATCAGATAAAAAAGGAAGAGAAGGATCTAAATTTCGAGGAATTAGCAAAGCTAGATCAAACGAGATTAAATTTTATTGGAGAAAAAATCAAAGAAATGAGGTGTGGTCCATGATTGAAAAATTAATAAGAGGGGTAAAATTTATTGGGATAATGGTGGCATGTTTTATTGGCATAATTATATTGGCAATAGCCTGTGAAATAGTAGCATTAAAAATAATTATGCCGATAGCACATAAATTAGGAGGATAGAAATTCTAACAAAATTACTGATAGACGAAAAGTACATGAAGGCGGTAATGGAGTTAATTAAAGCGGCAAAAAAAGAGGTATTGGTAGTAGCTTATATGATTTCACTCCCAAGATTAGAGAGGGAAGGTAAAGCAAAGATGTTATGTGATGAGCTGGTAAATGCCAGGAAAAGAGGATGTGAGTGTAAGGTGATCTTGAATTACACGTCACCGCCTAATAGAGCCGTAGAAGACAATAAGGAAGCAGCGAAGTGGATGGGCTTGAATGGGGTAGAATTTAAGTATGTAGCGAGGAACAGGACGGTTCATGCGAAGATGATAATCATAGACGGAGTGACATTGGTGATAGGATCACATAATTGGTCGCAGCGTGCGCTGGAGAGAAACGCAGAAGCGTCTATAGAAGTGAGTGAAAATCCGGTTGTGGAAGAAGCAAGAGAATGGTTTTTAAGGATATGGAAAAAGGCAAGAAAAATGGAGGAATTACCGTAGTAAAAATAATTAAAGGGGAGGTTTTAAATGATTTATTTTAAACATGATAAACAGAGAGAAGAATTTATTAAGATCGATCCCGGACTTAAGAATATAATTGAGGTTTTCTCAAGCATTTTAAGCGCAATATATAAAGCTAGAACGATAATAACTTCGGTGTACAGGGAAGAAAAGCATTCGCCGCACTATTATTACAGAGCAGTTGACATAAAAAGCAAAATGATGACACCCACAGATTGTATTGAGGTAGCAAACATAATGAACGTAATTTTTAAGTACGGCAGCGGACCGTACAATACGGTACTTTATCACAGCGTAGGGACCGGGTGGCATTTCCACCTGCAGGTGAAGCCGTGACCAAGAAGAATCCGACTATTTCTTTATGCATGTTGGTTTGTAATGAAGAAAAGGTCCTGGGTAGATGTATTGAATCGGCAAAGGGACTGTATGATGAATTAATTATTGTGGATACAGGGTCTACAGACAAAAGCATTGAAATAGCAAGAAAATATGGGGCTGTGGTTATTGAAGTAAAATGGAGGGATGACTTCGCATGGGCAAGGAATCAGGGGCTAAAAGAGGCAACTTCTGACTGGATAATAATACTTGATCCGGATGAAGTAGTAGCGGCAAAAGACGTGCCCAAAATCAGGAAACTAACAGAGAGGGAAGGAATATTTGTGTGGCAGATCCCAACAAGAAATTATACAGATAACAGTATCGTCGCAAATTTTGTGCCGAACAAAGGGGACTATGAAGAAGAGAAGGGATATCGGGGTTATGTTATATCAGTGAAAACGAGGCTATTTAAGAATAAAATGGGATTGAGATTTGAAGGCGTTGTACATGAAATGGTTGATTATCAAGCATTTAGAATGAAATTAAATGGAATGAGCACAAGTATCCCGATACATCATAGGCCCGGGGAAAAAGTAAGAAGAGTGGGAAAAACAAAAGCAATGTTCATGATTAGTATATGCGAGAAGAAGGTAGAGTTAAATCCAGATGACGCGCAAGCATGGTGGGAAATGGGATCGGTGCAGCATGGACTGGGATTTGAAAAGAGTGCGCTGAAGAGTATGAAGCGAGCGTTAAGCTTGGGTCATAGAAAGCCAGAGTATGTATTTATAGTCGCAATGATATTGAAGAATTTAAGGAAAATTGACGAGAGTAAAAGGTATTTCGAGAAGGCAATATGCATGATGAATCCGGAATTAACACACGTAAAAGAAGAGTATAAGAAATTAAGGGTCTAAAGAGGTGCCGATCCTGGAAATTCCCTGCCATTTTTTATTAAAGAGGTTTATAGATTCTTTACTCAAACCCCAGTAATCAAGATGATTAGAAGAAAATGTTCTGCTGCAAAAATGGTGAACAAAAACAGATGTAGCAAGAATGCAGTTTAGGCCAGCCATATTAACTCTAAAACAGTAATCAAAGTCGTCGCATCCACCAAGGCCGAGGTTCGGATCGAGGAGGCCGACCAGGTCAATGGTTTTTCTCTTAATAAGGGTGCAAAAGAAAATGAGAACAGGGACAGAAAGGTAAGATCCTTTGTTTTTTTCATATAGTCTTTTAGATTCTTTAAAGAGTTCGATATTATTGTTATAAGAGTCATGAGGTTGGCGGTGGTAGCCAGAAGCTCTATTGGTGATCGGACCGACTAAGCCTATGGAATTATTAATTTCGGAAGTTTCGATAAGATGAGTTAGCCAATTCGGGGTAAAAATAATATCATTATTAGAAATAACGATATATTTTGAATCTGAAATTTTAATGCCGAGGTTGCAAGCGCCGGCATAGCCGAGGTTAGTTTTTGACTTAATAAGATTAATATTTTTCTGATCCTCGATATATTCGCGGGTTCCGTCTGTAGATCCGTTATCGACAATTATGATTTCATAAGGGAAACTGGTTGTAAGTCTTATGGAATAGATGCATAGTTTTGTATATTTAAGAGCGTTGAAAGTAGGGATTATGATTGAAGCTTTCATTTCGAAGCCTTCAAAAAAAGGCAGAATCCATTAGGATCTGGAATCTCATAGTAAAGCCAGGAATGTTCAATAATATTGAAGCCTTCTTCTTTGAGATCTGATGTAAGTTTTACTAAATTAAAGCCGTTCTTATGGAACTGGCCAGGATTATTATAATCTTGACTTCCGTAAATGGCGCGTATCCAGAGGCTCCATTTTCTTCCCTCGGAATTATCAAGAAACCTTTTTACGCAGCGATCGATATCGGGGCATTCAATGGTGAGTAAGCCGCCAGGTTTTAAGACTCTATACCAGTCTTTTTTAATTATGGGCCACTCTAAAATACTGAAGTGCTCGATTAGATGTTTTGCGTAGATTTCGTCAATAGAATTGTCTGAGAAGGGAAGTTTTTGTGTAAGGTCGAGGAGGATATTAGCAAGAGGGGAATGAAGGTCTATATTGATGTAACCTTTGAGAGGCCTATTCCCGGAACCGAGATTAAGCTTAAGGCTCATTATTTCGATTGGCCTATTCCCCAGCAATCTCGATCGTTTAAGTAAGATTTTACGAATATTCCTCCAGCTGATTCAATGAGGATCTTCATGCCGTCCGGAAGAAAACGCCAGCAGTCCAAGGGATACTTATGTATTGGCCAGACCCAGGGGGCACAAAGAAGAACATATCCGCCGCGGCTGCAGATCCTAAAGATCTCCTTGACTAAAGAAAAGGGATTAGTGCAGTGCTCGAGGCATTGGCCGCAAATAACTGATGCAGCATAAGATTTTGGAAGGCCGGTATTGAATTCTGAGGTCATGACTCGATCGACATTAGAGCCGGGGGCTAAATCTAATCCGATGTATTTAAAAGGGGGTTCTATCAAAGCCTTGTAACTGCCGTTAACGTCAAGGGATCCAATATCAACGATAGTACTTTTTGGAGGTAGCCTATGAAAATAGCGGCCGATATTCAGAGCCATTTCGAGGTAGCTAGTTTCGTGCATTTTATTAGAAGAGAGAATCAGACGTTTTTTTTGTCTTGTTCTGCTCTAATACCGATCATAAAAAGATCGATCTTGGCAATGCATTCGAGGATCTGCTTGCCGAGTTCTGAATCCTCATCAACGCCTTTCATGAGATTAACGAGGGCAATCTCACAGATTGTAAAATCGCCGTAGGATAATATTGGCATTTATTTTCTCCTGTTTAAATTTGAGTTCTCCTATCATGCGGTGCGTGCACTCACCGCATGAAACAGGAGAAACTTTAAGCCAGCAGGTTATGCTGACTGATAGTCTTGTGCAAAGTTAGTAATGATTGCTGTAGTCCATTCAGTGGGGTATTCGGTATAGGCGGAGGTAGCTCCGCAAAGACCTAGCTTGTAGGCCGCATAAGCACCGAGAAAGAGCTGGAAGCCCGCACTGACTTCTTTGTCATAATTAACGCCGGTAAGAATAGCTTCCATTCCGAGAGTTAAGGCGCTTGTCCCAAATGCTGTAAAGGCCGTGAAAGCTGCGGAGAAATTGCTGAAAAGAGTTGTCCAGTTAGCGACAGTTTTGATGTGATCAACGGTTTGCTTAACGAAATAAGCGTTCCAGATCTGATTGGCAGGGGTGACAGCCCGGATAAGGGTTTCGATCGCAACGTTAGTGCCAGTTGTGACAATTGCCTTGAGGTTTTTGCCCATGGCAGCAAGATTAGTTCTGATTCTTTTTTGATCAGCGGACCTGGGGTTGGTAGGAACAACCCACCGACGGACAACATTTCTACCTTTCCAGTAGAAGAAAACCATTGTGTCGGCGATTTTTCCTGAAGCTTCTGCCGAAAGTAACGGCATAACTACTTTAGCCATAATATTTTACCTCCAATATATTAAATTAAAAAATAATATTTATTTTGAGATCTCAGGAAGATGAAAAGAAATGTTAAGACCAAAAATTTCCGCAAGTTCCTGTATGAGAGCAGTAACTTCTTCGAGGTCAATAACGCCGTCCTCGATTGCCTTTTTATACCAGGTAGAGAAGGCTGTGGCGGCGTGAATAAGTTTAAAAATAAAGCTAAGTTTCATGAAAATTTCTCCTTTTTTTAAATTAGGTCAATTTTTTTTATAGCACAGCCGATCAAAGGCTTGTCAAGTATTTTTTTTAGGAGGGCGCAAGATGTGGTATGTTTTAAGGACATTAAACTACCATATATATGGTATAAAAATTAGGTCCATTCTCCCCCGAATTCATCCCAATAAATATCATCAGGTTCATCATAGTTGAGTTCGGAAGAGACAAAGATATCGATTTCGTAATCTCCCTCCATTTCGAGGAATTCAAGGTATTGGTAGAGCCAGGGATCATCAGCGTGCTGCGCGCAAGTGAGCGGCCAGGCTGTCCATTCTGCGGGAAGAGGCGAGAGATTTGAATAGGAGTACTCCCCTTCGCATTCCCAGTCTTCATTCATAGAAGCATGTTCAGAAGCTAAGTGCCCTTGATCCATCTTCCCGGGATTATCGTTCGAGTAATCGGGTAGAATATGAACCCAGAGAGTTAGGCCGGATCCGTAGGACATACCTGGAGGAGGAAAGTAAACAATGCCGAGGGCTGCGTACTCGTTCCAATCGTAGGCTGAAAGATACCAGTAGAATTTATTTGAATTGCACCAAGGAGGGGTCCGGACCTGGAATGGCCAGACATTGGGTTTTCCTGGTCCATAAATGTAGTCCAGAGTCATCTGCATGAAGTAATTAAGCCAGAAGAGGCCTGATCCGGAAGATTCGGAATACCATTGATTCCGGCCGATAGGGCCCCAGTCTTTATCTGAATTCCAGGCCGTAACCGGCTGGAGCTCGAGGCAGTCACAGGCTTTCCTGAAGACTTCATATGTTCCCCAGCGGTGAGAGCCCGGGGCGCCGAGAAGTTTACCTGAAGAAGGCCTAAGAAGTTTTTCAGGGGCCCTCTTCCTGATGACTCCCCTATCGTCTGAAGGCCTTGCGTTTAATTTGTATGGCCAGAAGAGTTCGGAAGGAATGACTTGTTCATCTGGAATTAAATCATTTGTTATCATATAGTTGCATACTAAATCAATTGAAGGTTCATCGTAGTACTTCATGAGGACGAGGAGGCGAGCATTGATCTTCTCGAAATATTCATCCGAGGAGTGAAGTGATTTCCAGGTTTCCCAGTCAGAAGAGTCGATAGCGATGACGGCGTCGTGGAGGTCTGAAATGTAGACTAATTGTTCTTTGATTTTAAACCTCTAAGATGAAGGGACTGAGCGCAATATTTTGCCGTGGGCACCTGTGCCGGCTAAGGCTATACCGTTTTCGAGATAGGCAAGTGAAAGAATGTAAGTCTCTCCGAACTGCTGCCCTAAATCTGACCAGGTAAGGCCGTAGTCGATTGAGCGAAGTATTTTAGCATTTGCACCTGTACCAGCTATGGCTATGCCGATTCCAAGATAGGCAAGAGAGCCGATTATTGCTTGACCTCCCTGAGATCCCAAGCTATCCCAGGTAGCACCATAATCGATTGACCGTAATATAAGACCGTTAGGGGCTGTACCGGCTAAAACTATACCGTCACCGAGGTAGCAAAGAGAATAAATAGTTACCTGGCCAAATTGAGTGCCCAAGCTTGTCCATGTAGCTCCATAATCAGCCGAGCGTAATATAAGGCCGTCAGAGGCTGTACCGGCTAAGACTATACCATTACCAAGGTAGGAAAAAGAATAAATAATGTCTTGAGAGAATTTTTTACCTAAATCTGTCCAGTTAGCGCCGTAATCAATTGAGCGTACTATATGAGCGGTATAATCTGTGCCTGCTAAAGAAATGCCGTTCTCAAGGTAAGCAAGCGAATATATCTGTGTGCGGCGGACCGGAGTACCTAAATCTGTCCAGTTGACCCCATAATCGATCGAGCGTAGTATCTTGCCGTCGGGCCATGTGCCGGCTAAGGCAATGCCGTTCTCAAGGTATGCAAGTGCGTGAATTCTTTGCTGCCCGAACTGAGGTCCCAGATCTGACCAGGTAGTACCGTAATCAGTAGAGCGTAATATAAGGCCGTTAAAATATGTGCCGGCTAAGGCAATGCCGTTCTCAAGATAAGCAAGCGAGTAAATCATTTGCTGATAGAACTGAGTGCCCAGATCTGTCCAGTTGAGGCCGTAGTCCGTAGGAGGCGCGGGCTCATAAATAGACATGAATAAAGTGTAACCGGACCATGGATCGCCGAGGGTTTTAGCCTGCCCGTTCCACGTAGCCTTTTCTTCCGGAGAAAGGGCTTGCCAGGCGGCAACCTTGTCCTTAATAATTTGTCTTTGTGCTAATTGAGCTTCAGAGCCTAGCCCGGAGGGTTTATTGTAAATCCTCACCTTCTGTTCCCCTCCCCTATCATAAAAAGTGAGGATCTTGCCGTATGATTTTTTTGCAGAATGCGAACCAAAAGGGAGTTTTACCCTTGGACTCATAATGAAATAATTGCCTCTAGAGAGGCATTCGAAGGTTAAGAATTATGAGTCATCGTGTTTTTTAATGCTTGAGCAGCCGTTTGATCGTTTGAGCTCAAGGATTAATTGATTTATGGAAGCAGTAAGTACCGTAAGCTGGGTTTCCATGCCGTTAAGGTGCTTAATGAGGCCAGGAGCATGCTTATTGATAAGAATGATTAAAAGAATCAAAATAGCGCCGGGAATGCCGATTGAGCCCGCAAATTGGGCTATTGCTTGAAAGTCCATGGCTGCATTTCCTTGTTCTTAGGCACAATTTTCTAATATTTGAATCGGATATGTCAAGGAAAAAAAGAATTAGCGGGGTGGTTGGGTGGGGATGTGGGTTTGATTATTGGGTGTTTAAAGGCGCGCCGAAGGTATTTATGCGAGGTGAGAGCTTAGGAGCGTAAAGCGAGAGAGTTTGGGGGGATGGAGGAGCTGCCATAAGTCTTAGAGGAGCGGAGCCATGCCCCCAAATCGGAGCGGCGGGTTTGCGTGATTGCGTGTTTAGGTTGAAGTTTATTTAAAAAGGGTGGTAGGGTGGGGTTGTTGGTTGCTTAAAGGTTGGCTGGTTGGAAGAACCAGCACCGAGGATGCAAGTTTGATTAAAAGTTTGGTTTTAATTATGGATTCCCCCCCTGGAAAATAAAATAAAATAACTACCTTTTTGTACTCCCTCCAGGTTTAGCTTTCTCTCCCGAGGATTTTAACTCTGGGAGAGAAGATAAACCGAGCTCCAATACCTGCGGCCAGGCTGCTCCTCTGCAAGCACGAGAGAACAAACGTCGAGCTCCTCCATGAGCCGAGGGAATGGCTGCGCCGTTTCGATGCGCAGCCTAATGCCCAAGGCGGTGATCATCTTCAATCGACCTCGAGAACAAAAGTCAACGCAATTTCTTAGCCGAGGGCGTGCGGCCGCAACTTCTCTGCGGCCGCAAATGACCGAGGCGAGATCGATCATCAAATCCAAAATAATCAATCGAGATCCCGATCATCCTCAAAAAATCAGTGCAGCGCAATCAATCATTCAAAATCAATCGATCGAACATCAATCCCCGGATCCTCATCGATCCCTCAAACATCAATCCTCAATCCCTCATCGATCCCTCCACACATCCCAACACCATCTTCAATCCTTATCACAACCCCATTTAGAGAAAATGAGTCGAAAACGGGGAGTGAATAGCTCAGAAATGATGATTTTAG